>MTKZ01093331.1_pt2 | contig 30021 bp, 21 predicted proteins | sample 1042781 | NCBI WGS metagenome assembly MTKZ01 (sample SAMN06212207, study PRJNA360539) | anaerobic digester metagenome | biome: Wastewater treatment plant; material: sludge; isolation source: anaerobic digester fed with sludge from wastewater treatment plant | place: Denmark: WWTP Viborg ... | reverse complement strand
GGCACGATCGGCAGCGCCCTGACCGTCTACGAGGAATACCAGAAGGACGCCGCCGTCGATCCGGAGGCACCGTGGGCTCGAGCCAAGGCCCGGATGCTGGTGGAGTATAGCTACGCGATCCCGATCTACGGTGACGGCCTGCAGGTCATCGATCAGGCGATCGCCGGCGAGTGGTACGGCGCGGGCAACACCATCGGCATGTTCGCGCTCACGAGGGGCTCGCAACCTTTCACCCAGTGGGCCATGACGCACGCCGGCTACGCCGAGGCCAAGGCCGCCGAGACCGCCGCCGCCGTGGGCCACGTCGTGGGCAACCTGGCGCAGGGATGGGCCGCCTACGGTCTCGGACGCCGCATCGGCGAGACCTACGTCGGACCTGCAGTCTACAAGAATGCCGCCCAGGAGTTTTACGAAGGGGTCGACCCGAGAAAGGGGCCCGACTCGTGGGGGGCGACGTTCGCCCAGTGGGCGGCCCGGCAGCTCAACGCCGCAGCGGATGGGCTGACCAGCCTGGAGGGCTGGTTCTTTCCGCGGGCCGCCCCCGATCTGGAAAAGACGATGGGTCGGCTGCTCACCGGCCATCCGAACAAGGCCCGGTACCGGCTCAAGCAGCTCGACCGCATTATGGCTCTCGATCTCCGCCAGCAGGCCGACAAGCCGGCTGCCCAGGCTTACATGAAGATTGCCGACGAGTTGATCCAGACCTACCGCAGCCGGGTATCGAAAGCTCTTCAGGAATATAACAGCAATAGACTCTATTCCGAACTTCTCCACGATGACCCGTGGTTCAAGCTCAACCAGGAGAAGGTTGACAAGGTCATCGCGAAGTTTCCCACGCTGCCGGACCTGCCGATGATGTTCGACGCGGGGAGCATCGTCGGGGCCAAGGAACTGGACGACAAGTTGTGGAAAGCCGGCGTCGAGCCCCGTTCGTGGGAGCTCTACGTGCGGACGCTCCGACCGGAGTCGGTGAACATCAACCGCCTTCCTCTATGATCCGCCCGGCGGAGCAGACGCTCCCCCGCTCGATCGCTACCGCAAGGAACTGCTCGATCAGGCCACCGCCGCATGGAAGCCGTTTCTCGAAGCCGAGCACTACAAGGACAGCCAGACCACGCCGGAATATGAAGCATTCATGAGTGCAGACCTGGCCGTCAGGGAATACCGGCTCAAGGAGCTCGACCGGATTCTGCGGGCGAAGCCGGGCGACGTTCCCGAGCTCTCCGCCCGGATGCTGAACGCCGCCCGCCGGGCCCGCGATACGATTGCGGCCCAGGTCGAGCGCATTCGCGAGACTGATCGCCGAGGTTATTACGGCGACGATTTCCGCCAGTCGGCGACGGAGATGCCGAAAAATGCGCTGCCCGTCGCTCATGAGGTGTGGCGAGCCCTGAGCGAGGACGTGCGCCGGGGCGTTCAGGCCAACCGCCGCATCCTCGACGAACTCGGCGTCACCATGGCCGAGTACATCTTCATCGCCGAGTGGCTGCGCCCCGAGTACGCCCGGTTCGACGAGCTGCCCGACGCGCCGCCGCCGGGGACGAGCATGGATGCCTGGCGCCAGAAGCTGCTTGGCGAGGCCAGGAGCATCTGGGACAAGTTCATCTGGTCCGAGCTGGATCGTCGCGGCATGAGGCCGCCCGTCGATCCGCGACACGTGACACCCGTGATCCCGGCCGAAAAGATCAGCGTCCTGAAATGGGTGCCCGGCGCCGACGCCAAGGAGAAACGCGAGAACGTCTACGCGACGTTCTTCCCCATGATCAAGGAGCGCTGGATCCAGGAAGTCGGATGGGCCAAGCTGCTCGGCCCCGGCGGCGGGCGCGGCCAGTCGAAGCTGACGCGCACCGGGCTCACCGAGTTCGTGGTCAATTCGCTGGGCGGGCCGCCGCCCGAGCGCAAGGCCCTGCCGCTCGAACTGGCGGTGCACCACGAGGTCGCCCGCGAGTTTTTCTTCCATTACGTCGAAAACTTCGCGACCGGCGGGTACCACGACATCTACCTCAACCGCGAGACGCCGCTCCCCGGCCGGATCACTTTCGAAAACATGAGCAAGTGCGCGAACCCGTGGCTCTGGGACGTCGAAACGCGGATGTGGTTTCACCAGGGCGGCAAGCACTACTGGGCGCTGATGGAGTCCAAGGACGCCAAGGATCTGCTGGTGTCGATGCTCTATAACGACTACGTCACCGGCATGACCCAGCGGCTCGCCGACGTGGGTGGACTCCAGCAGTCCGACCTCGAGGACGACGCCAAGATCGGGCACGTCTGCCGGCGGATGTATGACGAGGTCCTGCGGAACACTGTACCGAGCAGCGACGCAACGACCCTGAGCATCGTCCAGCAGCTTTACCCCGAGAGTCGGGCCAATCCTTTGCCCGACTCCGACGACTGGATCAAGTACCAGGCCATGCCGATCGCAAGCGACGCGGTCAAGATCCGGGGCAAGCCGTTCCTTATCGTGCCCCGTCTCGACCAGGAGGTGATGCTCAATTTGCACGCCGAGGTCTCTGTTCCGCGCTACGCCGCGGTGCGCCCGTTCGAGTACGAATGGGCGATTCAGGGCGCCGGCAACGCCAACATCGGCGATCGGGAAGGGGTGGGTCTCAAGCTCAGTGATCTCACACCGGGTCAGAAAGTGAAGGTCTCGGTCCGGGTCTACGACGCGAGCGAAGCCCGCAAGGCGATTGGCTCGGACGAGATCGAAGTGACGGTTGTCGGCGGGGCGGCCCTGGTCGACAAGGTCGCCGTCTGTCACAGTGATGCTCCGGACGCCTCGCTGGGCGAATGGGATGCCGAGTCGGTTGCCACCCGCATCGCTGCCGGGCACGGCTACGAGCTCAAGATCGCGGGCGAGGCCTCCGACGAGTACACGGGTATTCAGCGCATCGGTGCGGGACTGATCCCGAGGAAAGCGGTGGTCGACATGCTCGGCGAGAGCTCGTGCTGGCAGCGTCATCTGATCTCCTCGGACACGCTGCTCGCCGAGCCCACGTTCTCATCCAGCGCAGCACCGGCGCCGAGCGCGGACAACGGCGCGTCGAGCGCGGGCACGACTCCAGGCAGCGCGCCGCCGGCCGGCGGCGGGACGGCTTCCGGCGAGCCGAACGACGAACGACTGTGGCGCTCGCTGGTCGACGTCGCGGCCTGGAAGACGATCGATTCTCCCGATCCGACCGAGCCCGCCAAGGAGAAGCTCCGCTACCGTGTGCCCCAGGAGATCGAGACGTACGTGCCCTTCGTCGTGGCCGAGTCGAAGGACGAAGGCATCCGGTACTTCGAGGTCGCCCGGGGCTCGATCGAGGTGGTGTCGGCCCCGACGCCTGAAGCTCGCTTCGCGACGGCCGTCCTCGAACGCGAGCTCGACGGCCAGAAGAGTGACATCAACCTGTTGGACGGCACCAGCCTCATCCGCGACACCCACATCGTCTACAAGGGTAAGCTGGGCACCGCCAAGTTCACGGTGTTGGCTTCGACGGGCGGGCCCAAGCCTGAGACGCTCGAGGTCGGCTACATCAAGGAAGAAGAGCAGGGCCAGTACCGGGCGAGCAGCTTCCGGCCCATCACCGCCGAGGCCAAGGAGGTTTCCGCCGGCACCGGCGAGTACAGTTGCAGCGGCGAGTGGAACGCATCGGGCGCCGCGCTCGGCACGTATCTCCTCTATGCCCGGGTGAAGAACCCGGCGCCGCAAGCGGACTTCTTCAAGCCCGAGCGGCTCAGCGACGAGACTTCGGTCTGGGACCTCATCCAGGTCGAGCCGAACCCTGATCGGGATGCCGGCACTTCGACGACGGCCAGCCAGCCCGGTGGGGCGGCCAGCCAGTCCGCGTCTCAGCCCGGCTCACAGCCCGGCTCGCAACCCGGTGATAACGGCAGCGACGGCACCAAGCCGCCGATCGACCCTGGTCTGCTGGACAGCCTGGCCGAGCAGGCGGAGGTCCAGGCAGTCGAGTTCAAATCGTCGTTCATGCTCCAGCGCATCCGCCGCGGCGACAACGACGTCAGGATGCCCGAGACCTTCTTCGCCCGGGCCATGGCGGTGAAGCTCATGCCTGTGGTCAAGGTCGACAGCCTCTATCCCGGCATGAAGGTTCACATCGAGACCGGCTACATCGAAAAAGGCAAGATCCGCCGGCTGCTCCAGCAGGTCGTCCCGATCACCGGTGACAAACATGAGGTGAGCTCGCTCACGCTGGACCTCTCGAGTCGCGGCGAACTGGCTCCGCGCTGGGTCGGCAAGCAGATCTTCCGCGGCGACCACGTGGCCTTCCTGCACGTGCAAGTGGTTTCCCGAACCGGGCGGTATCGCACGGAAGTCGCGAAGAACGAAATCGCGTTCCAGGTCNNCTGCTTCGTTCAAGCCCATGGCGTTCTACGACGTGCGTGAGAACAACCGGATGCTCATAGGCCAGAAGTTCTGGGACGACGCCAATCTGCGGGTCGATTCGCCGCTGGAGGTCAGCGAAGTCTACGGGCCGGAGCTGATCACCGTGACCCACCGCTTCATTTTGACTTCGCCGGGCGGCAAGACGCTGCGGTGGCAGATCAACGACCGCATCACCGTGCCGGGAGGCGGGCCCCACAACACGGTCAAGATGCTGAGCCTCAAGCCGCCGATCGAGCACGGCACGTGGGTCGTCCGTCACGAGGTGGTGGACGTCAAGGACGCTGACGGCATCGATGTCCTGAAGCCCGGGTCCCCCGTCTTCTTCGCCGAAGGCCGGTTCGAGATCGTCCAGCCGCAGGTCTCATTCAGGGGCCTGGAGGACTGCTACCAGATCCAGCATCCGCCAGGCAACATCAAGGGGGCGCCGGTCTACGAGTTCCTCAAGGATACGGATCGTCCAACTGCCCGGATCGCCTTTCACGTCACCGACGTGCCCGTCGACTGCAACATGCGCGGGACGCTGACCTGGATGAGCCCCGATACCGGCCGGACGAACGTCCGGTTGCCCGCTGTGGTCAACCTGCGGGAGAACCAGGGCAGGGCCTACTTTGCATCTTACGTTTTCAAGAAAGATGACTACGACGGACTCTATACCGCCGAGGCTATACTGGAGTTCTACCGGGCCGGCCGCCAGCCGCGGGCCAAACTGGATCTCAAGCCCCTGCGTTTCCGATTCAAAGGGCGCAAACGCTCCGGGTCGACGCTGGAGGACATCACCGTGGCGTCGCGGCGGGTGGACTACCGGATCTGGGATAACGGCGGCCTCGAGGACGACGTCATCAACGTCTACGTGGACGGGGCGCGCGTGATCAGCGGCTGGAAGATGCCCATCCCGGGCAAGGACTTCCACTTGATGATCCCGGCCGATCGCGATGAGGTCATCTTCACGATAGAATCCGTCTCAAGCGAATCAGGGCCGAATACGGCGGCAATCACGTTCAAGGGTGCGATCGAGGTCTCCCGGCAGACCCAGAGCTGGTGGATCGAGAAGCCGGGCCAGAAGGCCAGTTGCGTGATTACTTACAAGCCGCCGGCTCAGAATCAGCCGAACCAGCCGCCGGGAGACGGCGGAAGCCCGTAAACCCGGTGCTTGTCATGGGAGGTATCTCCATGCGTTGTTGTGTCTGCTGCCTGATCATTCTCGGGGGCATCGTGGGCTGCGGCCCGCCAGATGCCTTGCGCGAGATGCATGCGGCCTTCAACCAAGGGCAATGGGCCGCCGTGACCGAGAAGTTTGCCGACCTGGGCCGCCCCCGCGATCTCGATGGTGTTTCGTATGCCCGCGTGGGGGTTGCGGCCACCGAGGTGTACGTGAAGTCGAAGTCACCAGCCTACCTTGATCTGGCGATCGACTCCTTTCAGCTGGCGGCGGATCGGGATCGCTCGCTGGCGGACGGGCATCACTTCGCCCGTGGTGAGTTACTCTTGTATGCGAACAGGAAAGACGAGGCGATTGCCGCCTACCTCGACGCGCTGGCGGTCAACCCGCGTCACGTCCCCGCGGCCTGGCGGGCGGTGGTTTTGCTGGTCGAGGCCAAGCGTGCCGCCGAGACAGCCCAGGCGGCTCGGGGGCTCCTGGCCGTGCGACGGCCGGTCAACCAGCAACTGCTCCAGGGCTTGAGTGCCCTGGCCGCCGCCGAGGCGTCGCAGGGTCGGCATGACGCGGCCATCCAGGTGCTGCGCCATGCGGCTTCGATCGGCCCGAGCACCTGGGGGCCGGATATATTCTGCTCGCTCGCGGGCTGTTACCAGGCGCAGAACGAGAACGGCCTGGCGCGCATGGCGATGCGCAAAGCGCTGGCGGCCCTGCCCGAGGGTGACCCCCGCCGGCCGCGTTTCGACAAGTACCTCGAGGATCTGGAACGTGCGTCACGGGCGGTGACCGGCGGCCCGACGCCTGAATCGACGACCGACACCGGTCCCCGAGTCGCGCCGCCGCTACAAGAGCCGCCGGACTCGGCCCCCGAGCAACCCGCCCCTCCTCCGCCGCCGCCCGCGAGCGATTCGCCCGAGGCGAAAGCCGCCGAGCTGGCCGCGAAGGCCTCGGCCCTGGCTGCCGAGAACAAGATTGAGGAGGCGATCAAGCTGCTGGAGGAAGCGATCGGGCTCGCGCCCAAGCTGCCGGCGCCGTCGGCGCAGCTCGCCAACCTCTACGTGAAACAGGGCCGGTACGCCAAGGCCGTCGAGGTGCTCGAGGCCGCCATCCGGCACAACCCCGACAACGTGATTCTCAAGCAGATGCTCGATAAGCTTCGCAGCGCGCTTGCGGCCGAGTCTCAGCCGGGCCGGTGATGTTTGGCGTGAGGGCCTTTGGTCGAACCGAATCCATCAGGAGCAAGAATCATGGGAAAGCGGATCATCGCCAGCCTCGCAGTCATGCTCAGCGGCGCGCTTCTCGGCTGCCAGGAGCCGCACAACATCCGCATGCGCTTCGCCGCCATGGTACCCGGATCGCCGGAGCAACTGGTTGGCGTTGACGCAAATCATCGCATCCTGCTCTGTGACCCCGAGACACAGGACGTCATCCGCGTGCTCGGCTCGCATCGCGGCCCGGTGCGCGAGCTGCGAGTGAGCCCCGAGGGTGACTACGTCGCCACGGTGGGCACGGCTGGGGATTGCCGGGTATGGAACACGGCCTCAGCCGCCGCCGCGCCCCTGGTCGCCTCCGTACCCGGCGGGGGAGACGATCGCGGGGCCGTCGCGTTCCTTGACGACGGAGCCCACATCGCCTGCGGCGGCACCGGGGTGGTGGACGTCATCTCGCTTCGGGACGGGACCCTCGTGCGGCGCATCCCGGACCGCAGGCAGGATATCCTGTACGAAGGCAGCGATTTCCAGGCGCTGGCCAAGACGCTCAAGGAAGCGCGGGTCCTCAGTCTCGACGCTCGCCCCGGCGGACGCCACCTGCTTGTCGGCACGGATTGCGGCGCGATGGAGATTGACTATTTGCGATGCAGGATCATGTGGCGTCAGAAGGAGCGTGTCGGTCAGGTTGCGACGCTGGTTCGGTATCTGCCCGATGGGGACCAGTTCGTCGTGCAGGACGATTCGGGGCGGTTGACACTCTATGCCGGGCACAAGAGCGTGTGGTCGACGCGGCCGGGAGAATCGGGGCCGGGCGGCCGCGGCCTGGTCGGCGTGACTGCCGCTGAGTTCACCAACGACTCGGCCTACCTGGCGGCCCTCGGCTCCGACGGGCGGTTCCGGGTGCTGCGGCTCAGCGATCAGAAGGTCGTGCAGGAACTCGCTCCCGGCAAGCTGGACACGGCCGGCCTGGCTCTTTCGCCGGGCCGCGCCAGCGTATGGGTCGGCAGCCAGGGCAACGTCGAGCGTTTCACGCGGATCGCTCTGCCCCAAGAGATGACCACCCCGAAGCTGACGATCGAGTAGCACCCCGCCCTCTGCATGACCGGCAAAGAGAAAGGTATCTGGGATCTACAGGACGCGGAACGTTAGACTGCACAGCCCGGATCGATCGGCCCAATCAATAATATTAGGGACAGTCACCTATTATTGACACTGGGTGGGCCCGGGGTATAGTGTGGGGGCATGCCGAGAGTCGCACGGATCGTGGTTCCGGGGTGGCCGCACCATGTCACGCAGCGGGGCAACAACCGCCAGGATGTGTTCTTTGTCGATGATGACCGTCGGGCGTACCTGAAGTTCCTGAAGGAGCAGTCGGAGGTGTACGGGCTGCAGGTCCTGGGCTACTGCCTGATGACCAATCATGTGCATCTGGTGGCGGCNNAGGGGCATGCCGAGAGTCGCACGGATCGCAGTTCCGGGGTGGCCGCTGCGAGTCTGTTAGTCCGTTAGACTGTTCGACTGTTTGGAGGAAGAAATACAGGTCACCTCCCCTGCTCGTCGTGTCCGTGCCGGCCGGCGAGGAGTCGCTGGCCAAGGCGGTCGGGCGGACGCATTTCCTGTACAGTCAGTACATCAACCGCTTCCACAAGCGAAGCGGGCACCTGTGGCAGAACCGCTTCTACTCCTGCGTGCTGGACGAGACGCATCTCTGGCGAGCCCTGGCGTATGTCGAGCGGAACCCGGTTCGGGCGAGGCTGCTGCGGCAGGCGTGGCGGTATGAATGGTCGAGTGCGGCCGCCCACACCGGCCAGGCCGACCCGTCGGAACTGCTGGACCTGACGGCCTGGCAGCGCGAGTGGAAACCGGGACGATGGCGGAACGCCCTGCGGGCCAGAGACGACGAGGACGTGGCCGGGCTGATCCGGGCCAGCACGCACACCGGCCGTCCGCTGGCCACGGACAGCATCCTGAGTAGGCTGGAGCGCAAACTGGGCCGGCGACTGCGTCCCTTGCCCGTCGGGCGTCCGAGGAAGACAGTCAAGAAGCAAACTCGCCAGAAGGATGAAAATAGGTGACTGTCCCTATTATTCTATTAAAAATAGGTGACTGTCCCTATTATTGTCCCTATTATTAAAATAGGTGACTGTCCCTATTATACCTGCCGGGAAAGGCGTGTGGGCGTCTGCTCTGTCTGGAACAGACGCCCACATCTGTGTTTCGCGCTATGCTGATGTCATCGCGCTTCCAGCTCGAGCCGGGGTGACCGGCCCGAGGAGAACGAAATGCGGGCGGCCGCTGCTGTCATCGCGGCGGCCCTGTGTCGCCCGATCAGCCACCCATGGCCGTGGTGATCTCAGTGAAGATCGCACTCACGCGGTTACCCAGACTCGTAATGGCCGTCAGGGCGGCAATAATGATCAGCGCCAGCATGACCGCGTACTCGGTCGCGGTGGCGCCATTTTCGCAGGCGGCAAACATCTTGGCTCGGTTGATCAGATTCCTCATGACTTCTCCCTTCTCTCCGTGATGGAGAGCTCGCCCGCCAGAATCCGTCCCTGTTCCGGGTTGGGCGTTCTTAACCCCTCACTTGCCGGACACGCGTCCGATCATAGACCCGGCTCGTCCTGCCGCCGGGTTCAAATCTCTTGTTCTGTTGCCCTCAGAGCTCAACCTGTCCTGGCCCGCGGATTCCTTGGACCCGCGTTGCGCCCCAGGCGACTGCGGGAACCCGGCTCGCCGTGCGGGCCGGGGGCGGTTGCTACACGAGGACAACGCACCCAGCCTGCCCTCCGGACGACCGCCCACATGAGAAATGTCTGGAGATCCTTCCCTTCTCATGGGCAGAAGTCAAGGGGGAATCACCTGAAGAAATGCGAAGTAACGGCAGTGCCGATAATGATGCGAATAGGACGCCAGGAGGCTGGAAACAACTGAATGCGATGTCAGAGCTTTATGAGTCCCTAGTGCTTACCGGGCGATCTGCCTGCTCGGTGGATTGTCGTTGGGTAGTCGGCGCCAAGGCGTTAAACCCTTAACGATTGCCCTCCTGAGCCCTAGCAGACAAGCAAATCCAAGCCATGTGCCCCACACGATAGCGACACTGGCTGGGCAGGAACCTTGTCTGTGGCCGCAAGCGCCAGACCAGCCTGCGCGTCCGCCTGCAACCGCTGAGAGGGNNGCCGCTGAGAGGGATCCCTGGCGGGACAGAGGATAAGCCGGCCGCTCCGCAGGCCCCTTCAACCAGTCCGATTCCTTCAGCAGGGCGAGGATATCGTTCGGTTCGCTTCGACGTTTGCGGTCCGAAGGCCCTTGTCAGCATCGGTGAGCTGCCCCCGACGCTGGCCAGCCGGTGTATCCGGATCGGCATGCTCCGATCCGCCGGCGACCGGCCTCAGGTCCGAGCCCTGCTCAACAGTGAATGGAAATCTCCTGTCTGGACGGATCCATCCGCCCGGTGTATCTTACATAACACCACTGCGAACAGGAGGTTACAGGAACTCAAGATCGTGAAAGCGGTGGGATGCCCCCCCTCATTGGGGTCCATCCGTTGGCGCAGCGCGGATCGCCGGGCGGAGCGTTTCGAGTGTTCAGGTAACGCTGCAAGAGGCAGAAAAGCTCCTGGTCATCGCAACCGTCGGCGACGGACAAACATCAGGGCGATCACGCCCATTGCCATGGCCTGGCAGGTGCCGCCACCGCAGGCGCCGCGCTTCCATTCCCCGCCATTCGGGCACGGGTCGCAGGCGTCGCCGATGTCGTCACCGTCCGTGTCCACCTGGTCGGGATTGGCGTCGTCGTCGCAGTTGTCGAAGCAGTTGAGCACGTTATCGCCGTCGCTGTCCGTATCCGCCACGCCACAACCGCACTCTCCTTCGCTGGACTTGTCGGGATCCCCTGGACACAGGTCAAGGGCAATGCTGATGGACTGACCGTCGGCCGCGGCCGCCAGGTCGAGTTGCGTCTGTTGGTCCGTCGTCATCTGGCCGCTGTGTGAAAACAACACCTGCAGCTCGGTGCCGTCCTGGTTCTCCGTCCACATCTCGATCTCATAGTCGCCCTCACCCGTGCCGGTGACCAGCAGCGAAAACTCATCGGTGACCTGATCGGCCGGGATGACGATTTCCTCTTTCATGAGGTAACCGGCATTCGGATCGCCGCTGTCGCGCGTGATCGGCGTGTCGGGCGGTATGTACATCGCGCCCTCGACTTCGCAGACCCAGGCAGCGCCCTCCGGCGGCCCGGCGGAGTCGATGGTGGGATAATCCGCGCTCGTGATCGGCCCAGTCGCTCCGACCTGCCGACCCTGCGCATCCACGTAGCGCATGGTGCAAGGCGAGTTGGCCTGCACGTGTACCGTTCCCTTGCCGCCTGCTGCCCCCTGGTTCTTCTCGTAATCGCCGAAGAGCTGCCAGTACTGCTCCTGGGCCAGTTCACCCACGCTGGTTTCCTGGCCATGTTCCTGGCCGAACAGTTCGAAGGCGTTCCCCACCGGTACGGTAGCCTGGTATCCGAACCACGTTCGGATTCTGACGTACGGAAAGATGCCGAATCGCTGCGTGAAGTAAAAGTCAGGATAGTTGCGGACCACCTTGCCCTTATTCCCGAATATGAAAGTGATGTCGTACCACTGCCATTGCCCGTCGTGCCAGACCTGGTCGGCCGCATGTTGTGCCCACACCGGCCCGTGGAGCTTGTGGAACAGCATGGCGTTGTCGGTCTCACGGACGCGGAAGCTCAGCGTCCGCGCGAAAGCGCCCAGCGCCAGCGCTTTGCCGATGCACGCGTGCTTGGCAACCGAGCCGCCGCTCTCGAAGGCCGTGGCGAGTTCCTCCGCGAAGCTGAGTTGCAGCCCGTCCGTCCATGCAAAGGGTATCTTGTTGGCCAGGAACTGTGCGAGATGGCCCATTGCCTCGGCGGGTTTGTCGGGCATGGTATCGTCGGCCACCTCGTAGCGCGCCGCCTTCAGGGCCCATTTCCGAACGAGCCCGTTCTGGCGATACTCGCCCCCGCCGCGCCGACCGAGGGAGTAGGGGCCGATGCGGTAGTACTCGGTCTCGAGGCCGGGTGAACTCGTGGCCGTGGCCGGCTCGCCCGTCAGCTTGGCGAAGTCGGGATAGGTGATCTCCCAAACGGTGCCGTCCTCCTTGGTCAGCGACAGAAGCTGTGAGTCCGAGACTTCGGTGCCGTCCTCGAACCAGCGAAGGGAGGCCACCAGCTGGTCCTTCAGCGATATCGGCTTCTCGCCGTCATCCGCTTCGAGCAAGTCGGCCTTGATCCGGGCGTTGTTCTCGTCCGCCATATGCCCCTCGGCCGTCACCACAAACTCACCGGTGCCGGCCGGCACGTTGTCGGGCGTGATCTCTTCGGGCGATATGAACAGCAGGCCGCCTGAGGCGAGCTGCACGCGCAATGGCTGAATATCAACGTCGCAGAGCTTCTCCATGTGGATTTTCAACTCGATCTTGTCCGCGGGAACGAGCTGATCGTCGTCCGGCTCGGCACAAGTGACCTTGGTCACGCGCACAATCGGATGAATTCGCACCGTGTTGCTGGTAACCGCGGCCGAAGTCAACGTCGTTCCTGACTCGTCGGTGCTCCTGGCCTGCCCGGTAAATGCGACGCACCCGGGAGCGATGACATCGTAGGTATAAACGAAGATTTCCTTGCGACCCGCCTCCAGGACGGAGACCGAGGCGGGATCCGGGCCGTCTTTCAAATTAACACACTCGCTCGCGTCTGCCTCCAGAGGGGCCGCGGGTTTCACGTCGGTCAGATCCCGATCGGAGGGGTTCTCGACGGTCATATCCACTCGAATGACGTCGCCGACCTCGACCGCGCTTGGTATCGCTTTCAGAGTCACCTTCATGGCCGGCGCGGACAGGATCGTGATGTCGTCGAAGTCGGCAAACGTTCCATTCGTTCCGCCGGAGGTGCTCCGAAAACGCAGGAGAATGGTCTGGCCCGCGAAGGCCGACAGATCATACGTCTTGGTGACGTCGGTATTCCCGGTGCATTGAAGCGGCACGCTCGTGTCAAAGGGGTCTTCGGACCACTCGGTGGGCGGCGGCGTGAACGACCCGATCACGTGCTCCACGCCGTCCTCATCGACGACGCGGACCGAGGCGCTCACGGGGTCGAGATGACCCCACGTGCGGAACGTGAGTGTCGCCTGGCCGGCCGGCAGGGTGATCTGCTGCTCGATGTAATTCNNAGTGAGTGTCGCCTGGCCGGCCGGCAGGGTGATCTGCTGCTCGATGTAACCGTCCCCGCCCCAATAGGTGTTCAACGCCACGAAGGGGTTGCCCGTTTGCGCAGGAAGACAGAATTTCGTATCCCAGACCGTAAACCCCGGCGATCCTGCGACCTGGTGTTGAGTCCAGCCCGCGAATCCCTCGCTGAAATCACCGTTTTGTACGAGGTTCCCGTCTTGCCCAAATGCGAGGCCGGGCAGCAGGACCAGCACCAGCAGCGCGGACTGAAAACGCGCTCGGCAGCTTGTCGCACTGACATGGTCCCCGACCATTCCTGTGAGCCTGATGCCACCGCGTGTGGCAACGCGTTTCCGAATGAATGGCCTCATCATGATCGACTCCGCTCCTTTCCGCCGAAACGAGAGACTTGCGAATCGGATGACCTGGACCGTCTAACCAAATGATCCTTTGAAACAGTTGTGACAGATCATCATCCGGCATTTTCCATTTGACCTTGCCCGGTTAGGCCGCTGGGCGATGTTCCACTATTGTACCAGCGCCCGACCGCCGTTGCGCCTACCACTGCTATTCGAACGTCACCGGCGAGTCGGGGACGTTCGAACAGCAGGATGTACGAGATCAACGACAGCAATCGGCCGAATCTGCCAAAAATGGACTTGACTTCTCGCTACATAGCAGGATTCCGGGCCAAGCGGATCACACCTCGATCCGCTCGATCTTCGCCAGGTCGGCGGTGCCCAGGCCGCGGCTGGCGGCCGTGGCAATGTGCTTGGTCGGACGCTGATCCCGGTCCAGCGGCTTGAGCCCCTTGGCCTTCCGCTGCTTCTCCAGCAGATCCGCGGCCACCGCATCGACTGCGACCACGTCAGTCCCGACGATGAGCCCGCCAAATGGCCAGGCATATTCCGGGTTGCGCGTCGGGCCGGCGTTGTACTGGGCCCGCGTCGCATCGCATATCGTCAGTTTCCACTTCGGCCGGATGAACCGGTGTGAGACGACGTCCACGATGTACGGGTCGCAATTGTGGTCGTGGTACTTGTTGGGGTTGTGAATCGCACCGAAGAAGTTCTTCAGGCCCAACGAGACGCCGGCCAGATTGTGGTCCTTGAGCACCGGCACGCAGATCAGCGCGGTTACCTGCTCCGCAAGGATCCGCGAGAAGCATGAGCCGATCTGCCCGTTGTTCTCGATCTGCTCCTGGTAACCGCTGCCATAGCTGTCGGCGTCGGTGCCCTTGCACTGTACCGCCCCGGCGGACTTGGCCAGTTTGTATCCGGCGGCGAGCAGCTCCACGTCGAACCGGTCCCAGATGATGATATTCCCGGCCGGGATGTCCGCGCGCCGCAGGCTTGCGACGATCGCATCGACGACCACCGGTTGAGTCGCCAGGCCCAACGTGTTGACCTTGATGCCGATCTTGTCGCGGGGCGTGAACAGGCTCGACCACGCCCGCTGAGCCGAATCGGTGCGGGTGGCCTTCTGCATGGCCGCATCCAGCAGCTTGATCAGGAGATTGGCGTGTTCACCAACCTGCCCTTTGGTCAGAGCCTCATCGCGAGCGATGACCACTCGGACCGAAGCCCCTGCGGCAGGGCGTGTCGCTCCGCCTGCCGGCTCGGCGGCTGTCGTCCACGTCTGACGGAAGCCCATGGCCGCAACGGTTGCAGCTCCGGCCTTGGCCAGGAAGCGCCTTCTGGTCGTATTCTCGGTCATTGCGGTTTTACCCCGTCTTGGTGGCGACGTTCGATCCCGGCCGGCTCGTCGTCTCGGTTTCCCCGAATACTTCCGCCTCAAATGAGTATAACTCAGTATCGGGCTGCTTCCACGAGTCCATCGGCAGGCCGGCTTTTCGGCAGACCTCGCCCAGGAACTGCTCGCGCGTCCAGCCCCGTTCGTAAGCCACCTGCGGCAAAAGCAATCCGCGTCGCCCGTGCAGCGAGATCAACAGGCCGTGGCGCCCGATGATCACCTCGCCGGTGTCCCGGACCCGCTTCATCGGCGTCAGCCGGCTGATCTCGATGTGCAGTGCGGGGACCTCGGCGGCCGTGACCGGGTCAAGAGTGAACCGCGGGTCGCGACAGGCGTTGATGGCGTTGCGGGTCACGGCCGTATAGAGCGGATCGATCGCCTCGGTATTGCCGATGCAGCCTCGGAGCTCGCCGCCGCGTTGAAGGGTTACGAAACATGCCCCGTTCTCGCGCAGCGGAGCCGGCAGCGTCGCCGGATCCACCTTGGGCGGTTCGCGGCCGTTCAGATAGGCAATGACCGTCTTGCGAGCCAGGTTGAGCAACTGCTGCCGAAGAGACTCCTCAAAGAGCGGCGGCCTCGGCGTGAAGACAAAAGACTGATAAGTCACGCTGTTGGTGTAATCGCCGGTCATACGGCCGGAGGTGTCGAACGCCGCCCGCGTCGCCTGAGCCCCACCTTTCATCGAGAGAACCCGCAACAGCAGCATGATCGGCCCATAGCCGCAGATGGTGTCGTCCGTCTTCTTCATGTGCTCGGCGAAGCCGTCGAAGTCGCAGGCAAGCAACGGTCCGGCCGCCTTGTCGGCCCATTCGGCCAGTCTCCTGGGAACGTCATCCTTAAAGGGCTCGTAGCCATAGTTCGGACCGAAATGGGTGAAGTCGCTGCTGACCACCAACAGCGTATCTCCATCGAGACACGAGACGATCGCCTGAGCTGCTGAGGCGAACTGGTCCAGCGACATCTGACCGACATAAAGCGGAATCAGTCTGAAATTTTTGACCGTGCGCTGAAGAAAAGGCAATTGCAGCTCCAGAGAATGCTCGTCGCGGTCTATGCCGGCAATCGACACGAATGCCCGGTTCTTCTTCAGTGCCGCGATGGTCTCCCGATCGAGCGGCACGGCGCCGGCGGGCATCTCGTAAGCGCTCAGATCATCCGGGACGTGAACGCCGCGGTATGCGGAGGCCCGCCGGTGGCTGAAAGCCATGACGATGACCCGTTGATAGGAGTGACCTCGAAGGCAACGGTATGCCGCCGCCGCAACCGGGGCGCTGTAACGGTACCCGGCGTGCGGGGCGATCACTGCCAGCGGCTTGCCGCTCAAGGCCGGCGGCTTGGCCTCATCCATCAGCTTGTCCATCAGACTGGTAAGGGTGTCGGCATCTCCGGGATACCAGGTCCCCGCACAAACCGGCGCCCGACTGGCGATCGTCTTGGTTTCTTGGGCGTTTGCCATGTGTATGCCTCCTGCCAACATGGCCCAGATCGCAACCGAACCTGCAACCAAACCCACTTCCGACTTCATGGCTTGACCTCCACTCGAGGTGTTCCATCAGTATACCATGTTTCGGCCCATCAATGGACCTCATCGCGACAATTCAGCAACGCGGCGAAATCTTGAACGTCGAAAGGTCGATTGACAAGAACGGCCGTCTGCGGTTAGATCTGTGCGCGACAAGTCTCTTGCTGGAGGACATATCATGAAACTCAAAATCTCTAACGAGGATGTATGGGTCACCGGCATGAAGGACCGGCCGGGCAGCCTGGCCGCCAAGCTGGCGGATCTTGCCCGGGCAGGTGCGAACCTGGAATTCGTCATCGCCCGGCGGGAATCGAGCATCCCCGGCACCGGTGTGGTCTTTGTGACCCCGCTCAAGGGTGCCAAGCAGATCAAGGCCGCCAAGGAGGCCGGCTTCGCCAAGAGCAAGAGCCTGCATTCGCTGCGCATTACCTGTGCGAACAAGAAAGGGCTCGGAGCGGCGCTGACCAGGGCCCTCGCCAAAGAAGGCGTCAATCTGCGGGGCTTCTCAGGAGCCGCCCTCGCCAAGCAGTGCGTCTTCCATCTGGCTTTCGACAAAGCAGCCGACGCCCGAAAAGCCGTGGCCATTCTCAAGAAGATGGCCTGACGCCCCGCATTTTGACATAGGAATTCGCTTCCATGAAGGCCCTGGTGCTGGAACACAATGCGCCGATCGATACCGCGCCCCTGCGTCTGATGGATATGCCGACGCCATCGCCGCAGGCGGGCGAAGTCCGCATCCAGGTTCGCTGCTGTGCGATCTGTCGGACGGATCTTCACGTGATCGAAGGGGAATTGCCGCCGCGCAGGCAGCCGGTCATCCCTGGACACCAGATCGTCGGTATCGTCGACGATCTCGGCCCCGGTTGCGGGCGGCTCAAGCGGGGGCAGCGGGTCGGCGTGGCCTGGCTGCGGCACACGTGCGGGCAATGCGATTTCTGCCGATCCGACCGTGAGAACCTCTGCGAGTCGCAGCTTTTCACGGGGTACCACGCCGATGGCGGCTACGCTGAGTACGCCATTGTACCTGAGGCGTTCGCCTATGAGATTCCTGGAGTCTTCGAGGATGTGCACGCCGCCCCGCTGCTGTGTGCCGGGATCATCGGCTACCGGGCGCTGCAGCGGTCGGCCGTGCAGAATGGCGACACGCTGGCGTTGTACGGGTTTGGCTCGTCGGCTCACGTGGTGATCCAGATTGCTCGTCACCGCAGCTGCCGGGTATATCTGGCCACGCGCGGCGAGAGCCATCGCGAACTGGCCCGGCAGATGGGGGCTGAGTGGGTCGGCGAGGACCCGCGTGAGATGCCGGTCAAGGCCGACAGCGCGATCATCTTCGCTCCGGCCGGCGAATTGGTCCCCCCGGCGCTGGCCGCACTGAAGAAAGGCGGAACGCTGGCTCTGGCGGGCATCTACATGACCGATGTGCCGGCCATGCAGTACGAGGAGCATCTGTTCTACGAGAAGAACGTCTGCTCGGTGACCGCCAACACCCGCGACGACGGCCGGGCGCTATTGGCCGAGGCCGCACAAATCCCGATTCGCCCGCACACCACGACCTACCCTCTTGAGGAGGCCAACCGCGCCCTCCAGGATCTCAAGGACGACCGCATCGACGGATCGGGGGTGCTGGTGATCCACTGAAGACACCGGGCGTCTTGACGAGCCGGTGGCCTTGTGCCACCGGTGCTTCGAATACTTCTACAAGACTCCCGAATAAGCGTTCGGGCTCGTCAAGTAACTATCTCCTCGCCTCCTGAAAGTCGAGGGCGATGATCGAGCGACGGTCTCTACCGTATGGAAGGCTCTCCAATTTCCTGATAAACTTGAACCCAATCAAGAACTCGCCGCGAAGCAGGAGGTCCGCTCGTGTCTCAACTGAACCGTCGTCAATTCATCGCTGGGGCCGCGGGGCTGGCCGGCTCGCTGTATGTGCAACGATCACCGGGGGCAGAACCGATGAAATCCGTGAAGATCGACCGGATCGAGACCTTTCCGTTGACCTATCCGACGGCCGGGCGGTTCAAGTTCTTCGAAGGCCCCAAGGGCGAGTCGCTCGGGCGACAGACGGTGGTGGTCAAGATCACCGCCGACGACGGCACCGTCGGATGGGGCCAGAGCGTGCCGACCCACAAGTGGAGCTATGAGACACTCGAAACCGTCCATACCACCATCGAGCGGTACCTGACCCCCGTGCTGATCGGGCTGGACCCCTTCGACCTGCCAGCCGTCCGGCAAGCCATGGATGCGATCATCGCTCCGTCGTTTTCCACCGGCCAGCCGATCTGCAAGGCGGGAATCGACCTGGCGCTCTTCGACCTGACCGGCAAGCTGCTCAGGCAGACGGCGCAGGAACGATGGAAACACAAGGGCCGTGACAAGGTGCTGCTCAGTTGGACGCTCAACCCCAAGACGCTCGATGATATCCCCCGGTTGATCGACGAGGGCAAGCAGCACGGCTACCGCAATTTCAACGTGAAGGTCGCCCCCGACCCGAAATTCGACGTCGAGATGTGTACCATGGTCAAGAAACTTGTGCCCGACGGTTTTCTGTGGGCCGATGCCAACGGCGGGTACGACGAGGCTACGGCCGTCGAGGTGTTGCCCAAACTGGCCAAGGCCGGTGTGGCGGTCCTGGAGCAACCCCTCAAGCCCAACCGGATCTCGGGCTACCAGCGGCTCAAGAAGATCGGCGGGCTGCCCATCCTGATGGATGAGGGCATGATCAACACCGGCGAACTGGAGGAGTTTATCAAGCTGGGCATGCTCGATGGTGTGGCGATGAAGCCGGCCCGCTGCGGCGGCATCACCGAGGCCCGGGCCCAGATTGAGCTCTGCCTCAAGAAAGGGCTGATGTGGCTGGGCAGCGGCCTGACCGACCCGGACATCTCGCTAGCCGCCAGCTTGCTGCTCTACGGGGCGTACGATCTGCGTTTCCCGGCCGCCCTCAACGGCCCGCAGTTCTTGAGCAAGCTGAGCTCCATGAAGAAGCCCCTGGTGCCGACCGACGGCCACCTGCCCGTCCCCACTGAGCCGGGCCTGGGCGTCGAAGTCGATGAGCAGAAACTCGAAGAGCATCGGATCAAGAAGGTGTGATGGAAGATGCGGGCGATGCCAGGTTGATGGTAGGGCACGGTCGAGTGAAGCGAGACCTGCCTCTCGATGAAATGATGAATGCGGAATGATGAGTGACGAATCGAAGACACGAAGATTCGCAATTTGAGATTCGGATTCGGGGTTCAGGGGTCAGGGGTCGGGGTTTGGGGGTCGGGTTCAGGATTTGAAATTTCAAATTTGAGATTTGAAATCTGGGATTTGAGATCTGAGATGTGGAATCGCCGAAGGCGCCGGGGGCCAATCTGCTTCGTGCAGGTGGGGGAGCGATGGTTGGTGGCTTTGCAGCGTCCAGCATTGCGGACCATTTCCACTGTTGGGGTTTTGAAGTGACACGTGGAATCTGGCGAATTCGTGTTGCTGTCCCACTCATCATGCTGCTTCTCACGACGGCAGGGTTCGGTCTGGCGGTTCTGCGAATAGTCATCGCCTATCGCAGCCTGCAGAGCTCCATTGCCGACGGGACGTGCGAATGCAACGTCGCGGGGCAAGTGGCCGCCCAGTTATCGCAGGAGAGGTTACTAATAACGCAATCGGTGGGACCGTTCTTGAAGAACCCCTTTCGCAGTGACGTTCGGCTGTATCTGACCTGTTGGCGTTCTCGCGGTGGTATCTGGGCTTCCCCAACACCGGGCGGTGGTTGGTTCGTCAAGGTACCGTGAAGGACTGAACGACTGTTGGTTCGCGAGAGCGGACCCCACTTTGAGCTGGTGTTACCATGCGTGCCGTTTGTCCGGTGATCGGGTCAGAGCAGTTGGCCCGCGAGAGCGGACCCTGCCTCGGCCGATCACTGTGGTTCCGGCAGCCCCAGCGGTCATCGTTTTGTCTGATCGCCCTGGCAACAGCAGCGTTGGCCGCCGGGTGCGGCGTTCCAGAATCGCTCAGGCTTGTTCAGCAACCGCGAAACGGCATCCCCTTAGACGAGCATGTGTGCCTGGTCTACTCGCAACGCTATCAGATCAACCTGGGTGGAGCCGAGAGGCTGCACTCGTTTGACATCAACAAGTACGCCAAGATCTACCTGCAGCTCGTGACCGACGGGCTGATCCGACCCGAGGACGTCTACGTGCCTGCGGAGATCGGCCGCGAGGATCTCTTGCGCGTCCACACGCCCGAGTACCTGGCCCGGCTGCGGCAACCCTCGGCCCTGGCCCGGTATCTGGAAAGCGGCTGGGTAACGCTGATGCTGCCGGGTGTGGCCGATGCGGCCATTCTGCGCCCCTTCCGGTATGCGACGGGCGGCACGGTGCTGGCCGCCAGGCTGGCCGTGCGGTACGGAGTCGCCGTCAACCTCGGCGGCGGCTATCACCACGCCGAGCCCGATCGTGGCGGCGGATTCTGCATCTACGCCGACATGCCGATCGCGATTCGCGTCTTGCAGTCTGAAGGACTCATCCGCCGGGCTCTGGTGGTAGATCTCGACGCACATCAGGGCAATGGCACCGCCCGCTGCATGACCGGCGACGATGATGTGTTCACGTTCGACATGCACGAAGAGGACATCTACCCGTTCCCGAAAGAGACCAACGATCTCGATATCCCACTGACGGCCGGGATGGAAGACGACGAGTACCTGAGACTGCTATCCGGCCATTTGCCCGAGGCGTTTGACCGTGCCAGGCCCGACATCGTGTTCCTGCAAGCCGGCGTCGACGTCCTGGCGGGTGATCGGCTCGCGCGCCTGCGGCTGACGCCCGAGGCAATCATTGAACGCGACCGCCTGGTATTCGATGAAGCCGGGCGGCGGAAAATCCCGATCGTTATAGTCCTCGGCGGCGGCTACAGCCGGCAGGCATGGCAGGTTCAGTACCGCAGCATTCGGCGCGTGCTCGGGCAGCACGCTTGCCGCGGAGAGTCGGCATCTCCATGACCACGTCGCCGATATCGTCCTCGGTGACAAGCCTTTTGCGCGGCTCGGGATGGCATGTGGTATACAGCCCATCATCGGGGTACGCACACCTGTCTGCAGCTTTCGCAAACGCTGCCGAATGGAGCCGGTGCGGGACGAAGGCGCCCGATAACGAGACAACCATGANNTAACGAGACAACCATGTCATCTCCGCGCGCGACGAGTCGGATTCGGACGGCGACCACGTCGCTAAGTGCCGCGCCTTCCTGAGCTTCGTGACGCCCAGGCTTGCGTCGCCGAATCGTTAAGGCTATATTTTTTGTCTGCCGGGAGCGAAGGAACAATGGGCATTTGATTCAGCGCGCCCCGGAAAGTCCCTGTCAATGGAAGAAGTGCGGAAGGCCACGAGATCAACGCGTCTGTGGACGCGAAAACCAACTGCGGGGAGGAATGACAATGCCGCGCTCACACAAGCCTGAGTACCTTGGCTTGTTGTGTGCGCCGCTTTTCGCCGTGTTCGGCTGCCCCTCAGGAGATTTCCCGGACAACTCCGACCCGTACAGGAACACCACAGACAAGACCAATGGCGGTGCCGTCTATGTGGGCTCAGGTGCCTGCAGAGCATGCCACCCGGACATCGATCAGATGCAGACCCTGCACGGTCATTCGCAGAAACTGAAGGCTGTCCAAGGCAGCGCCCCCACGTACCCCGGTCAGGCCACCTACGCCGGCGTTCCAGAGCCTCCCGAAGGCTTCGTCTGGAACGACATCAGTTACGTGATCGGGGGGTACATTCGGAAAGCCCGCTTCGCGGACCAGGACGGGTATGTCATCACCACGAGTCACAGCGGCGTGGCCGCCCAGTGGAACCTTGAGTTCCCTGCGAATGGTGCAACGGCCGGATTCGTGGCCTATGAGTCGACGAACGCTTCCCGTCTGCCCTACGACTACTCCTGCTTTGTCTGCCATACGACCGGTCCGCTGCCGCAAGATCCCTCGAATCCCCAATTCCAGGAGAATCGCCCCGGGATGGCCGGCACCTGGAAGGAGGCCGGGGTGCAATGCGAGGCCTGCCACGGCCCGGGCTCGCGACACATCCCCAACCCGGATGCACGCGATCTGTTCGTCGACACGAAGGCCAGCGCCTGCGGCGAATGCCACAGCCGGTCGCACCCCTCCTTGGGCAACGCCGACACCGGCACCATGACGGCCTTGGCAGACGGATGGATCGACAATCGTCAGCAATGGCCCGAGCTGCGGGCCAGCGGAGGCCACTCGGGCCTGGGCTGTGTTGCGTGCCACGAGGCCCACGCGTCAGCCAACTACGACGCCGGCCGCGCCATCCACACGGCCTGCACCGACTGCCACGGCGACAAGAACATGGGCTTTCACGCGGGTGAACAGTACGTCAGCGGAGGCCATGTGGAACCGCTGACATGCATCAGTTGCCACATGCCCTTCGCCTCCAGAAGCGCCACCTGGGCCGTGGTGGGCGAGTCAAACGGGCGCGTGGGCGACATGCGAACACACATTCTCCGCATCAACACCAACACCGTGGACTACACCGGCATGTTCACCACGGACGGTTCGGCGGTCCTGAAGGATTCCGCCGGAAGAGCCGCCGTAACGGTGGACTTCGTGTGTCTGCGCTGTCACAACACGGACGACGGTTACCCCTTCCGGCTTACGCTGAGGTCGGCCGCTGAGATCGCTCGCGGCATCCACGGCTTCGATTGAGCGGGCAAGGGCTTGAATGGGTAGGCATATGGGCACCCTCGTCGGGAGCCCCTTGAGAAACGGGAGTCCACTATGAAACGCCGTTCTTCTTTGCGATCCATCGTGACGGGCGTGCTGTCCGTCATTGCAGGAAGCTTGTGCCTGGCCATGACCATGGGCCAGGGATGCGCGCCGAACGACGGCGGGGGCGGCACGGCGACGAGCCAGTTCCTCGGCGCCTCGGAATGCCGGCTGTGTCACAGCTCACACTACGACGACTGGATCGGCACCAGCCACGCCAGCGCGTTGGAGACCCTCAAGGCCATCGGGCAGGACAGAAACGCATTCTGCCTCGGTTGCCACACCGTCGGCAACGGGGAGGAGGGCGGCTTCGTGAGCGAGGCATCGACGCCGCATCTGGCCGGCGTGCAGTGCGAAAACTGCCACGGGCCGGGGTTCGATCACCGCAGCAACGTCGACGACAGGAACGCCCGCCCGCCCAGGAGCATCGCCTCGTCGGTCTGCGGCAAGTGCCACAACAACACGCATCACCCGACCTTGGACGAGTGGCAGCGCTCCGCTCACGCCGGCGTAAACGAGGAACTCGTTCCCCGCTTCGCCGCCGGAAGCAGCCTCTCCTCCTGCGGCGTCTGCCACTCCGGCGATTATCGTGACGCCAAGTTCATCCAGGAACTGTCGTCCGTGCCGGAGACCCTGCTCTCGGGCAAAACAGAAGCGGAGATGTACGGCGTGACCTGCGTGATCTGCCACGATCCGCACAAGCGGACGGAAAACGCGGTCGAAAGCGGGCCGGCCAAGGACTACCAGCTTCGATATCCCGAGGCGGCCTATCCGGCGAGATCGAACTCCGTTGCCGTTCTCACCGACTCATCCCGGTACAACCTCTGCGGCCAGTGTCATCGTTCGCGCGGCCGGGTCTGGTCCGAAACAAGCAGGCCCATGCACCACAGTATTCAGTCGAACATGTTCTATGGTGAGATGCCTCTTCCCGATGACGATCAGACACCGCTGGTAGCGAATACGAACACCGCCCACCGCTTTGTTCCCAAACAGTGCGTCACCTGTCACATGCCCACGGTGGAGTTTGACGAGACGCTGCAGTTGGCGGACTCCGGTCATGATTTCGCCCCGAATCTGGAGGGTTGCTCTGGACTGGGTTGCCATCAGAGCCCTCAGTCTGCGGAACAAGACATGGCAGCGCTGCAGGCCAGGGTCGATGCCGACCTTGCGGCGTGCTATAACCGGCTGGGTGATCCAAGCACGTGGGAATACACCTCCGAGGGTGGTCCAGCCGACCAGAGCAACATCCCAGACGAGATCAAGAAAATCCGGTTCCTGTACTACTGGGTGCTGTACGACGGCAGCGAGGGTGTCCACAACCCCGAGTACACGAGAGCCATCCTGACCAATATCGACGTTCGCTTGACGGCCCTGGGCAAGTGATACGGAATCGATGAACCCCGCCCGACGCGGACCGGCATGGCCGAGGATCGGCGGGCCATTGTCGAATGATGCAGGATCAGGCACGGGCTGCTCTGCTCAGGGGCAGCCCGTCCCCGCCTGCCGACTCGAGCAGGACGCAGAAGAATCGAGGCGGTGGTTGCTTTCATAGCGGAGTGTGCCGGTGGATGGCAATGATCTGAAGNNGCCCCCTGGCACAACCTGCACGGCCATAGCCAAGCCCTTCAACTGGTTGAGGGTGAAGCCCCGAGCTACCCGCCGGAGGCTGGGCTTGAGGAGCTGATTCCGCCGCCGGCCTGGTCCTGGGCGGACATCCGTCTGGCGATCGGCGGCTATGCGAAAGCGGCCAACTTCGTGGCCACCAGCGGCTATGTCATCACCGATGGGCCGGGCGGGCCGGTTGTCCAGTACGTGCTGCCGCATCAGGTGTCGCTTGCGCCGGGGGCCTACGGCCCGCTCGCTTCGGGTGCCGTGGCGTCCACGCCCTACCGTTACGACTGCTTCCGCTGCCACACGACCGGTCCCCAGTCGCTCGCCGAGAACGGCGGTGTGCGACAGGAGAACCGACCGGGAATTGAAGGAACCTGGGCCGAGGCCGGTGTTCAGTGTGAGGCTTGCCATGGTCCCGGGAGCCTGCATGTTCAGAGCCCCGAGGCCGGTTACATCTCCATCGACGGCTCCATCGCGTTCTGCGGGGGCTGCCACGGAGAAGCCGCCGACGCCGCGGCGCTCCCGGTCGCGGACGGCTTTCTTGCCGGCAACCGGCAATGGGCCGAGGTGCTGGCGAGCCCGCATGACTACTTCTCCTGCACCGTCTGTCACGAAACACACGCATCGGTGATTCACAGCAACGACGGACTGCGGAATGCGTGCCTCAACTGCCATAGCGATCTCAATATGGCGCGCCACACGGGCAAGGTGCTTGTTCAGGGAAATTACGCCGAGAGATTGTCGTGCCAAAGTTGTCACATGCCGCCGGTCGCCCGGAATGCCTCCTCGACAACGACCGCTCAGACAAGAATCGGGGACACGAGAGTTCACACCATGTACATCAACACCAGCCCGACCCGGTTCTCCACGCTGATTGAGCCCGGCGGCAACGAGCTCAAGGTTGATGCCCAGGGCAAGGCGGCGATGACCGTTGACGTGGTCTGTCTGCGGTGTCACGATGGCGGCGGTAGTGCTTTCGCGCTGAGTCTCGACGCCGCCGCCGCCATTGCCCAGGGCATTCATGATGCACCATAACGGACACGGCTGCGGCGCGACCCGGATCGGACATGCTCGGACGGGAATGAGTAAGTGCCCCGTCCTCAGCAGGTGCTCTTTCTGATCAACCGGCGACGGCGATATGCGAGTGGAACCCCGGATCAAGGCGATCACGATGTTACTGCAGATCAGCCACCCGCTTCTCGCGTCCGTCGCCTGGGGCCAGGCAGCGCCGACAACCACCCCTGCCTCCGCCGAGGCCCCCGTCTCCGGCACCCCGCGACGGTTCGGAATCAGCGTGACCGACCTCTATCTCGGAATGGAAGCCGAGTACGGGCAGCGCCGCGTTCGCTCAAGCAGCGGCCAAGGCCGCGACTACCTCCACGAAAACCGTGATTTTCGGCTCTATGAACTCGTCGGGACCGGCCTGGCCGGACACATTTACGATCCCAATCTTCTCGACTACCGAGCGACGCTGGAGTTCGGACTCTCCCAGACCCGGTTCACCGAGGAGGTCGACGGCGTCAGCCGCGAAGAGAGCCGAAGCGACGGGTTCCTCCATGAGTACGATGTGTCGGTCGACATCCTCAAGACCAAGCCGGTTTCCTTCAGCGTGTATGCCAGGCGGTCGGACGATCGGCTGCCTCGCCGCTTCCTGCCTTCGCTCCACGAGATCGGCACCAGCGCGGGTGTATCCTCGCTGATCATGGCGGGGCCGACCACAACCGAGCTTGGCCTCGAATGGAGCGACGTGAAGCGACGGGGAAACCGAGACCGTCTGGATGACGAGGAACTCGAGGTCAGCCGGTTTTACCTCGACCATACCTGGGCGATCTCCGAGAATCAGAAGCTGCGCATCCAATACGACCACGATCGCGAGGAGAGCAACTACCAGGGAAGCCCGTACGACTACGACACGCGTCGCGACGAGTTTCGCGTCACCCATGAGCTGGCGTTCGGGGCGGCCGGGCAACACCGGCTGGACACCTTGCTGCGATACAGCAACGAAGACGGCGATCTGGCCCGCGACGAGGTCGAGTTCCTCCCGCGCCTGACCCTGGCCCACAGCGACAAGCTCAGGACCGTGTATCGGTACAGCCTTTACCGTCTTCAGCAGGATGCGCTCGACATCACTCAGCACAAATTCGACGTCGAGGCCCTGTACCGCCCGCGCGAAGACCTGCGGGTCACGCTGGACGGCTTCGGTCTGTACGAAGCGGCGGAGGACGACGTGGACACGGTCGAGTATGGCGGCGGTTTCGATGTGAACTACGTCCGCCCGACGTCATCCGGCGAGCTGACCATCAACCTCGCTTCCGCGTTCGAGCGAACCGAGGTTCACGGAGACGCCGGTCGGCGCTACGTCCGCTCGGAAGGGCATGCCCTCGGCGGGTCGAGGCCCGTTTACCTCAGGGAGCGCGGGATCGTGCCCGGGTCGATCCTGGCGCACAACGAACGCCGGACAAGATACTATGTCCCCGGCATCGACTATCTGGCGATCGACCTCGGGGGGCGCACACGGGTCGAGCGGATTCCCACCGGCCGCATCGCGGAGGACGAGGTGGTGTACTTCGACTACCAGAACATCATTCCGGCCGAGGCAACCCTCAACGAATTCCGCAACTCCTTCCTGATCGAGCACGCGTTCAACTTCGGCCTCACGCCCTATTACGCATTGGAGAGCCGCTGCGAGGATGTGAACGCCGGCGAGGCCACCCCCTGGCAACGACAAAACAGCCATCGTCACCGTCTGGGAACGCGATTCGACCGCGATCGCTGGTCAGTCGGCGCCGAGTACGAACTGTTCGACGACAGCATCGAACCGTATGACGCCTTCCACCTGACGGGCCGAACAGCGATCATCCGTACCGCCGACCACTCTCTTGACCTTGCGGGCGAACTGTCGCGGTACTGGTTTGAAGGCGGCTGGGACCGCCGCCGCGTCTGGTGGCTGGACCTCGATCTCAAGGACCATTTTCGCATCAATCAGATGCTTGCGTTGAAAAACGGCCTTGGCTACCGATGGGAGGACGACACGGTCGACGGCACGACCCACGGCGTCGACCTGGAATGCGGTGTCCAGTACGTCCGAGGAGCGCTGACCATCGAGCTGACGCTGGAGTACGATCTGCTGGCGATCGCTGAGAACCGGGACGGCGGATTCGGAGTATACCTCAACGTCCGACGCAATCTCACCCATCTGCTGCCTCGCCAGGAGGGCATGCCATGACCAAGGCAAGCCGACACACCGCAGCACTCGGAGTCGCGACTCTCCTGTCTGCAGCAGCCGGCTGTTCTCAGGTTCCGGTATCACCCTTGACGCCGCCCGTTCCGCCGGTGGTCTGGCCCAAGCCGCCCGACACACCGCGTGTTCAGTATCTCGGCTGTCTCGTGGGCAGCCAAAGCCTCCATCCGAAAAAGAGCCTGAGCCAGACATGGGACGAGCTGCTGCACGGCCCCAAGCCGCCGGAGGTCTTCGTGACGCCGCACGCGGTCGCCGTGCATCCTGATTGCCGGCGCGTCGCCGTCGCCGACACGAACGGGGCTTGTGTGCACCTCTTTGACCTGCAGGAGAACAGATATGAGCGACTGACCACGGTCGGGCGATCCGAGTCGAGGTTGCAGTGCCCAGTCGGCGCGGCGTGGGTCGGCAGCACCATCTGGGTGGCCGACGCCAAGGCCCGCGCGGTGGCGGTGATGGAAGGCCCCGCTTCCCGTTGGATCGGAAATGACGTCCTGGAGCATCCGGCGGGTATCGCCTTCTGCCCGGAGAACGGTCTCTGCTACGTTTCGGATTCGGCAGCCCATGCCATAGTGGCCTTCGACACGCAGGGCACCTGCGTGCTGCGTTTCGGAACTCGCGGCAGCGGACCCGGCCAGTTCAATGGGCCCTCGCACATCGCCTGCGGCCCGGGTCCGACGCTGGCGGTCGCCGACTCGCTGAACTTCCGACTGCAGCGCCTTGGGCCGGATGGGGCTTTTGTCGGCCAGATTGGCCGAAAAGGGGATGCCGCGGGCGATCTCTCGCTGCCCAAGGGTGTTGCATTTGACCCGCAGGGAAACATCTGGGTCGTGGACGCCCATTTCGAGAACCTGCAGGCCTTCTCTCCGGATGGGCTGCTTCTTCTGTCCTTCGGACAGGAGGGGCAGGGTGTCGGCGAGTTCAGTCTTCCGGCCGGTTTGGCCATCGACGCCCAAGGTCGAATCTGGGTCGCGGACACCTATAACCGCCGCGTCCAGGTGTTTGAGATACTGGCATCATGAGAATCGAGCGATGGACATTACTGGCTCTCGGGGTGATCGTCGGCGGTTCGCGTCTGTCTGCCGCCGAGCAGCCGAGGAGCAACGCCGCCGGCCGTCAGACCATCGTCGGATCGCCACACGACCTGAGCGCCACCGGTCCGGGCCGAGTCCATGCCATGGAAGAAGAGCAGGTCTGTATCTTCTGTCACACCCCGCACAACGCCACCGGGCAACGTCCGCTGTGGAACCGCCACATGCCTCCCACTCACTACCGGATCTACGAGAGTTCGACGACGGACGCCCGCATCGACCAGCCGAGCGGCCCATCGAAAATGTGCCTGAGCTGCCATGATGGTTCGTTGGCGATCGGCCTGCTCGCCAGCCGACCGGACGAAATCGTGGTCATGAGCCGGCGCACCATGGCTTCCGGCCGGGGTTACCTGTCGCTGGATCTGTCGGATGACCATCCGATCGGTTTCCGTTACGACCGCGCATTGGCGGGCCGCGACCACCAGCTCCATCATCCCGACGTGATCTCGCGGGAACTCCCGCTGGGCAAGCACGGCGAGATGCACTGCACCACCTGCCACGACCCTCACAACAACCATCTGGGCCATTTCCTGCGGATCACCGAGGTCCGCTCGACGATCTGCCTGTCCTGCCACGACATGGACGGCTGGCAGACCGCAAGCCACGCCACCAGCCCTGCGACCATCCGCGGTCGGGCCGTCGATAGGCGGGAACGCCTCCCCTTCGCAACCGTGGCCGAAAACGCCTGCGGCACTTGTCACCAGATTCATTCGGCCGAAGGTCGCGAGCGATTGCTTCGTTTCGCCGATCCCGAGGATAACTGCCTCAACTGCCACAACGGCAGCGTCGCTCGCACAAACATCGCCGGCGAAATCTGCAAGCCCAGCGCTCATACCATGCAGTTGTTTTCCAGCCGTCACGATCCGGCAGAAAACCCGCTCAACATGCCCCGGCACGTCACATGCGCAGACTGTCACAACCCCCATGCCGCCGCCCGCGATGTCATCAGCCGGACGGGCGGGACTGCCCCCGAGCTGATCGACAATGCGATGCGATGTGTATCGGGGCTCAACCTTTTCGGACGACCGGTGGACCGGGCGATCCGGGAATACGAGGTGTGCTTCAAGTGTCATGCAGACGGCCCGTCACG
>MTKZ01023543.1_pt1 | contig 30027 bp, 25 predicted proteins | sample 1042781 | NCBI WGS metagenome assembly MTKZ01 (sample SAMN06212207, study PRJNA360539) | anaerobic digester metagenome | biome: Wastewater treatment plant; material: sludge; isolation source: anaerobic digester fed with sludge from wastewater treatment plant | place: Denmark: WWTP Viborg ... | reverse complement strand
CGTCCTGCGGCACCGCCATAACCGCGGTCTCTCTCGCGCTTTCATCAGCGGCGTGCAATTCGCTCTCGCGCTTGGCGCGGACATCATTGTCAACACCGATGCCGACAACCAGTATCCCGGCAGCGAGATCAGCAAGCTGATCGCCCCTATCCTCGCCGACCAGGCGGACATGGTCATTGGTNNAAGCGCCTGATGGAGCACCTCGGCAGCTCGATCATGCGCCAGGTTTCGAAAACCGACGTGCCGGACGCGGTCAGCGGCTTCAGGGCTTTCTCGCGCTACGCCGCCCTGCGCCTGCAGGTCTACAACCCCTACTCTTACACGCTCGAGACGCTCGTGCAAGCCGGCAAAGGGCAAATGAAGCTGGTGAACGTACCCATCCGCACCAACCCTGCAGTGCGCGAATCACGCCTGCATAAAGGCATTTTCAATTTTATGTGGCGGCAGGGCGGCGCGATCATCCGCTCCTACGTGCTCTATCAGCCGCTGCGTACCTTCGTCAGCATAGGTTCGCTGCTCTTTCTCGCAGGTTTGATCCTTCTTGGACGCTTCCTGGTCAGTTATTTATTTTTCGCCGAAGGCTCCCGCTACATCCAGTCCGTTTCAATCGGCGGCACGCTCCTGACCGCTGGTATTACCCTGATCATGTTCGGTTTCCTGGGGGATGCTATGCGTGCCAACCGCCAGGCGGCAGAAGAAACCATGATCAGCCAGCGGGATCAAGCGCGCCTGCCAAAGCCGGCAGATCTGCACGAATTCCAGGGGCATCCAATTTATTCTGCCAGTAATCCACCCGTTTTCAACGTCAACGAGTGACGCAATCTTAAATCTTTAAAATTTCCCGATCATCTGAATCGCTGTGCTATACTCATATTCCACACGGCTTTTTGACGCGCCTGGGATAACATAAATGTCATTTGTGCATCTTCACGTTCACTCCGCTTACTCTGTGCTCGACGGCTTTGGCAGCCCGACAGCCTTGGTCAAACGTGCCAAAGAACTGGGCATGCCCGCCCTCGCGCTGACCGACCATGGCACCATGTTTGGCACGCTGGATTTCTTCCAGGCAGCCACCACTGAGGGCATCAAACCGATCGTCGGGCTCGAGACCTACCTTGCTCCGCGCAGCATGCACGACAAGGACGTTTCGCGCGACAAGTACTCCTCGCATCTGGTCCTGCTGGCCGAGAACATGACTGGCTACCGCAATTTGCTCTCCATCGCGTCCGCTTCACAGTTAGAGGGTTTTTATTACCATCCCCGCATCGACAAGCCTTACCTCGCCGCTCATTCCGAGGGACTGATTGCCTTATCCGCCTGCCTTTCAGGCGAGCTTTCGCGAGCGCTGTTGGATAACGACCCGGACCGGGCTGAACGCAGCCTGGCCTGGTACCTGGATGTGTTTGGCAAGGACCGCTACTTCCTCGAGCTGCAGGATCACGATATTTCCGAGCTTTATCGCGTCAACCGCGGCTTAATCGAGCTTTCGCAAAAGACTGGCGCCCGTGTAGTGGCGACCAACGACGTGCATTATGTGAGGCGCGATGATGCCGAGTTGCAGGACATCCTGCTGTGCATCCAAACCGGAAAATTGCTCAGCGACCGCAATCGCATGCGCATGAACAACGACACCTATTACCTGCGCAGCCCGGAAGAGATGCAAAATCTTTTCTCCCAGGTGCCCGAAGCCATCAGCGACACGCTCGAAATCGCCGAAAGATGCAACATCGATCTGACGCGCAAGGGTTATCACCTGCCCCAGTTTGAAGTCCCAGCCGGCCAGACCGCTTCCACCTTCCTGCGCGATCTTTGCCAACAAGGTTTACGCAGCAATGCTCCGGAGCAGGCCGACAGCGAGGAGTTCCAAAAGCGGCTGGACTATGAACTGAGCGTGATCAACCAGATGGGTTTTGCGGAGTACTTCCTGATCGTTTGGGACCTGTGCCGTTTCTCGCGCGAGAAAAAAATCTGGTACAACGTGCGCGGCTCGGGCAACGGCTCACTGGTGGCTTTCGCGCTGGATATCACCTCCGTGGAACCCCTCAGCCACGCCCTGCTGTTTGAACGCTTCCTGAACCCGGACCGCGTTACCATGCCGGATATTGACCTCGATTTCCAGGATGATCGCCGCGCCGAGGTAATGGAGTACTGCAATCAAAAATACGGCGCCGATCGTGTGGCGCAGATCATCACCTTCGGCACCATGGCTGCCCGTGGCGCGGTACGCGACGTGGGGCGGGTGATGGCTATCCCGCTTGCGGATGTGGACAAGGTCGCGAAGCTGGTTCCGGGACCGGTGCAGGGCAAGAACTTGCCCATTACTGAGTCGCTCAAGTCAACTTCGGAATTACGCGCAGTGTATGAATCTTCCGATCAAATGAAGAACCTGCTCGATACCGCCGGACGCATGGAAGGCAGCCTGCGCAACGTGGGCACGCATGCCGCCGGCGTGATCATCAGTGATAAACCGCTCACGGAATACCTCCCACTGCACCGACCGACAAGCAGCAGCGATGAGCTGCCGATCAAATCCGTGGCGCAGTACGACATGGACGGCATCAATTACCTCGGTTTGCTCAAGGTGGACTTTTTGGGGCTGGTGACACTCACCATCATGTCAAAAGCCTGCGAATACATCGCCCAGCGCCACGGCATTCAACTGACGCTCAGCAACATCCCGATTGACGACCCAGAGGTTTACCAGTTCATCAGCGAAGGTCACACGGTTGGTCTCTTCCAACTGGAAGGCAACGGCATGACCCGCTACCTGGTGCAGATGCAGCCCAAGACCATTCATCATGTCATCGCCATGGTAGCGCTTTTCCGACCGGGTCCAATGGAAAGTATTCCGGAATACATCGCCAACATGCACGGCGAAAAGCCAGTGACCTACCAGCACGAAAAGCTGGAGCCGATCCTGCGTGAGACTTATGGGCACGCGGTTTACCAGGAACAGATCATGATTGCCGCCATGCAACTGGCAGGCTACAGTCCCGGTGAATCGGATGACTTGCGCTCGGCAATCTCCAAAAAGAAGGTCAAGGAAGTCAAAAAACACCGCGACAAATTCATCAAAGGCGCGGTTAAGAACGGCATCGAGAAAAAAACCGCCGAAGATATCTTTGCCCACTGGGAAGCCTTCGCGCATTACGGCTTCAATAAGAGTCACGCCACCAACTACGGCATGATCGCGATCAAAACCGGGTACCTGAAATATCACTATCCGGTGGAGTACATGACCGCGCTGCTCTCTGCCTGGAAAAACGACAACGACAAGTGCTCCACGTATGTTTCGGAATGCCACAACATGGGCATCGAAGTGCTCCAACCGGACGTCAACCATAGCGGTTATGATTTCACGATCGAGGAACACACTGAAGGCAAAGCTCGCATCCGCTTTGGGCTAGGAGCGGTGAAAAACGTGGGACAGGGGCCAGTGGATACGATCATCCAGGCTCGCGGTCACCAGGCTTTTTCGGACTTAAATGACTTTATCCGCCGCGTCGACCTGCGCCAGGTGGGCAAGCGCCCGTTGGAATGCCTGATCAAGGTAGGCGCATTGGACGCCTTTGGTCCGCGCAAAGCGCTGTTGCGCTCTATTGACCAGATGGTAAATGTCTCTGCCAGCAACATCAAGGCGATTGAAATGGGTCAGCTCGACCTGTTTGGCGGTGGAACGGTGGCTTTGCCGCATGTAGTCCTGCCCACCAACGTGAGCGTGGACACCAGTGAGCAGCTCGGCTGGGAGAAAGAACTGCTTGGACTGTACGTCTCTGATCATCCGTTGAGCTCGCACATGTCCCAGATCGCCGACAAGATCAGCCATAGCTCCAATCAGCTGGCAGAAGTCGAAACCAACAGCAAGGTTACCATCGGCGGATTGGTCAAACGTGTGCAGCCGATCCTGACCAAAAAGAATCAGAATATGGCTTTTGTCACCATCGAGGACCAGTTCGGTGAAGTGGACCTGGTAATGTTCCCCGCGGTATGGGAACGCGACAACCGCATGGTGGAGCAAGGCAGCCTGTTGGTGGTGGAGGGGAAACTGCAGCACCATGAACGCGGCACTTCCGTCTTGGTGGATCGCGTCAGGCGGATTGGGATGGATGAGTCTGTTGGAGAATTGTTTAACCAAAACAGCGGCAAACAATACGAACGCATGCTTGAGAACTACCTGCCTGATATCCGCCTTTTGTCGCGTTATCGCTTTGGTGAGGAAACAGAACCAATCCCTGAAGATGCGTCAGAACCATTGGCTGAGTTTGAGGAACCGGAAGACGAACTCTGGCGGGTGGGCTTGGACCTGGATGAGGAGACTCAGTCAGAGAATTTCCTCGCAGACGAACCGGAATTGACCGACGATCTTCCCCTTGAGGCAATTGAAGCTGGGCTGCAAAACTCCGAACCCGAATTGGAAACCCAGGCTCCAACACACGCACCTGTAGACCATAACCCCACTGCCAATATGGTCAGTGTTGTTGAAAGGCGCGTGTTGGTGGTTCAGATTGCCAAGGATGAAGCCCCGGATCGCGTCACTCGCAAGATCCACCATCTTCATGGTTGGCTGGGTTCACACCCAGGCGATGACCAGTTCGCCTTTCAATTTTTTGCTGAAGGGATCTGGCATGAGTATGTCTTCCCGAACGAAAGCGTGCAAATCAGCGACAGCCTGCTGGATCAGTTGAACGCCTTTGTTGAACAAAACAGTTTCTTTATTCGAACAGAAAGGTTTGAGATCAGGGATGAGTGACCTCCAGCATATCTTTCGGCCTGCCACAATCCTGCGCGTGAACGCTATCGGCGCGCCGGGTGAGCGCACCTTCTTCCTGCAAGGTGGCGACGCGGATCAATTCGTAACCCTCCTGATAGAGAAAGTCCAGATCCAGGTATTGGCGGCAGGGGCGATCAGGTTGATTAATCAGATTGAGGCTGAGCAATTCGATTTTGAAAAATCCCCTGCCAGGTACGACGAAGCGGAGATGCAACTGGTTCTGCCAGTGGATCCGCTTTTCAGGGTGGATGAGGTCGCGTTGGGGTATGACCAGGACAAGGATCTGTTTCTGCTGCAGGTCGCTGAGGAAGGCGCGGAGGAAAACCGGCAGCAGGTGATGTTTTGGGTCACCCGCGAGAAGATGCACGGATTGGCTCGCTGGGCGCTGGAACTGGCAGGTCGTGGCAGACCTGACCCCCTGGAACAAAAGCAAGATGGCGGCAACGGCTTCCGCCACAGCAACAACGGTCACAAATCCTGATTAACCATTTACCCCTGATGGAACACCAGTCTGTACTGCGTATCCTGGAGAAAGGCGAAATTCGCCTGCAGGGGCAGTTCCTGGACAGTTCCAACGCCACATTTTTTGTGACCTGTCATCTTGGTGGAGAATCAATTAAGGCGGTCTACAAGCCTGAAGCCGGCCAAACCGAACTCTATGACTTCGAACCTGCCACCTTACCCCGGCGGGAAGTTGCCGCTTGGCTTGTGTGTCGGGCAGCCGGCTGGGATTTTGTGCCGCCGACCATCCACCGAAAAGACGGCTTGCCTTTTGCGGCGGGATCATTACAACTTTTTATAGTGCACGATCCTGGCATGCATTATCTTGCCCTCAAGGAAGAGGAGAGGGCGCCATTCCGCAAGGTTGCCTTGTTTGATCTGGTTGTCAATAATGCCGATCGCAAGTCCGGGCATATCCTTTTTGGGGAAGATGGGCGCTGGTGGGCGATTGACCAGGCACTGTGCTTTCATGTTGAGCCAAAACTCCGTACTGTGATCTGGGACTTCATTGGTGAGCCTTTTGATAAGGAAGAAGTGGAGGCGCTACATTGCCTGGAATTGGCGCTGCAGTCGGAAGGTGAATTGAGCCAGAGTCTGAAAGAGCTGTTGAGTGAATATGAAATTGTTGCGATTCGCCAAAGATTGCGAAATTTGCTTGAGCAGCGAGTCTTCCCTGAGCCTGACCCCGCCCGCCGCCCCGTCCCCTGGCCATTGGTTTGAGTGGTTTGCAGGAGCAAGCGAACAGGTCGGAATTGGCTATAATTGAAACTCAAAGGAATCACAGGTGTACTATGAGAGAAATTCGTTTGGCATTAGTAGGATTTGGAAACGTTGGGCAGGCTTTTGCGCGCTTGTTGATGGACAAGCAACAGGAACTTGAAACGGAATTCGGCATCACGCCAGTAGTCACCGGCATCATGACCGGTCGCCACGCCTCCTGTATCAACCCGGCCGGGATTGACCTGGAACAGGCTTTATCGTTCATTGCCCAGGGGCGTCCCCTCACCGAGCTTGACACCTTCAGTTTCACTGGTGACACATTGGAATTCATCCAGGTTTGTCCGGCGGATGTGATGTTTGAGACTACCCCCGTCAACCCCATCAGCGGGCAGCCAGCCCTGAACCACATCCGCCACGCCCTCGAGCACGGCATGCACGCCATCACTGCCAACAAAGGTCCTGTGGTTTATGGTTTCCATGAGCTTACGGAACTGGCTGCCCGGCAAAGGCTGGGTTTTCGCTTTGAATCAGCCGTAATGGACGGCGCGCCGATTTTCTCCCTTTTCCGCCATCCACTGCGAGGCGCCCGATTGCTGGGATTCAGCGGGATCCTCAACTCCTGCACCAACCTGCTGCTGGACCGCATGGGGCAGGGCGAAACTCTCGATGAAGCCATCGCCTACGGCGCGTCTATCGGCATCACCGAGACCGATCCCAGCAATGATGTGGATGGCTGGGACGCCTCGATCAAAGTGGCAGCGCTTTCCACCGTGTTGATGGATCATCCCCTTACCCCCGTGGAAGTCGACCGCGAAGGCATTCGCGGCATTACCAGGGAAATGATCGCCGAGGCGGAAGCTGCCGGCGAACGCTGGAAGCTGGTCTGCAAAGCCTACTGGCAGGATGGGAACTTCATTGCCCGGGTGCGACCCGAACGGGTTGGCCCTGGCTCACCGCTTTATAGCGTTGGAGGCACCTCGTCTTTCGTCAACTTTGAACTCGATGTGCTGCCCGGACTGGGCGTGCTCGAATCCAACCCCAGCCCCAAAACCACCGCCTTTGGCATGCTCGCGGACTTGATCGACCTGGTGGCGGAGTAGACATGATCCGCGTTTTCCTTGGGATGGGCACCAACCTTGGCGATCGGGAGTGCAACCTTCAGGACGCAATCACGGCATTGAGCCAAAGGATGGAGATCCTCAAGGAATCCTCTGTCTACCAGACCGCTCCATGGGGCTACCTGGATCAGCCCGCCTTTCTCAACCAGGTGATTGAAGCCCAAACTGATTTGAGCCCGCTGAACCTGCTTGTTTTTCTCAAGGACACGGAAAAGCAATTGGGGCGGCAGGCAAACTTCCGCTATGGACCCAGGCTGATTGACCTGGACATCCTGTTTTATGGCAATCGCATCATCCAGACACCTCGATTGCAAGTGCCGCATCCGCGTTTGACGCAGCGTGCTTTTGTGCTCGTACCGCTGGCGGAAATCGCGCCGGAGCTTGTGCACCCGCAAAACAAACAAACCATCACCCAGTTGCTTGCAGCTTTACCGGATTTGGGAGGGGTGCAGAAGTGCGGGTAGGGCTGGCATTTGCGGCTCTGCTCTTGCCAGGCTTGGCGTGGTGGCTGTGGTTTGGCGACCGCCGCAAAGACGGCGCTCAGGCGCTGGCTGAGATCATCGCTATCAGCGCCAGCTTCATCGCGCTTGGCACGCTAGTCTTTTATACCATCCGCCTGAAGTTCACCCCGCTCTTGCTTGGGATCGTGCTCGGCGTGTGCTTTGGGGTTGCCTTCGCCGGGCTCATTCGCAGAGGCAAAGGCGCGTTCAACAAAACCTGGTTGTTTGCCCTGCTTGGGCTGGCAGTCGCTTTGGCATGGCGCTTTTGGCAGGCGCGCGAATTGGTGCTGCCCAATTGGGTGGATTCGCAGCATCACGTCCTGATCATCCGCAAGATGATCGAGTTTGGCGGGCTGCCGAGCACGCTCGAACCCTACCTGCCCGGACCGTTCTACTATCACTTCGGCTTTCATTCGGTAACCGCCCTGTTTTCTGTGCTCAGTGGGCTTGACCCTGCTACGAGCACCTTGATTTTGGGGCAGGCGATTAATGCGTGTGTTGGTCTGGCGGTCTGCGCGTTGGCCAAACAACTCAGCAAGGACTGGCGCGTTGGTCTGCTGGCGGCGGTATTTGTCACTTTCGTCACCAAAATGCCCGGCTACTACCTCACCTGGGGGCGGTACACCTTGCTTATCGGCGTGATGATCCTGCCTGTGGCAATAGCGGAAGCAATTCATGCTTGGGAGAACCATGACAAATGGTGGAAACTGGCAGGTCTGAGCCTGCTCACCGCCGGCACCCTGCTCAGCCACTACTTCACGGCGTTCTTGTTCGTATTGTTTCTTGTCGCGTTGGGTATTCAATGGCTCGTGGAGACAATTCGCAATAAATCAGCCAACTGGAAGCAGATTGTGAGCATTGCAATTTCGGCTCTCGTGGGGTTGATTCTGGCTTCACGCTGGTACTATCGGATTTTTGTTTACTCAAGCGCCGTTTCCAGGCCGGTTTTTCGGGTAATGGATACTGAAACGCTAAAAAATGCCTGGGATTACCTCTATTACTTGATTGGACCTGTCAGTGCCTACGTTTTGATTGGGCTTGGGTTGATTGGCATAATTTGGTCAATTTTCAAAAGCAAAAATGTCCATTTTCAAATCTGGGCTGCCCTTCTGTTGTTCTTTTCCCTCCCGACTGGGTTCCGCCTGATGAACTTCCGATACGATTACTTTGCCCTGGTCGTGTTTATCCCAATTGCGATCACAGCTGCTTTTGGAATAGTGCTGCTTTTCAGCAAATTGGTCAAGCGAAGTGGGATTGCCACTTTTGTGATCTTGTTGGCGGGCCTGGCACTGGGTGTATCCGGGGGGTGGCAGAATAAGAGAGCCATTAATACTGAGACAATCCTGGTTACCCAGTCGGACCTTGATGCACTGGAATGGATCAAGACTCACACGCCTGAGGACGCGCGCTTTTTCGTAAACACAACAAATTGGGGTTATGGCGTCTACCGGGGTGTGGATGGCGGAGGATGGATCTTGCCAATAACCGGGCGTTGGAGCCTCGCTCCGACGATCTTTTACCCATTTGGAGAGGATTTGCTCATCAATGAACTCTGGATAGACTGGTCATTAAGGGCTTCAAGAGTGAATGCTTGTTCTGTGGATTTCTGGGAATTGGTTCAAGAAGCGGAGTTGAATTATTTGTATATTCGGCAAGGTACTACCGGTATCCAGGCGCAGAATCTCGTCACTTGTGATGGTCTAGAAAAACTATATGACAATCAAGAAGTCTCAATCTGGATGATAGACAGTTATAATGCAGATATGCTATCTGAGAATAATGAGAATAAATGATGATTTGGTTTGTCGTTAAGACCTTATTGATTATTTTTGCGCTTGTTCTTATCCCCGGTTGGGGGATTATTTCATTATCAAATTATTGGCGCAAATGGGACACTTTGCAGCGATGGTTTTTTGCAATGTGTTTTAGTATTGCTTTTTGGCCTATTCTTTACTATAGTTCCAGGTTCATCTTCCCTTCCCTTAGAATTGGTACCAACAAATTATTAGTACTCTTCTCGTTTTTTGTAGTTCTAATTGTGGTAAATATGCGCAAGAATTGGAGAGAGCAATTCGTATTTGGCGATAAGGCTTGGATTGTCCTCGGAATTCTGTTGCTAACACTCTCAACGCGTTTGATAGTAGCTTATCAATTCCCTTACCTTGCTGGTGATGATTCGCTGCATCACTCTATAATAACCAACATTGTTGCCACAACAGGAAAGCTTCCATATACGCTACTGCCATATGATTCTGCCAACCTGAATCATTACCATCTGGGTTTGTACACAATGACTGGTCCGTTGCAATTATTGGCAGGGATACGATCTGATCAAGCCTTATTGTGGTTTTCGCAATTCTTAAATGGAATTTGTGGTGTGGGTGTATTCTTGTTTCTTGATCGAAAAGTCTCACGACAAGCTGCAATATTAGGCATGCTTAGCGTTGGTCTGTTCTCGGTATTTCCTTCCTGGTTCGTTAACTGGGGGAGATTTACTCAGTTGTCTGCTCAAACAATATTATTGCCAGCCGCCCTGGTCACCTGGGAAGCGCTTTCATCTATCACTGATAGAAAACAATCGCTGAGTAAGAAAACCGTAATTGAGTTGATACTTGCTGGTTTTCTTAATGCTGCTGTTTGTTTACTCCATTTTCGTGTTGCCGTTTTTATGCTTGCTCTAATTTTGATCATTTGCGTTTCAGAGTTGTTGAACAACAGGAGAGATCCGGCCAAAATAAAGGTTTTGCTGGTAAGGATATTGCTGATAGGTTTAATTACGGCTGTATTCATCCTGCCAACCTTGATTGCTGGATTAAAATCCTACATTGATCAAAGAGTTATTAAGGAGGCAACAAATCAGGGGGCGAGTCTTCTGACCGATCAATGGTATTACAGCAGTGGTGATAAGGCCACTTTGAAATTAACGTTAAATTCCAGCCCATTTTTAGCACTTGGAATGATCGGGATATTTGCAGGTCTTCTATCTAAAAAGAACAAGAAGCTTAGCATGATCACATTTGTTTGGATTTTATGCTTGATTGGCTTTTCGCAACTCTATCGATTTAATATTAATGTCCTTGCCTTTACTAACATTACAGCGATTTTGTTGGCTTTGTATTTACCAATAGGAATTGGTTCGGGAATTCTTTGGAACACGTTGTTTGAAAAGAAAGATTCTGGATTTATTAAGCAAATGCGTACCATCGCTATTGTCCTTCTTGTCTTTACCGGCGTCATTACATATTATGTTCGCATCAAGGATTTTGAACCGCGAAGAGCATTTATGACTGATGCAGATAAGACAGCAATGGAATGGATAAAGGCAAACACAAATCACGATGCTGTTTTTGGGGTAAACACAAATTTTTTGAATCCTACTATGCCTTATGGTACCGACGCAGGATATTGGCTGCCTGTTTACGCTGAGCGTCAGACAACAACCTTAACACTATTAGCTTCTTTATCCGATGATTATCAATTTAATTTGGACCGTTCTAAGACGATCCCTGAGTTTTATAAAACAGGTGACTTAGCTCCGCTGTGTGAATACGGAATTGACTACCTTTATTCAGGAGTAAAGGATCCCTTGGGGTCTAAGGATCTTGCAAAGTTATCAAACCTTCTTGAAAATGACAATATTCAGTTGATCTACGAAAAGGACAGTGTGCAAGTTTTCAAAGTTTGTGATTGATTGAAAAGAACCATGGAATTGGGTAGAAAAGAGAGCAGTTGAAAGTAACGATTTGCACAACCAATTTTCCGCGTTGGAAGGGTGACTTCAGGGTTCCGTTTATTCTTGAGGCTGCTCGGGCAGTTAGCGATCATGGCAATGAAGTCAAAGTATTAACGATGCATACGCCCGGAGCCAGCACTCATGAATTCTTTGACAAAATCGAAGTGTTTAGGGCTAAATATCTACCCGAAAAAATGGAGGCGCTACAAAAAGACGCTTCCGGGATTCCTGAAGCTTGGCGAAGAGGCTTCTTGCCAAAATTAGCAACCATCCCATTTTTGCTCAGATTTATTTTTCTGATTGGAAAACAGGCCAAAGGGAGCGACATTATTCACTGTAATTGGAGCCTTTCCGGTTTGGCAGCTTACCTGTCAAGTTTCATGCACAAAACTCCTTATGTGATCACTGTACACGGAAGTGATATTTTCAAGACGATCCGCATACCGGTTGTACGAACGTTTATTGGACTCGCACTTAAAAATGCAGAACATGTCATTGCAGTGTCTGAAGATCTAAAAACGGCTACTTCTCACTTCAGAGTGCCTTTACATAAAATCACTGTGATCCCCACTGGGGTCAACATTGATCAATTTCCAGTGAGTGAAAAATCTGAAAGAAAAACACAGATAATTTTTGTAGGCTCTCTAATCGAACGTAAAGGTGTCAATTATTTGATTGAGGCTATGGCGATTATCCATAAAAAGCATCCTGATTACCAATTACTTTTGGTTGGCGAGGGCAGAGACCGTGATGGATATGAGAAATTAGTACACAACCTGGGGCTTGAGGCGACGGTGATTTTCCTGGGAACTCAACCTCAACAAGGCGTAAGTAAGTTAATGAGAGAATCACGCTTGCTTGTATTACCGTCAATTGAAGAGGGTCAAGGAGCTGTGTTAGTGGAAGCTATGGCAAGTGGTACTCCATGTGTAGGGAGCCGGGTGGGTGGCATACCGGATGTAATCCAACCCGGAGTAGGTAAGCTCGTTGAGGCAGGGGATGTGGAAGGCTTGGCTGCTGCCATTGAAACCTACATTAAAGATGACGCACACTGGTTGGAGGCCAGTGAGAACGCACGTGAACGCGTTCAGAATGAATATAGTTGGAATGCTTTGTCTGAAAAAATTATCATGGTCTATCAACGCGTACTTGATAAGGAAAAAAAATGAGAGAATATCAGGAGGACTTCATCACTCTGTATCCACATTTGCGCAGGCCAGAGAATAAGATCCACAAGCAAGAAAAGATCAGCTATATTCTTCAGAGATTCTCTTCCGATTCAAAGCAAGATATTTGCCTGGATGTTGGCTGTTCAGACGGAAAAATTGCGTTAAGTCTGAGTGAGCACTTCAAGCAGGTCATTGGTTGCGATATTGACTTTGGTGCGTTAAAACTGATTGGAAAAAATCCTTGTGATAACGTGAGCTTCCTTTCGGGGGACGCCATGGCATTGCCTTTTAAAAACGAAGTCGTGGATACATTAGTTTGTTCGCAAATCTATGAGCATGTTCCTTCTTCACAGCAGTTATTTCTTGAGATGGATAGAGTGTTGAAGGACGACGGACTAGTTTTATTTACTGGTCCAAACAAAACATTCCCGATCGAACCGCACTATCTTTTACCATTTTTGCATTGGTTGAATCCAAAGTCGGCGGACAGATATCTACAACTAACTAGGACTGGGAATCACTATTATGAACGGTTGGAGACATATTGGAAACTGCGGAAAGATTTCCAGGGCTATGAGATCATCGATGTTATCAAGTACGTCTTCGAGTACTATGGACAGCATTCACCAAAAACAATCAACCGAAGACTAAACAGAGTTGCATCAAAGCTTCCGCCCTTCCTTTTACGAATAATCGCGCCATTCATGATAAACATTAATTGGATATTAAAAAAAAGGACACCCGCGTCACATGACGAACGAAGAATCAAGTTTGCGTCGTAGAGCTATTCGGCAAGAGGTTGCGGAATACCTGGTGGAGAAAGGGACGGACCATTGGAAGTATTTCTCGCCTGCAATACTTGTCCACTGGCAGATCATGTTCGAAAAGTTTGTGCCCCAATATCTGCAAGGTTCGGTGTTGGATGATGGTTGTGGTCAGGCGCCATATTTGGAGATTATTAAGAAATATTCTGAGACATTAGTTCTACTCGATCACAATCCTTCCCATAGAGGACTGAATGTGTGCGCCGATGTTTGTATGTTGCCTTTTAGAGACGGTAGTTTTGATAGCGTTTTGAGTCTGCAGGTACTTGAGCATGTCCCGGATCCATTCATGGCAATTCAGGAAGCAGGACGCGCATTAAAACATGGCGGTGTGTTATTACTTTCAGTTCCGCATCTCAGCCGATTGCACGAACTTCCGCATGATTATTTTAGATACACTGAAAATGGACTTAGGGAGCTTGCCCTTAGGGCTGACCTGGAGGTTATTCAAATCGAACCGACAGGAGGTTTGCTTTTATTCATCGGACATCAGTTTTCGGTGGCTTTTCTTACCAGCTTTTGGAAGATCAAAATTCTGAGATCATTCCTAATCAAATTTAACAAGGTTTTTATTACAAAACTGATCGTAAGACTTGACAAGCTTCTCGGGTTTCCATCCTTGTTTCCTCAAGGTTATGCAATGGTAACAAAAAAGCGATGAACTGGCAAAAAATAAGACGCATCGCCCGTGTGATTGGAAGCCTGGTTGGAATCAGTGTTTTTGTGTACTTAATTTTCAAAGCTGTAAGTGAATTGCACAAAACGCCGGAAGCATTAGTCTTCCATACCGCCTTCATATTGCCTGCACTTGTAATAACATTACTTGTGTATTTTATGCAAATGACCAACTATCATTGGATGGTAGCAGGCCTCGGGGGTGATGCTCATTTAAACCACATCATCATTGGTTATGCATACTCGTTTCTGCACAAATATATTCCCGGTTATATCTGGGGATATTTTTCCAGGGCAGATTGGTATGATCGGGAAGCTTCCATACCGGCGACCCTTTCATGGGGAGCATCCGTTTTGGAAATTATCACAACCTTATCAACCAGTCTGTCGATCTGGCTGATGTACTACCTCTTTTCTCGCAACTTGAACACAGCCCTGTTATTTCTGGTATTTTTGATTCCATTTGTTGTAGTGATTCCGATCAACTTGACGATATTCCTTTTCAGAGAATCGAAAGGGTTGAAGCATATGGTCACCAATATGAAGCCGATCCCGTTTGTCAACTGGATTTTTATCACTATAAATTCGTACCTGCAGTGGGTGCTTTTTGGGTTTGGACTGTGGATGATTTTCCGTTTATTTTCTATCGAAATTGGTATGACTTCAAAGGAGATAATAGGATTTGTTTATGCATTTGCCAGGGCATGGACCAGTGGATTCTTGGTCATTTTTGTTCCTAATGGGATAGGAGTGCGGGAGGCAGTTTTACGAGAATTACTCGGCGTCATAAATCAGATTGGTGCAGCTAAAGCAGTTCTGATTTCCACAGCTTATCGCCTGGTGATGATGGCAGCGGAATTTGTTTGGGTATTGTTGGTGGTATCGCTAAAACGAAGTCTGCTTTTGAGGAAATAAACCAAAAGTATTATTGATTTCGGAGAGTATCCAACTTATCATATATAAAATTCAAATGGAGGATCATATGAAAAAGTTTTTTAGTGTCTTTGCTGTGGTACTCATTGTCTTGGTTCTAGCTATTGCGCCGTTCGAAAAAACCAATACAATGGTACTCGCACAATCAACGACCAAGGCATTAGCGACAAACTATACCTTGGTAAATCTTGGAAGTGCCACTGCCGCAGTCACGGCAGAATATCTGACCCCCGGTGGTGCCCAGTGGGGCGATTCAATCTTCAAAAATTTCTCAATTCCTGCCGGTGGAAATCAGATTGTACGTCAATATGATGATACTGGCCTAACTCCCGGAATAGGCTCGGTTATCCTCTCTTCCGACCAGCCTCTTGGCGCTATGGTCCAGGAACTCACTCGTTCAGGTGTTCCCTCCATGGGTGCCTATTCTGGTGTTGGCGTCGCAAGCGCTACTTGGTTCATTCCCCTAGCTTCTCGCCGAGGAACCGCTGCTACAGGTATGGCGAATTCTCAGATTGTGGTTCAGAATGTTGGTTCAGCAGCAGTTAACTTCAATGTCGAATACTTCACGCTTGCCACTGGCACTTCAGCATTTGATAAGGATTATACCAATCTGGCATCTGGCGCTTCTTTGTTGATCGATCTCGATCTGGAGACTGGTCTCACGGCTCCATGGTGGGGTTCGGTGGTTGTATCCACGACCAGCGGTTCCCTCGGTGTGGTTTCGAATATGTTCTTTGGCGCAGACAGTCTCAATGCTTTCAATGCATTTGCTGCTGAAGAAATTGGTCCATCCTGGAGAATCCCCCTCCTCTATGTTCGCCTGCCAAACACCCTGACAACCTCAGTAACAGTACAGAATCTGAGCGGGGCAACCTTGCCCGCAGGTGATATTCAACTCGCTTGTATCAAGAATCCTTCTGCTTCTGGCAGTGATTTTACCGTTGTGAGTTCTAATCAGATTCTGAATAATAGTTCTTACGCATTCAATACTTTCACTGACCTAGTTAAATTCCCAACTGCAAACTGGTATGGTAGTTGTGAGGTGAGATCTCTGTCTGGCCAAGAAATTGCAGTATTGGTTCACGATCGCTATACCAATAACGCCGGACAATCGATGTACGGTGCAGTACCAGGTAATTTGACCAGCCAGAAAGTCTCTGTACCGTTGATTGCTAAGCGTTTAGCCAATGGTTTCGCTAATACCGTAACCGTCCAAAACCTTAGCAACACTACAACTGCGACTCTAAATATTACCTATATTCCAACTGGTGGTGGTACACCTATCGTTCGGACTGGAATATCTGTTGACCCAGGTGCCAGCTACATCCGCAACTTCCGGTTGGCTGCAACTGAATCTCCTGAAATGCCAGACGGTTGGGTTGGTTCAATGGTAATTGAATCTAACACGCCGATTGCTGCTTTTGTTCAGAATACTTTTCTGACCATATATGGCGATCGCTTGCAGGCCTATCTTGGTTTCAATCACTAATCTATTAGTCTGAAATAACAGCCCTCACAATTTGTGAGGGCTGTTATAATTTGCTTTGTGACTATGAAGAAATTATTAATTGTTTGCATCCTTGCTGCTAGTCTGCTTCTCTCAGCTTGTCTGGGAGGGGCTAAGTCTCCTGACACTTCTCTTCCCATAATGCATGAAGAAGTTCCAGGCCAGGAAACTCTTGTTGTAGAAGAAACTTCAATGCCGTTGGCTGTTGAACAAATGTATCCCCCTGAAGGCTCGGAACTGACAACAACCTATCCGGCCTGGGAACTACCTACAGTAGAATCGCAAGCCTTGCGTCCGCCCACAGAAGCCAACCCCCCTGCTTCCGGGAAATCTTCGTTATCAGGTTTGTTGTTTGCGTTTGATATTTCAGTCCCATTATCAAACACACATTTTGTATTGATGCCTGCTGTGATAATTGATGGAGTACCAAGAGTTCCCCCGATATTGACCTACGGCAATCCAGAAGATGGAGATGTCCTGGGAAAAACGGATGAAAACGGTGTGTTTTATCTTGATGACATCTTACCCGGAAGGTACTTTCTTGTGGTCAACTATCCTGATCACAGTGAGATCGCTGTTAACCCCAATAATACATCCGAACCGTTATTGTTTGAATTCAAAGCGGACACTTCTTATCCCTTAGGTATCGTATTGATTAATAGTTAACTATTCGTTGGAAAGTATAGGCAGAACTATTGAGTATAATGCCTGGAATTTTCCAAAAAACATTGTTGCTTGCCCAGTTGAATTAATTCCGCCCATGATGTATAAGTTGTTGTTAAAAATTGCTGTGGCAAAACCCTGGCCAAAAAGAAAATGATCAGGAATAGTCTCAATTATCCACTTGTTGCCATCAGGCGATAACTTCATCATGGAATTGGGGCAAACCACAAATAACGTGTCGACTAATTGATCAGCTTTGCAGTTGAACGCGTCTTCGGGCAAAGATGGTTCCTGATTTACAGGGTTTTCACCTGAATCGTTTCTTGATGGAACATACGATTCCACGAGGCTGAGGTTGCCAATTCCATCGGAACCGCCTACCAAAAATATTTTTCCACCCCATTGAGCGCTGTCAAAATAGGCTCTTTCATGACTTATGGATGTTTCTTCAATCCATTTATCCGAAACAGGTTCATAGGAATAAACTTTGTCAGAAAAGGCAATCTGATCGCGTCCTCCGAAGAGGTAAAGTTTTCCCTCATAAACTTCAAGAGCATAATCACTTAATGGGGCAGGCAGCGAATTCTTTATAGACCAGGTGTCATTACGCGGGTCATAAACTTCCAGGACGGAAGTAGTAGTTCCCCCAGATGTTATGCCACCAGGAATATATATCTTTTCACCTAATACTACAGCATTTACATTGCTGACTGGTGTGGGTTTGTCTGTAAGGGTTTCCCATTGCTTTGTTTGGAAATTGTACTTGCGGACTGATGCGCTAATATTCCCATCGGCAGAACCACCAATTAGATAAAGGTGTGCATCGTAAGTAGTTGAAGCTGCGAAGCTGGTGGAAGTCGGTAAATCTTCCAAACTTGACCAACGGTTGTTGTTCAACTCACTTATCACATTGTTCTCTTCCGTTTGCGAGGCACGATCAATAAAGATGTATCCTAAACTGCCAAGAACCAGAAGGATAAAAAACAACAACAACCGTTGCAATCCTGTCAAGCGCTTCCGCTCTGTAGTTGTGACAGGCACCACTTCTGTAGTGGTTGCAAGCCTGTCTGTAGAACCGGAGTCTGGATTAGGGATTATTCTATTTTCAATCGCGTACAGAGTTGCTTCTGTTCGAGAGGCCACCCCGATTTTTTCGTAGATATTCGAAACGTGAACCTTTACCGTATTGACGCTAATAAAAAGGTCAAGAGCAATTTGTTTATTGCTCTTTCCCTGACTCACTAATTGGAGTATTTCGCGTTCGCGTTCGCTTAGAGGGTTATTTTCCATATTGTTGCCAAAGTGTCAGGCAATAGCCTGTTTGGGGCAGGTCAAGTATAAACGAAAAGTGATTTACACTCAAAATCTAGTGTTTCAACACGAAGGGGAATATCCAACTCCAAGGTCCCTGTTTAAAGGTGTTGCCGCTCACGTAGTTGGTCCTGCCTGAGCCGCCATACCACTCAGCCTCAGCTGCCAGGCGCGGACGACCTCCTTGTGTGCCGGAATGCCAGTTGATATTCACATCTCTAAAGGTGATGTCCATCGCCTTGCCAAAACAATAATTCTTGCAAGCGTTAAGAGTCGTTTGTTCAACCACCATAAAGTGCACATGATGCCCGGTGCTGGCGCCGGTGTCATCCACCTTCGCGATTTTCATGCCCTGCCAAACATACGCGCCTCTGATCTTTACACTCTTAGGGATACTATTTTTCGCAATGTGGAGGTAGATCTGGTAGGTCCAGGGGTTGGTGGTGCGGTCCTGCAGGGTGATGCTGTTGGTGCAGCCCGAGTCGCCGTTATTACAGGTGTCGCGCCAATGATACACAAACCCACCTTTTGCTGCCGTTAAATCAAACATTGTTCCATCGGCAAAATCGAAGGCGTAGGTGCAATAGTACTGTGGCGTGCAGGAGGAATGCCCCACCGACCAGGTCAGGCGTTTGGTCAGCCCGCCCGCCCAGGGGAGCTTGTAACCCCCGTAAACAATGCTGGTTGGTCCGGCTTTGGGGTCTGCTTCAAAGTTGAAACGTTCCGCGATTTCGTCATCTTTAAAATCGGTCGTCATGAAGAAGTCATTGAACTCAGGGTCTGAAGTGAGATGCAAATTCCAGCTGCCGGCAGCTTCATCCCAGACTGCCAAAACGATTTCCGGCTCCCTGGCGAGCGTCTCACCAGTTTCGGGATCGTTTTCTGCCATCCACAGCACAGCCTGCGTTTTGTTCTCATTGAAATGCACATCATCCAGGGTCCAGTTATCCTCTCCCACGTTGTGGATCAGTTCTGGCAACTGGGTGTAGAGCAGTGTTTCGAGTGGCGATTGCTGCTCGAGAGGAGGAGTTGGAATAATAATCTCCTTGGGGGACTTGATCGAATTGTCACTGAAAATCAAATATACCGCCACCGCTGCCAGCAGGACGATCGGGATCCACAGCTTGGTCGCATGGCTCTTGCGCGGCGAAGGCTCGGTATTTGGCGTGTAAGTTCGGTTACTCATAAGTCCACCTTATGTAATAGATAATATTCACGGATTATGTTGCAAGTATCTTGCCAGATAACACGTTTAGCCCTGCCCTTGATTAAAAGCCTGTTATGGGCAGGAGTTTTACCCACTCCCGTCAATGGAAGGTACAATTAACTTGTTATGCGATGACAATGTCCGCCGAACCTCCACCCTCTTCTACGAAACCCTCATCCCTGGCCAGGATGATCCTTGATGACGTCCTGACCACGCTCAATGTCAACAGAGTTAAGGCGCTGCGATATTTGATAACGCTTTTGGGGAGCAAGACCACCCGTTGGTTGGCGGATCTCCTCAGCCGCTGGGACAGGCAAATCGAGCGCAGTACTTTTATTGAAACAGCCCAGGACGCGCTTCACCTCTTCACAAGTGGGTTTGATTTATCTTCCGCCGATGAGATTCCCAAAACTGGACCGCTGCTTGCCGTTGCCAATCACCCAGGCATGTACGACTCGATTGGTGCGATTGTAACTGTGGGCAGGGAGGATGTGCGGGTTGTGGCTGCGCGCAGAGAGTTTTTTCGGGTCCTGCCAAATATTAGCAGGCACCTGTTAACCATTGAAAAAGATGCCAGCCTGCGCCTTGAAGCAATGCGCCACATCATCCAGGCTCTCAGGGATGGGCAGGCTGTGATCATCTTCCCGAGCGGCAGGCTTGAACCAGAGCCGGCATTGCTGCCCGGGGCGGCAGCCGCGCTGGAGCAGTGGTCTGGCAGCGTTGGCATCTTCCTCAGCAAGGTCCCCGAAACGCGCTTGTTGCCAATCCTGATCAGCCAGACTCTCAGCCCCAAAGCCTGGAATAGCTGGCTGGCGCGCTTGCCAAAGACGCAAAAACGCCGGCATCAGGCAGCCATGGGCTGGCAGTTTGTGAAACAGCGCACCAGCAAAGACCCCGCCTGGAGGTTGCCTTTGCGGATAGATACCGGCAAGGTCAAGACCGCCATCGAATTGGATCCCTCACTCGACCCCAAGAAGCTGGCGCAGGCAGTGCAGGATGAGATGAAAGCCTTATTGAATTCCATTTACCCGGAAAACATGTAGGGAAAGTTGCAAGGTTGGCAGAGGACGTGGTCAACCCTGCAAAGGCGCTCTCTCTATGTAGGGAAAAGGCCCGCCTTTTCCTCACCATCATGGTTGACGCAGGCGTCAACCCTACAAGATAATCGTATTTTGGCCTTGGTGGGATGATTTGATTTTGCATACCATCCGTAATCCGAAACCCACGCCAAAATCCAATCCCCAACCCGCCCCTCCTTTTGCGATATACTAAGGAAGTCAAGCTGCCATGCTCACCCAATATGGCAGAAACCATTACTTNNTCAGGAGGATGTGCATGCCACCCAAGGGATGGGTAGAAATTAACGAACTGTATTGTAAGGCTTGTGAGACCTGCGTCACCGATTGCCCAACGCAAACGCTCGCGATTGACCTCACCCGGCTGACCGTAAAGGGCTATCACCCCGCTTTTATGCTTCACCCCGAAAACTGCACCGCTTGCGGCACCTGCGCTGTGGTTTGCCCGGACGCAGCCATCACGGTGTTCCGCGGTGTTCGCCCCGGAACTGAAAAAGAAGGGGAAGGCGCGTAATGGCACTCGAACTGATCAAAGGTAACATTGCCATTGCTGAAGCCGCGTTACGCGCGGGCTTGGTTTCGTACTTTGGCTACCCCATCACGCCTCAAACCGAGCTGCTCGAGCACCTCAGCGCGCGCATGCCCGAACTGGGGCGTGCTTTCGTGCAGGCTGAAAGTGAACTTGGCGCGATCAACATGGTCTATGGCGCTGCCTGCACGGGCTTGCGCACCATGACCTCCAGCTCCAGCCCCGGCGTCAGCCTGATGCAGGAAGGTCTCTCTTACATTTCGGGCACTGAATTGCCCGCTGTGATCGTGGATGTCGTCCGCGGCGGTCCAGGCTTGGGCAACATCGCCCCCTCCCAGGCAGATTACACCCAGTTGGTTCATGGCGGCGGTCACGGCGAATATCACCTGATCGTGCTCGCTCCAGCCTCTGTGCAGGAAGCGGTCGATCTCACAAGTCTTGCTTTCGATCTTGCCGAGAAGTACCGCATGGTCGTCTGCTTGCTGCTGGATGGCTCTTTGGGGCAGATGATGGAGCCTGTGGAGCTGCCCGACTTCAAGCCGCTGCGCACCACGCCGCCTGCCTATGCGGTTGGCAGCCCCGATTCCAAAGAACGCGTCGTTTTGACTTCGATCAACATCGACCCTCCCACCCAGGAACGCTTCAACGTCAAGATGATGACACGCTGGCAGGAGGTTGAAAAGAACGAAGTTCGTTATAAGGGCTATTACCTCGAAGACGCAGAATATGTCGTGATTGGCTATGGCACTGCCGGTCGGATTTCCCTCTCGGCGGTGCGAGCCGCCCGCGAACAGGGTCACAAAATTGGTCTGCTTCGCCCCATCTCCCTCTCGCCCTTTCCCACCAAGGCTGTCGACGACCTGGCACAAAGAGTCAAGGGCTTCCTGGTGGTCGAAATGAGCAACGGTCAGATGCTGGACGATATCATCTCCATCACTGCCAAACGCGTGCCCGTCGATTTCTACGGTCGCATGGGCGGCATGGTTCCGTATCCTGACGAAATTGCCAATGCCATCGATGGCATGATCAATGGCGAGCACGATGTCAACGCGGACGCGCGCGGAAAGTGGCTTGCCGACATGCGCGAGCTCGTGGGAACAGGAGAGTAGATCATGACTGAAACAGATGTGAAAATTGTCGCGAAACGCCCGCTTGGTTTCACCGACCGCACCACGCACTACTGCCCGGGCTGCACCCATGGAGTTGCCCACCGCCTGATCGCGGAAGTGCTCGAAGAAATGGGCGAACTCAATAATACCATCGGCGTTGCCCCGGTTGGCTGCGCAGTTTTTGCCTACAACTACTTCAATTTTGACTTCGTCGAAGCCGCTCACGGCCGCGCGCCAGCCATGGCGACCGGCATCAAACGCACCCTGCCTGGCAAGATCCTCTTCACCTACCAGGGCGATGGCGATTTGGCTTCGATGGGTATGGGCGAGATTGTTGCTGCCGCGTCCCGCGGTGAACAGATCACGGTCATCTTCATCAACAACACCAACTACGGCATGACCGGTGGTCAGATGGCCCCCACCACCCTGCCCGGTCAGAAAACCTCCTCTTCCCCCCTCGGGCGCGACGTGGAAACCCAGGGTTACCCCATCCGCACTGCCGAGCTGCTTGCCACGCTCGACGGCGCAGCCTTCGTGGCGCGCCGCTCCCTGCACGACTCCCGCAGCATCCGCATGGCCAAGCGGGCAATCCGCACTGCCTTTGAAGTGCAGAAGCAGGGCTTGGGCTTCTCAATGGTTGAGTTGCTCTCCATCTGCCCCACCAACTGGGGCATGAACACGGCCAACGCCCGCCAGTGGCTGGTTGACCGCATGCTGCCCTACTACCCTGTTGGCGACTATAAGATCTCGACCGCTGTCAGCGAAATGAAGATTGGAGGAAATTAGCATGCAAGCTGAAATTATCATTTCGGGTTTTGGCGGTCAGGGCACGCTATACGCCGGCCAGGTTTTGGCGTATGCCGCGATGGATGAGGGCAAACATGTCACGTGGATCCCTTCGTACGGTCCTGAGATGCGCGGCGGCACAGCCAACTGCACTGTGGTGGTCTCGGATGATGAGATTGGTTCGCCGACCGCGCTGCACCCCACGGCTGTGATCGCGATGAACCTGCCCTCCCTCGACAAATACGAGCCCATGATCAAACCGGGCGGTTACCTGATCGTGAATGAGAACATGGTCAACCGCGCGGGAGTTCGCGACGATATCCACGTGCTGATGGTGCCCGCGAGCAAGATCGCCCAGGAAATCGGCAACGAACGCGCCGCCAACATGGTGCTGCTGGGCACCCTGGAAGGCAATATGCATTTACTGCCGGAAGGTGCTCTCGAACGCGCGCTTGATGCCCACACCGCTGCCCGCCTGAAGAAATTCATCTCGATGAACATCGAGGCTATGCACCGAGGTGCCGAATATCAGGCAGGATAGTTTTTGTTCGTTTTGATGAAAAGGCGCTCAACTCCTCGAGCGCCTTTTTTCACCCCCTTTTTTTGTAGGGAACGCGGCTCGTCCCGTTCCGCACCTCGAACGACCGTCCCCGTCATCGCGAGCGAAGCGCCTGTCCCCGCGAAGCAGGGTACGGCGATCTGCCTTTATTCTTAATAATTGCTTGAGCGCCTTTTTTCGCCTCCAGTATAATATCTTTGTATGGATGAGACTTACCAACCTCCACGCCGTGCCAGCCTGATCTTCAACCTGAGCCTGGGTTTTCTTGCCCTGGTTGGCGCGCTTGTGCTCCTGTTCCTCGGTTCCGGCAACACCGTGCCAGATCCAAACCTGCTCTTCATGATCCTGGCGACGCTCTTGATGGCTGTCGTTATTTTCTTCAGTTACCGCGTTTTCCTGATCCTCACCACTCGCTACCGGCTGACTCGCTCATCTCTGGAGCTGCATTTGGGTTTCCAGCGAGAGATTATCCCTTTAAATCGGGTCGAATGGGCGCATCCCGTCTCGGACTTTGACTCGCCGATGCCCTTGCCGGGCTTCCTGCTGCCATTTCAATACTTCGGCAAGCGCAACATCCGCGGGCTGGGTCTGGTTGAATTTGCCGCCACAAATAAGTCCAATATGGTCCTGATCAGGGCTGATGAGCGCCACTTTGTGATTTCACCAGTCGATGCCCACACTTTTGCGAAGGATTTCGAGAACGTGTTCGGGCTGGGAGCGGCGGATGAGGTGCAACCGGTCTCAAAAAACCTGCGGTCCATGCTCGCGGAGATTTTGCAGGATGGAACCTCCAAAAAGCTACTCCTCGCCGGACTTGCGGCGGTTGTGCTGTTGGCACTGGTCACCATCGCGCTCAGCGCCACCAGGCAGACTGTCACTTGGATAACGCTTGAGCTGGTGCCCTCCAACCGCCTGCTGTTGCTGCTGCTGGTTGGGGTGTTGGACTTGCTGCTAAACACCTTCGTGGGGGCGTACTTTTACCTGCGGAACCTGCTGCAAAAACGCTGGATCTTCCTCTTCTGGAGCTGGAGCGTCCTGATCAGCCTGATCCTCGCCGTTGCTGCCATCTTCATGAGCATTGGAAACGCTTAGTAATTCTCCGATCGTGCCGGTTTCCTATCCATGATCGTGCCGGTGTCTCACCGAGCACGGTCAGTTGACCATAGGTCTCACGAGTTAAAAAGTAGGGCGGAATGGCGCTCAGTTCGCCACTCCGCCGATTGTCAGTTTTATGTGCCAGGGTTTTGTCGGAGTGAGCCCGCGAAATGGGAATTGTTGGAATAAGATCTGGGGCGGTCTCATTCCGACCTACAAAAACACCCATGTTATGATCGTGCCGGTCTCTTGCGAAGCACCCCAGCGCTGAAAGCGCCTGTGGGCAGACCGAGCACTGTTATTTGACCGTCGAAGATCCCAGCACGAAGTGCGTGTGGAAAGGTCTCAATTTGTTCATCTTCGAAGTAAATACAGGTTTAATAAATGGTTTCTGCACAGGGTCAAGCGGTTTCGAGAAATCGGCGGAAAACTGAGGGAGACCTAAAGGTCAGATCGTGCGCTCGGCCAGGAGTCCGGCGCAATCATAAAACCTACGATCGTGCCGGTTTCCTATCCATGATCGTGCCGGCTTCCAAGCCGAGCACGGTTAGTTGACCGTCGAAGATCCCTGCACGAAGTGCATGCGGAAAGGTCTCAGCAGTACCTCATTCCATGATTTTTTGCTACTTGATTGGAGACCTGGCGGTCAAATCCTGCTCGCGGTCAGCCCACACCTGCCTTCGGCGGTGGGGTGCTTCGTAAGACCGGCGCAATCAGGCGTTACTCAATAAATCGCATCAGTGACTCAGTTATGTGACTCAGTTATTCTTGACTCTTGTTAGCTATGCTATAATTTTTAATCTGGTGGGGTGTCTTTTACCCTGCATACGAGCCATGAAAACGACCGGAACCTTACCAATTCATCGCCGTGTCAAAGCCTTGCTTGCAGCTGGAGTATTGGTGGCACTGGTGTTGGTGATTAATGCCTGCGGTTCCAGTGGGGGCAGACCGTCACAAACAGAAAGTGACCAAACGGTCACACCCTGGTCGTCCGCCACACCCACTCGAACCCCGCAGCCCAGCGCAACCCCTGCCCCGGATGTCTGGCCGACCTTTGCGCCGCCCAGCAGCCCTGCTTCCACCGCCATCCCCCCTTCCGCTCCCCGCCTGGAGCTGGATGAGGATGTGAGGATCTGGCTGCTCCTGGGCACCGAAGCCGAAAAGCCCTTCAGTGGGCGCACCGATGCCATTCATCTGCTGCTGATCAACGAGCGGCTCTCCAAGGCGAGCGTCATCTCCATCCCGGGCAGCCTGTTCCTTTACCTCCCTGGGCACACGATGCAGCGGCTCAACACGGCTTACGCCCTCGGCGGCATGGAACTGGTGCGCGACACGCTCGCTTACAACTTTGGCATCCGCCCAGACAAATTTGTCCTGGTCCATCCGACTGAGTTCAAGTGGCTGGTGAATGACCTGGGCAATTTGGATGTGAACGTGCTCATCCCTATCCGGGATGCGTGCGGAGGGGTGCCCGCTGGCACCCACAGCATGAATGGCGACAAGGTTTATTGTTATGTGTCATATTTTGACGGCGATGATGTTTTTCGCACCCGCCGCCAGCAGCAGGTTTTGCAGTTGCTCTTTAATAAATTAGTTCAAAATGGCAGATTAGCCCGGTTGCCAGTTTTGTATGTTTCCTATCAGGATCACCTGGAGACCGACATCTCCCTGGTGGATCTCCTGCTGCGCGTTCCCCTGGCACTGCGCCTTGGGGATCCGGACAGGGTGAGCTACTTCGTGCTTGGATGGGAACAGCTGGAGCAGTGGGAATTGCCTGATAACACGAAAACCCAGGTCTTGCTCCCGCGTGAAGCGGAGGTGGCGAAGGTTTTTGATCAGGCTGTAGCGGCGATCAGCGCACCCTCCCCCCTCGGCGAGATTGTGCTGACTTACGAAGCCCAGGTGACCATTGCTGTAGCGCTCACGCAAACCGCGCAGGCGACGCCGTATGCGACAATATGGCCGACGACTACGCCAGTGCGGTCCAACACACCTCAGCCAACTCAGACCCGTCAACCGACGGTGACGGGCACACCGACCCCGGTTGGTCAGCCCACAGCGACGCGCACACCAACAGCGACCATCACGCCAACCAGCGGCGCAACAGCTCAGCCAACCGCCACGCAATCGGGTCCTTACCCGATACCGACTGCCACACAATCTGAACCTTACCCGATACCAACGGCGGTTTTCTATACGCCGACCCCGTATCCGTAAGATAATAGGGAGAAAATGTTTAGACAGACCAAACAACAGCAGATTGCCTCACTCATCAGAGTTCTGATGGTGTGCGGTCTTTTGCTGGGTCTGCTCGGAACTGCTCCTGCAAAGTCGATCTCATTACCTTCTGCTGGTGTACACCGCTTTGTGAGCATCGAGGTCGATTACACCATCTACGAGTGGTGGCTGCTTTCCTGGAAAACCTCGGAAATCGTTTGCCAAATTTACACCGAGCACGATTCCTGGCCAGATAACTCTGAAGTGCTCTACTACTGTGGCTCAACTATTCAAAAGCAATGGGTAAATACCAGTGCTTGCGACGGGAACATTACCAACCCCCAGGACTGCAAGGGGTTGTATCTTTACAGAGCAAGTGAAACGCCTTCCAAACGCATGGTTGAAATCAGCCTGCCTTCGCCGGAAGTATTTGTATCCATTTCAAATTGCAACCAGGAGCCTGGGCAGCCCAGTTGCACCACGCTGCCCTATTTACGCCTGCAAGCAGTTGAGCCGCTCCCGAACGAGCAGATCATCCAGATCCTTGGCACAGTCAACGGCGCCGGGTTTAGCTGTCCGGGCAGCGCCTGCGACCTGCCGCTCAGCCCTACTGGCATGGAAGGAGTCCTGGTTGAATTCTGGGCAGAGTCGAGCTATGGCGACTCCAGCGAACGGTATAAAGCGCAAGTTCGCGTGATCCCCTGGGGTGATTTCGCCAATCCCGATCAGCCTGCCACCGACAAGCCCAGTTATTACGTGGACGTGCTCAGTTCCCAGTGGTTGGGCGAGGGTCAGTCCACCTGCTCCGAAATTTGGCAGTCTTTCCTGCCGGTGGATGGTCCTCCATCCTGGCTTCGGACGCCCGAATTGGCGGAGGAATTGGTGTCAACCAATGAATATTTCCTCCTGGCGGGGATGCTTATCCAGCAAGGGCTGGTGGATGCCAGTTCTAGCCCCTCTGGTGGGCTTGAAGCGAATGGCGCTGCGAACGCCTGGGGCATGGAAGTCGCCCAACCAGTGGTGGATGACTGGCAAAATCAATTTGACGCAGAAATTATTCGTGTTGCGGACGATACGGGCGTTCCTGCACAGTTGATGAAAAACATCTTTAGCCGTGAAAGCCAATTCTGGCCTGGAATCTACGAAAAAGTCCGTGAGGCTGGGCTTGGTCACCTTAGTGATATTGGCGCGGACGCGGTGCTGCTCTGGAATCCAGCTTTCTACAGCCAGTTTTGCCCGCTGATCCTCGCGGATGAGACTTGCCAGCGAGGTTTCGGCAACCTTGATCTTGCTCAGCAAGAAATGCTGCGTGGAGCACTCGTTCAAAAGGTCAACGCTGCCTGTCCGGATTGCCCGGTGGGGATTGACCTGACCCAGGCGAATTTCAGCATCAGCATCTTTGCCCGCAGCATTCTGGCTAATTGCGAGCAGGTGCGGCAGATCATCTACAACACCACTGGCCGCCAGCCTGGGCAGGTCGCAAAGTATGAGGACCTTTGGAAATTTACTTTGCTGAATTACAACGCTGGTCCGGGCTGCCTGGGCAATGCCATGCAGCGGACCATCAACAACGGCAATCCACTGACCTGGGAAAACATTGCTTACAACTTGCAGGAAGCCTGCCGCCCCGGGATTGAGTACGTTGATGACATTTCACATATGCCACTGCCAGACGAGGGCGGCATTGGTGAACTGTTGAGCACGCCTGAACCAGGCACTTACCTGCCCACACCTACAATCTCACCGACCCCGCGTCCGATCATTCTCACCCCCACACCAGGTCCAACCTCTACCCCCGGCCCGACCACTACTCCCGGACCGACTGCCACGCCCACGCAAACCGCCACTCCTGGAGGTACCGCGTATCCTGGCCCAACGGTTACTACCGAACCAACCCTTACCGGCACTCCTTATCCTTAACCCTGATTACCATACGGGTTAGGCTTTTCCTGAACGCAGCTCCTCAAGTTGTGTTTCAAGCTCAGCTCTCTTCTCAATACCGGCTTGCTCCACTTCGTAGCGCACATTCTGAACGTAATCGCAGATCTTTGCTTTTAATTCTTCACCTGAGTAAGGCGCATACAAACGTGCTAACGTGGTGCCAACCAGCCCACCAAGCATCGCGCCAAATAACCAACTGGAACTTTTGCTCATATCATCTTCCTTTCAAGATTTGCTGAATCAATTATAAAGTATTGCTGCTTGTTAATAACAACACATGTTCCATGTAATACACCAAAAATCCATTTCACTGACCAGGTCCGGGCATTACGCTAATATCTGTCCGACAAAATGTTAATATCCCTCTATCAAACAATTATTATGCTTTAACCACTTTTATTATGTTAATTATTAAAACAACAAGGAGTGAATATGGGAAAAATCATTGGAATTGACCTGGGAACTACCAATAGCGTCGTTTCCATCATTGAAGGTGGATCCCCCACTGTGATTTCCACTTCAGAAGGATCGCGTTTGCTGCCTTCTGTGGTGGCTTTTAACAAAAACGGTGAACGCCTGGTGGGCATTCCCGCCAAGCGGCAGGCAATAGTTAACCCGGAGAATACCGTTTCTTCCGTGAAGCGTTTTATGGGGCGACGCTATGACGAAGTAGCGCAGGAACGGGCGATGGTTTCGTTTAAGGTTGTTGCCGGACCCACTGGCGACGCCCGCATCCAGATCCCCGTCACGGGGCAAACCTACACCCCGCAGGAGATCTCCGCGATGGTGTTGGCTAAACTCAAGACGGATGCTGAGGCTTACCTGGGCGAAAAAGTGACCCAGGCGGTCATTACCGTGCCGGCTTACTTCAATGACAGCCAGCGCCAGGCAACCAAAGATGCCGGCAAGATTGCCGGGCTTGAAGTGATGCGCATCATCAACGAACCGACCGCGTCTGCCCTGGCTTATGGCCTCGATAAAAAAGAAAATGAGATCATTTTGGTGTTCGACCTGGGCGGTGGAACTTTTGACGTCTCCCTGCTTGAAGTCGGCGGCGGCGTGGTGGAAGTAAAAGCCACCAAC
>MTKZ01012821.1_pt1 | contig 30039 bp, 20 predicted proteins | sample 1042781 | NCBI WGS metagenome assembly MTKZ01 (sample SAMN06212207, study PRJNA360539) | anaerobic digester metagenome | biome: Wastewater treatment plant; material: sludge; isolation source: anaerobic digester fed with sludge from wastewater treatment plant | place: Denmark: WWTP Viborg ... | reverse complement strand
GGCAGCCACCGAAACAGGCTTTACTGTCAACAGGCACCGGATTGTTTTCGAAGGATTGTGCCCTGAGTGTCAACGGAAAGAGCCTGAAACAAAATAAGACTTCAAGACAAATGTAATAAAGTCACTCTGCAGAAAAGCTTTGCAGAGTGACTCTTTTTGTGGATAAATCTAATTTTAGATTTCAGCCCTAATGGAACACTTCTTCCAGGTACAAAATCCGATTTTATACCCTGCCTGCAAAAGTCACAACCAGGCTCTTGATTACGTCATCTCGCAAGAAAATGTGCTGACTGGTTTCCACATCCAATCCCAGACCACTCAATTTACGGGAGGTTGAATCAGCGTAATAAATCTCAATTTCATCACGGCCCCCAAACTGAACCGTAACGGGGGTCTGGCAGACAGAGGATGTCAGTGTTCCAGCCGGCAGGGTCAGAGTTTGCTCCTCGCCGAACACATCCAAATAAACAAATCGACGCGGCGCAGAGAGAAGTTCAGCTTGATCGAGTAAATACGGATCAAAGACCAGACGTCCCTCTTCGAACCGAATGCCCACTTCCAACTGGCGGGTGAGGATTTCCTCTTTTACCATTCCGGTCATTCCCGGCTGACGCGCACCGCGTCCTCTGGGGGTATGTGAATAAGGATCGGTGGGAAAAGCGCCATATTCAGCAGGTGTTTTTTGGTATCCCAGCCCCGCACGGACATCCCGGTAGAAATCGCACAGCTTTCCCGCAGCAGGATCACTGCTAAAGCGCAGCGCAGTTTCCTGCACTGCCAAAAGGAGTTTTGAAACCATGTGCCAATAGACGCTTCCCAAGCCCTCATAACCAAAGAATGTGCCTGAGCGCCCTGTAAACTCGGCATGCCGGAAGGTTTTTTCAAACAAACGTTGAATTGCCTCGCTTTCCTGTTCAACCAGATCTACATACTCTGGTTGATTTCGCAGGGTTTCCAAAGCTTTACGCACATCCTTGATATTGCGCAAGCTGCTGCCAAAGTGAAACAAGCCGTGAATATCCTGGGTGAAAAGCGTCGCATCCCGATCTGCTACCATTCGGGCAGGTAACTGCAAATGCTTGAGTTGTTCAGGCTGCAAGGTGTTCTTTTTGAGGAATGAAGGTAAAACCCGATCCGGATAGAGGATATAGGTATGCTGATCTGCAAGGAATAGCGGGCTGCCTCGCAAACTCTCCAAAAGTGAAAGCGATTCTTCAGCGCCCAAGAGACCGGAAGAAAGGATTGAGACTTGCCCTTCAAGCATTTCATACAGACGGTCCACATGGGCTCGCCCCGGTTCAAGGCGCAACAAATTATAAGAATGATAGAGCGCGTCCGGGCGCCGGTTGGCTCGTAAACTATGCTCCAGGTATTCCTGCGCTGTTGCCAGAAACGCTCGTAATTCATCTGCCGACAACTCGCTCATGGTTCCGCTAAATCCACGGTCGAAAATCCCCGAGCGATAGCTGCTGCCAGCCTCGCCAAGCGCGTCCATTATCTGCCGGCGCACTTCTGGTGTGAATTCAGCGTTTAAATTGGCATGGAAGTTTTGAAGAATTGCAGTAATTGCACTAAGCAAATCAGCAACTTCACTGTGCAGGCGAAACGCGGCTTTTTCTTCCATGATTAGTTGGCGGAAAAACGCCACAAAACGCCGCAGATAACCCAGGGTAACCACTGAAAGACCGTACCCCACCAGGGCATTGTTCGCGTCGTTCCATTCCGGACGCTGGGTGTTCATCCAGATCCCGCCTTCAGGGACGAAGTTCACCAGCTTTGCCAGTAAGAGAGTAAGCAACTTTTCAATCAGCGAGGCATGCACAACGCTGCCATCCGTGGCAAACAGCAAGCGGCCGTCATTGCCATATTGCCGCACCCGCTCTGCAATTTTTTCATTTAGCGCGTGATCAAACACGATCGTGTTATGCGGATCTTTTTGCAGGTCCTTGTAGGGTTTTATCCGATATGGCACATTGGCATAGCTTAGAGCTGGCGTATTTAGCCGCTGACGCAGCTCCCCGGGGTGAAAACGCTCACTGGCTTCCATCAATTTGAGCAAATAGATAACTTGATGGTCGCTCCAGTAACCAATATTTGCCCAGGGATTGCCCTCTTCGGGCACTTCCCAGTCCATGCCAGCACGGCTAATTCGATAAGGATTGTATCCATCCGCAGTGGTGGCACACAGAAACGTATTCACCGTGGATTCCGCAAATTGGGGGAAGGAATACACCAGGGCTTCCCAATTTTGGAAAATGTCCCGCCAATTCCCGGCATAATCCAGGCGTTGCGAGCCGTCCTTTTTCTTCAGGTTAATTGAAAACACATTCCACGGACGGCTGGGGTCGCCATGACGGCGGCTGAATGTGAGGGGTAAATAAGTGTTCAGCAAGCGGCGCAAATTGGGGTCATCCAGTTCGGCAGACCGAGAACGCATCTCAGAGATGGTGAATCTTACTGGCAAAGCTGCGAAGAAGTCAGCCTGTACTGTTGGAAGATCTCGTTGGTGTGTGGATAGATAATCAAGCAAGTCAGATTTTTCAATCCAGTAATTCTGTGCAAATATTCCGCCCCGCATGACGTTAAAGAGTACATTTGCGAAGTGATGTGAGCTGGCATTGATCTTCTCAGAGACCTGCAAACCATCAGCATTGGTTACATACTTCTGTAAGTTGAGCGTGCTCAATTCAACATCCCGCTCAAGGGCTTGCTGCTTGGCATCCAGGGGCGACTTGATGAAGTCCCGTAACCGGGCCAAAGCGGCGTGATCCTGGTCCACATCTGCCACCAGGTGCCACTTAGCCGCTCGAACCCCTTCCAGATGCAGGGTTGCATGAACAAAATACGCACCGCGTTCCCCCCGAATTTCCGTCTCGGTTTCAAGGATTCCCCCAAAACGGAAGGCAGAGACCTGTTTGGAAGAAAGCAGCACATGTCGCGGCTCCAGCCCAACCTGAAAAACCGCATTTACAGCCAGCGATTCACTTGGTTCAGCCAGATCTGTCAATCGCGAGTTAAGGCCATACAAGCCCAGGTTGGTCTCTTCGTCCAATTCGCTGCGTTTATAGGCGTCCAGCAGGGAGCTAAATGTATTTTGGGTTGCCGGGCTGATGTTCGCTGGAAGAATGTTCTGAAAACCATCCAACACTTCCACTTCTTTCCACGATTTCGAGTCTTTGGTATTGCTCAACCAGGCTGTTTTGATAAAACCAAAGCGGTCTCCTGTGCACCAGGTATATCGAAACACCAGCTCAAGAGAATGATTGATTTCTTCAAAGATCAGCTTGGTTCCAGGAATATTCTTGTACAGATTGCGTTCAAGCTGATATTGTCCATCCTGCCGAATCGAAAATGGTTCCCAAAGCCAGGTTTGATCGCCGCGTGTGACGCGCAGGATCGTTTTGGGGCCTGTGTTTTCATTATTCTCCGTCAGTTTATCTTCCGTATAGTAAGGAAATAACGCATGTTCAGAGTTCACTCGCCCGGCGCTCAGCCCGCCCGTTGAAGAAATGAATAACCAGTGATCAGCCCCACTCACAATGCTCATAAAAAACGCTGGCATGGCATCATAGTTTTGGATTTTGTAAAAGGTTTCGCCGTGTATGTTAACATAACCCCCGACGGGTTCATCTGACGGGGTTGTTAGCAAAGTACTTCCAATATGGGTGGGGGGGTTAATAGAATGCATTTAATTTACTCTCCATCGTCATTAAGCTGAGCTATTTTTACCCAATCTATCACAAAGCGAGCCTTATTGTTTTGGATTTCATGCACAGAACTGGCAGGAAGTCCATAGTAGGGTTGTCGGATGCCGTTGGTCTTAAAGGGATATGTACCGCCTAGCGCAAGGTTGAGAATTAAGAATTTATCGGTATCAAAAGCCCAAGGCCCAAAAAATTCTACCATGGGGCGAGTAATTCGATAGACCAACTCGTCATCCACAAAGAAAGTCAGGCTGGCAGGTGAACACTTGACAGAGTACACATGCCATTCAGCAATCGTATCGGGGCTGCAGAAAAATTTTTTATTCACCAGAGCCGCTTCCCCGGAAAAGTTGGTTCCATGAGCAGCCACACTGATCCAGTCGGGTTCGCCCACTGCCTCCATGATATCAATTTCGCCGCAGGCAGGCCACGCCCTCGAAACACCTAAGGTCCAAAAGGAAGGCCATAGTCCCTCAATTGTTGGCATCTTCATGCGGGCAGAAACGCACCCATACCGAAAAGTGACTTTTCCGCACGTATGAATCCGCCCCGAAATGAAGTCTAAGACATCGCCTTGAAGTGTAACAAAACCAGGTTGGCAGCGTGCGTGGATAACCAGAGCCCCTTCACAGTCCTCCTCATTTTGGGAGATATAGAGCGTCTCCGGAGAATCAACATAGGCTTGCAGTTCCTGGTTATATATTTTGCCTGTTACTTCTACATTCCAATAATCCCGATTGAGATATGGCGCAGTGAAATCGTCAAAAAAGAGTATTTCATGGCTGCTTTTCATATACTCGAACATAATCTACCAGATATTGGGATGGAAAAACTGTATCTGGGCTGACCATGCCGCCCAATGTGCCGCCAACCGCCAGGTTGATAATAAAGAAGAAAGGTTGATCAAATACCCACGGTCGGTTGCCTACATCCTCACGTTTCATCGTGTGATATGCGTCACCGTCATAAAGCCAGGTGATCTGATCCTGGTTCCACTCAATCGCGAAGGTGTGAAAATCATCAGCAATATTGTATGTCTGGCGATTCCACCCACTGAAGCCCAGGGCGCCTGAATACCCCGGACCGTGAAGTGTTCCCATGATCAGATCGGGCTCTTTCCCAACATACTCCATGATGTCAATTTCACCACAATCCGGCCAACCTACCTGGACAAAGTTTGAGCCAAGCATCCAGAAAGCAGGCCAAAACCCTTTGCCTTCCGGCACTTTCAGGCGGGCTTCCAATCGTCCATATTGAAATTCCTGCAATCCCTGGCTTTTCAGGCGGGCAGAGGTGTAATAGGAGCCGCTGTACTTTTCCTGAATCGCTTCAACTACTAATAAGCCGTTCTCCAACCGTGCGTTTTCCGAACGGTCAGTGTAGTATTGCATCTCCCCGTTACCCCAACCACCTCCGCCTATGTCAAAGGTCCAATTTTGGCGGTCTATTTGCTCAGCATCAAATTCATCGTGCCAGACGAGGCTCCAACCCTCAAGGGGCGTGATCGGAGTAGGTGTGGGAGTTGGAGTTGGAACAGCCTGGCTGCAGCCTGAGGTGCAAAAAACCAGGCTGATGCATATGATAATTAATACGAGGACTGAAAAGCGTTTCATGGCAATGTCCTTATTGAATAATTAGCCTTTGACCGCACCAGCAGTGAGCCCCGAGACTATGTAGCGCTGTAAAACGAGGAATAAAACCAGCATAGGCAGGGTAAGGAGAAGCACGGCAGCTGCAAGCAGAGGCCAGTTGCTGCCATACACACCCTGGAAAACAATCAACCCGCGCGTAATGGGGTAATAATCCTTGTTCGTCAGGTAAATTGTTGGGGCGATGATTTCGTTCCAAATTCCAATGGAATGCATAACGATTACAGTGGCAATTGCTGGGCGGATCAGCGGCAGGACAATCGACCAAACAAAACGGAAGTAGCCACAGCCATCCAAAGCTGCCGCCTCATCCAACTCTCTGGGAACAGTCTTGATATAGTTGACCAAAATAACGATCCCAATAGGATTAACAATAAACAGCATGATGTAACCTATCGGGTTGTTATACAAACCTATATTGAGTATAAGTTGGAATTGCGGAATGAGAGCAGGCGGCAAAAACAGGGCAATGACAAATAAAGTCAGAAACACCCCGGAAAACTTGATGTATTTTCGCGCAATCGGAAAAGCAATAAACACAGCAGTAATGATGTAGATCAAGGTTGCTGAGACGGTATAGAGGACGGAATTGATCAAGTATTTAGGAAAGTTGGCTTTATTCCAGGCTTCGCTGAAGTTCTGGAATTGAAATTCCGTCGCTAAACTAGTGGCATCCTTCATAAATGACGGCATTGTTTTTAGCGAGGTGTTGACCAACATGAAGAGCGGTCCCAGGTAAACCAGCGCCAATATAATCAAAACCGCATAGGAGCCTATTTTGCCCCATTTGATTTTCTTATGGACTTTCGCTTCGGAAATCATCCTAAAATCCTCCGTTCTCTGCGTTGCAGAACATATTGCACTGACATACCGATGACCAGAACCAATAAGAACAGGATGATGGAGGCAGCAGCGGCATAACCCTGCCGGAAGCTGCTGGAGGTACTGCCTGAAGTCTGACCAAAGCCGGTGGCGTAGATGAGGTATCCCAGCACCTGCGTCCCATTGCGATAGCCAACCAACACCAGGAATAGCTGCCATGCCTGTAAACTGCCTATGATATTCAGCAAGAGGTTGGTATTGACGCTTGGGGTAAGCAAAGGCCAGGTGATATTGCGGAAGACTTGCCAGGTATTTGCACCATCAATGGTTGCAGCTTCATACATTTCACTTGGGATGGTTTGTAATCCCGCAATGAAAATCATCATGGTTGTTCCCATGTTTGCCCATATTTGAATGAAAATGACCCAGGCAAAGGCTTCGTTAGGCTGACCTCCTAAAAATTCAGAACTCAATCCGAACAAGGCAAGCAGTTTTGATGCCGGACCTCCAAGTGGATACAGAAATAACCTCCACATCAAGCCCTGGATTACCGCACCCAAAATAACCGGCATGAAGTAAACCGTTCGGAAAATATTGGTCCCCTTAAGTTTTTGATTAACCAACAAACCGATAAAAAGCCCAAGCGTGAATTGGATCAAGGTGACGGCAAGACAGAAAACTAACGTTCTACCGAGAGCTGCCAGGTTGTCTGACGAAGCGCGACCCATAAAGAGGAACTCGCGGTAATTATCCAGGCCAACCCAATTGACCGAAGCGCCTTTTATCCCAGTGGCATCAGTTAGAGAATAGAAAGCTGTTGCAATGGAAGGGCCGAGCGAAATAATGAAGTAGAACAACAGCCCGGGTAAAAGCAACAAGTAGGGTAACCACTTTGTCTTTTGGCTGCCAAAATGATAGGACATAACAGCACCTGTTCCTTTCGAGAATTTGACCTTGGGCTTTCTGCTAATACAGAAAGCCCAAGTGAGAAGAGTCTGTTACTTTACTGCATCCAAACCGGCTTGCAGATCGGCTTGAACTTTATCTGCCAAAACTTGCGGATCATCATCTGTGCCGAATGGCTTGAAGTAAGAAGCCCAGGGATTCGCGAACTGACCAGCACCCTTTGGAGCGATCCAGTATTGCTCATAACCTACGCGGAAGTTGGCGAGGAAGGGGGCAATTTCCGTTCCAAGTTTGGTATTGAGTTTCGCAGTAGGCTGAGTGGGGATGAAGCCAACCGCATCCACAAATGCTTGATAGTTGGCAGGGTCAGAGAACTCTTTCAGATACAGCAACGCGGCATCCTTATTGGGGGTGTTAGCAGCAATAGCCCAACCCTGGTCATACTTGCCAAACCAATACTGGTTATCCTCGGCTTTATCCGAACCGGGGAAGGGGATGTAACCCCATTCGAATCCAGGCTGGGCAGCTTCGATAGAAGGAGCATACCAGCTGCCTCCAGGGAACATCGCCACCGCACCTGAGGCAAACCGGCCGGGGGCCGCATCACCCGCAACACCACTCGCGCCTTCTTCCATCATATCGCGAGCGTAAATCTGCATCTTAGTCCACATTTCAAGGGATTTTGCATCATTCCACTTGATCGTGCCTTCCCACAATCCCTTTACCAATTCAGCCTGATCCGGGTACATAGCCCCAAGCAAACCGTAAGCACCTACAAAAATAGGCCAGCCATCTGCGCCACCAGCGGTCATGCATGGGGTGCCTGCAGCCTTCAGGGTTTCACATGCAGCCACAAGTTCAGGCCAGGTGGTGGGGACAGCAATGCTGTTTTGTTCAAAGAGCTGTTTGTTATAGTAAATGCCGCTGTAGATTACGCGCCCAAGATTGATGGCGTAGACCTTGCCATTGTAAGAACCCGCATCATTAATGGTATTTTCATCGTAGTTCTTCAAGAAATCCTGACCCGTCAGATCCATCAGCAAATTAGCATCGATCAATTGCTGCCAGTTGGGAGGTTCAACCATTTTCATGTAGGATTGGGCTCCGTTGGCAAAACCGAAGATATCCAACACATCAATGTCGTTAGCTGAAAGTCGGGTTTGCGAAACAGTGCTGAGGTCGTTGGCATTTACAACCGACATGTCGACAGTGATGTTGGGGTGCCTTTCCGTGAATTGTTGGTTGAAGGTTTCCATGAAAGCGACCATCGGTGGGTTCTGGTGAACCAGTACCCGCAAGGTCACATCTTCATCTGCCTTTTTGTCAGTTGAACCCCCGCAGGCACTCAGCAAAATTGTGAGTATGATTATTGCGACTAGTGGAAACAATTTTGTTCTTCTCATTTTCTAATCTCCATTTTTTGATTAATTTGATAGATAAAGATACTGAACTCATTTTTTATTCACGGTTAGTTGATGAAATACTTCATTACTCCTTTCTGTGAAGCAGTCAATTCTCAGGCTTTCTTTCTTAAACGTTGCAGGGATAATGAGCGTGCCACTGGGTCGGGCTCAAATCCATGTTCTTGAATGACTCGCAAGACGTGATCGCGTGTTTGCAATCGTACGCTTGGATGATTGTTGATTACTCTCGAAACAGTAGACCGCGACACTCCGGCTAACTTCGCAATTTCTCTCAAAGTCACCACCTTGCCTCCTCTCCAAGTAGATGGAACCGGTCCCATTATTGATTTAACAATTTTGACCATTTATAAAAGAAGTCGCTTGGACAGAAGCGAGCAAAATATGGACAAATCCGATGTCTTTGTTACTTAGCTGTTTCAGCGTGTTTACTTGGAGTAAGAGGGGTTAATTAAAAAATCTGAAGTAGAAAAATACTATTGGGAAAGTCTGAATTTCTCAGGCGAAACGCCAGTTTCGCGCCTGAAGATGCGGCTAAAATAGCCGCTGTCTGAGAAACCCACACAAAAGGCAATCGAGGTAATGCTTTGATCCGTTTCCTTTAACATGCGCTTGGCTTGATTGATTCGATATCTCTGCAGGTACAAATTAGGTGTAACCCCTAGTTCCTGGCGGAAACAAAAAGTCATATGATCTTCAGAAACACCGATATGTTTTGCTATGTCCCGGCGGGAAATTGAATGGGCATAATTCTCGTGCAAATAAACCATTGCTGATCGCACTAAACGCTTTGCTTCTACGTTAATGCGCCGTTTTTGTTCCAGAGCTCTATTGATGTGTCCTATTGTCTCCTCAGAGGTAAAGACACCTTTAGCCAAAACAGCTGTGACCCCCTGGTTTAAGCGTTCCAACTCAACCTCGTTAAGCACTTTGCCTGTTACAACAATTACGGGAATTCTTCTTGTGGTTTCTTTGGCTTGCATTGCCTCCAGGACCTCAAAACCATCCATCTCAGGCATTTGTAAATCAAGCAGCACAAGATCCACGATTTCATTTTGCATCAGATACAAAGCTTCTTTTCCATTTCGTGCTTTTAATACTCTATTAGAAGAAGAATGTTCCTGGACTATTCGCGCGTGCATGTCCAGCGTCGCCGGCTCATCATCGACAACCAAAACATTGCAGATGGATCTTCCGGAATTTGCCAACAACCAATGTTGGTCCAATGCCTTGGTTAATTCTGAAATCTCAATTGGTTTGGTCAAATAATTTAGCTCAAGCAGTGATTCATCAACTTGAGAAGTAGAGAAGAACATCACAGGAATTCCTGATAGAACCTTGTTGGCCTTTATTGCCCGTAAAGCTTGCCAGCCAAGCGCGGGATCAGTGCTGACGTCTAAAATAATCGTTTCAGGGAGCGGACTATTTGTTTCTGAAACCAGATCGTTAACGTATTGGATCGATTCGATCTTGACTTCTATATTACGCTTGACCAAACTTTCGAATAGCGCGTCAATTTTGTCTACATGATTAGTTAAGATTAAAACCCGTGGCTCGACAGAAAGAAGCTTTTCCAGCTTTGTAGTGGAGTCCGAATGGGGTTGAAGGATTGGAAGTGTGAAAATAAAAGTGGAGCCTTTACCTTCATCACCGGATGAGAATAATGTGAGATTTCCATGATGCAAATCAACAATCCGTTTACAGATTGCCAGGCCCAAACCTAACCCCCCGTAGCCCTTTGCCTTACTGCGTTCAGATTGGCGAAATTCATCAAAAATCGTGGGTTGTTCTTCAACAGGGATGCCTATTCCAGTATCCTGAACTGAAATAGCGACGGCATCCAAACCTTCTTCGACGCGCAAGGTTATTCCTCCCGCAGACGTAAATTTGATGGCATTGTTAATAAGATTGAGCACCACTTGTCTGAGACGTGTTTGGTCTCCCCAAACCAAGGGACCAGACTCGGGAAAATGTGCTTCCCAGGTCAATCCTTTTTCCATCGCCAGTAAGCTGCCAGTTTCGGAGATTAAACGCAATATCGGCGCCAAATCAACTACCTCATAATTCAAGCGCAGTTGCCCGGCATCGCTAACTGCAAGATCAACCACATCACCAATTAGCCCACCCAGGTGTTGGGCATAAGCATGAATTCTATCAATATCCTGTCGAGCGGGCTCAGGTAGGTTTGAATCACCCTCGTCATTTTGACGGATCAACATACCACTTAATCCCACAATCAAATTTATTGGTGTGCGCAACTCGTGACTAATCGTTGACAGGAAGCGGCTTTTCATGCGGTTGGCTTCCTCTGCAAGACGACGCCCCTCTACAGCTTGATAGTGCAAGCGAGCAGTATTCAGAGCTCCAGCGACTTGTTGAACGATAGACCCGTATAAATCAAACTTATCAGCCCCGAAGACGGCGTAACCCAGTTGACTGGACTGATGCACCAAGGGAATTAGAGAAATTGATGTGGCAGTTTCTTCTTCGAATACTCCTTGTGGTGGAAAATCATCACTCGGAAAGTTTATTGGAACGTGATTGAGATCAATCACATTCCACAATGTGCTTATCGTCTCTTCGTCCTTTTTGGTTTGGTTAAACAGGACTATTTTGGCAAACTTAATACCCATTTCTGGCAAATGTTTTTCCAGTGTCTTAAAAATTTCCTTTTGTCCTAGGGCAGTCGTTAGGCTGGCTGAAAGTAAACTCAATCGACTGGAAGTCCAAATCTGATGCGCTAAATATTGCTGATATTGACGCTGCATGAAGCCAACAACCAATTGACGCGCTTCATTGAACACCTTTTGGATTAGAGCTCTATCCATATTATTGCGTAACATGCTGTCCGCTTCATGACTTAAGATGTCAAGAGCATCCTTCCAAATGCCGATTGGGTCCTCTTTGGTCAGACTTTGTTCCAAAATTCCAGAAAAGCAATCCAGAAAGTCTTCAGGATCGTTCTTGTTGAGGCTGGATTGGAAAGTGCGAATAAGCGATTGACAGATCAAGCGACATTCTGTTTCACCCAGACTCTGAGTTTGACTGAGGATTGTCCTTGACATTGGCAGGCAAAGCTCATTCCAGTGGTCCGTCATTTTCGCATGCGAGGAATCCTTAGCTGGCGGTTCTACCGCAATAAACGTTCTTTCTGGACTGCATCCACATGTTTCGCGAATGATCAAATGGGTGGGGATTTTGGTCAGCATTGGCAGGTTATTCACGCCCCGGATATGATTGACCAATAATTCAAGGCTCTGTTGACCCATTGTAAATAGAGGGACATGTACGCTGCTCAGAGGTGGGTCAGAAACTGTGCCTTCCAGTCGGTTATCAAAACCAATTATGGCGACATCTTGCGGGATTCGATATCCCCGTTCCTGAAGGGCCTTCATGGCACCTAATGCCATTTCATCATTACTGGAAAGGATAGCCGTAAAATCTACCTGGGAATTGATAATCTGGTGAGTTGCATCGTATCCGCCATCGAATACATGCCTTCCAAATGCGACTCTGCGCGGATCACATTCCAGCCCGTTTCTCTCTATACACGAATAATAGGCGTTTAAACGTTCCCCAGTATCGCCAGTGAGATCTTCCGGACTGCCAGCTAAAAAGGCGATTTGGCGATGACCATGATCAATAAGATGCTGGATTGCATCGTCTATTCCCTTAAAATTATCCGCCACAATAGTTGGACCGGATTCTCCAGAACCGACAAAAAGCACCGGATGGTTTTCACGAATTAGGCTTTGGATAAATTGAGAACGGGTAGCAGAGTGTAGTGGATTGAAAACAATTAGTCCATCGGTGTTTTTTGGGTTTATTGGAACAAAGTCAACATCCAGTGCAGCAATTGGCCAGGCTGGCCTGATGGGGTCCTCTGCGGTGGCTGATGCTCCCATACCACAGCCAAAAAAAACATTACAATTCAGCGTTTGTGCTGCTTTGTTGATACCATTAAAAAGCGGTTTAAGGTAACTGAGATTGGTCGCTGTTCGATAGAACTGCCAACCAGCTAAGATGCCTACCGTGGGCTCTTTAGACCTAAATGTCATTGACATAGCAAAACCTGCGAATTACAAGGATGCTGACTTCATTTTTAATAGTACCATAACTGGCTATTGGTCAGTAATTGGCAGTTTTGGATCCTGCCTCCTTTAGCCTATTACATTCAGCCAGCATCAGCTCTTAGCCAAAAAATGGATGCATCATCCACAAGCAACCATTATGTCTCCCCCAACCCGACCAACCTCTCCAACAATTGGAAAGCATCAAAAATGGCATTGTGTACAGATAAAAAAGGTATTTTGAGAGACATTCTACAAAAACCTTGGCTGGTCTTGTTCTTTCGCGCAGAAGGGCACTCTACTTGTATTCAGTTGAGTGTCTTTTTACCATGACTAGCTTTATGAATTCAATGAGTTTGCATCCCATACCGTGATTCATCGACTCACACTTTTGATGTAGTCACCAAACCAGTAAGCACTATCTTTGATGATGCGTTTTTGGGTTTTGTAATCAACGTGGATTATCCCAAAGCGCTGCGAATATCCCCTTGCCCACTCAAAGTTATCCATCAACGACCAAACTAAATAGCCAGTAACCGGTATGCCCACTTGGATGGCATTCAAAACCTGGTGGATGTGGGTTTGAAGATAATCGATGCGCCTCTGGTCACGGACCCGTCCGTTCTCATCGGGGCCGTCCGAGTAGCTGGCGCCATTCTCCGTCACCATCAGCTGCCTGGGTTGATACTCCCGGTTCACCCGATCCAGGATTTCATACAAACCCTGCGGATAAAGTTCCCAGCCCATCTCTGTATGCGGCACACCTCGTTTCTCATTATGCAGACCTGCCAGTTTGGTCGAAACGAACTGCCGGGTGTAGTAATTAATCCCCAAAAGATCCGTTTCCTGCGCGATCAACTCCATATCACCAGGCTGGATGAAACCAGGCTCTTGGGACTCCAGCACACCCATACGAACATAATCCTCAAGCATATCCTTCGGGTACCCATGCCCAAAAATGGGATCAATAAACCAGCGCATGAGTTCTCCATCCATGAACCTGATCTGATCCTCGCTGACAGGAGCCTCAGGGTCGTTGTGGATCGGGCTCATGTTCAGCACGATTCCAATCTGCGCATTTGGAACTACCTTACGCAATTCCTCCACTGCCACGCCGTGCGCAAGCAGGACGTGGTGCGAAGACAGGATGCCTTTCGAGCGGTCTTTCATTCCAGGCGCGTGCTCGCCAAAAGTGTAACTAAGATGGCTGGCACACCAGGGTTCGTTGATCGTGAACCACAGCTTCACCCTGTCTCCGAGACTTCGCGCGATCACACCGGTATATTCAGCAAAAGCATCCACAGTCGAACGGTTCAGCCAGGCTCCTTCAAGGGCAGTTGGCAGATCCCAATGGTAAAGCGTTGCAAGGGGTTGGATGCCAGCTTCGAGAAGCTCATCAACCAGCTTGTTGTAAAAATCGAGACCGGGCTGATTGATCCTGCCGCGTCCTTCCGGCAAAATGCGCGGCCAGGCAATCGAAAAGCGATAGGATTTGAGGCCCAGGGACTTCATCAGTTGGATGTCCTCCTGCCAGCGGTGATAGTGATCGCAAGCCACATCTCCGTTATCACCATTGATAATTTTCCCGGGCGTATGAGAAAACACATCCCAGATCGACTCTCCCCTGCCGTCCTCTTTTACCGCGCCTTCAATTTGGTAAGCGCAAGTGGCAGTCCCCCACAAGAAGTTCTCCGGAAATTTTAACAATGATGTCATGACGTTTATCCTTTGCTGATCAGTTAAGTTGCGTAAAAGTATTTTTCAATAGCGGATAGAGTTCCCGGTAGACCTGATAGGCGTGCCGGTACACTTCATATGTGTCCGGGTTGGGATCGGTTTTTCCGGTGATCTGGATGGTATCGTGACAGGCAGTGACCACGTCCGGCCATGCGCCTTGCCCCACCCCAGCCAAAAGCGCAGCCCCGAAGGCGCCTCCCTCGGCAGTGTTGACGCTCACCAATTCGCTTTCCAACACATCTGCCATGATCTGGCGCCACAAGGCACCCTTCGTTCCTCCACCCGAGGCACGCACCTGGCTGACTTTCTCCAGGCCGGCATCCCGGATCAGGTTGAAGCTGTCTTTCAAGCCAAAGGCGACGCCTTCCAGGACAGCCCGGGTCATATGCCCGTGCGTGTGGCGCAGGGTCAGACCAATGAAGGCGCCTCGGGCAAATGGGTCCGGGTGTGGGGTACGTTCGCCACTCAAGTATGGCAGGAAAAGTAATCCTTCGCTGCCCGCAGGCACCGATTCCGCCTCGTGGAGCAGGTCGTCAAAACTAACGCCGGGTGCCAGGGTATCGCGGTACCACTGCAAACTACCGGCTGCGGAGAGCATGACCCCCATAAAATGCCACCGACCCGGCAGAGCGTGACAAAAAGCATGCAGCCGGCCTTGCGGTTCCACCAACGGCGCAGGGGTGGTGGCAAAAATCACGCCGCTCGTCCCGACGGTGAGCCCGATGATGCCCGGCTCCACAGCCCCGACTCCAACTGCCCCAGCCGCCTGGTCGCCGCCCCCTGCAACCACCGGCACACCTTGTACCAGGCCGGTCAACGCGGCTGCAGACTCACTGATAACACCCGTAATTTCCGGACCTTCGTAAGTCGGGGGCATCCATTCGCGCGGGATATTCAGCGTTTCGAGCAACTCCTCCGACCAATCTCTGGCTTTAAGATCAAACAACACCGTGCCTGAACCATCTGCCTTGTCCATGGCAAATTCGCCCGTCAGCTTGTAGCGGATGTAATCTTTGGGTAAAAGGACATGCCGCGCCCGGGAATATATTTCCGGCTCGTTTTCGGCCACCCAAAGGATCTTTGGCGCGGTGAAGCCAGTCAGCGCAACATTGCCGCTGATCTGGATGAACCGTTCCTTGCCGACCCTTTGGTGGATCTCGTCGCACTGCGCCTGGCAGCGTTGGTCATTCCACAAAATCGCGGGACGCAGCACCTCCCCTGCTTCGTCAAGCAGCACCAGGCCATGCATCTGCCCGGTCAGACCGATCGCCTCAATTTCACTGGGTGAAATTGCCGTTTGATTGATGACGCTGCGTATGCTCTGAACAACCGCCTGCCACCATTGCGCGGGATCCTGTTCGGACCATAAGGGCTTAGGGGAATAAAGGCTATGCGCAGTAGAGGCGGTGCCCAAAACCTTGCCCGCATGGTCAATCAGCAATGCTTTGCTGCTGGTGGTGGAAACATCGAGCCCCAAAAAGTACGCCATGATCAACCCTCCTACGGTGTAACAGTGACCGGGCAATCCAGCTCACGGTCTTTTACAATCTGCTTGGTCTTGCCAACCACCTCAAACGCAGCTTGCAGGCGGATATCCTCGGAGGAACTGCCAACCAGAATTTTCACGGTTCCCGGTTCCAGAACCAACTTCAGTCCTTCGCCATAATACGCCAGCATGTTGACGGGCAGATCGAAACGGATATGTTTCTTTTCACCCGGCAGTAAATGCACGCGGGCAAATCCGCGTAATTCTTTTACCGGTCGCGGGAATTCAGCAAACTCATCACTGGTGTAAAGCTGCACCACCTCATCGCCAGCAACATCACCAATGTTTTTCAAATCAAATGAGATCTGTAATGTCTCATCCAGACCCACAAGCTCCTTATCAAGCTTCAGATTGCAATATTTAAACTGGGTGTAGCTTAAGCCGTGCCCAAAAGGAAACAGCGGTTTGACGCTTTCATTTACGTAATCTCCGTAAATGTTGGAGCGCATGCCAGAGGGCTTATAGTTATAGAAAACCGGCACTTGCCCAACCGAGCGCGCAATCGTAACCGGCAACTTGCCGCCGGGATTGAGCTGCCCCAGGAGCGCGCTGGCGATGGCACCTGCGCCTTCCTCGCCTGGCACCCAAGCCTCAAGCACAGCGTTTACAGCCTCAACCGAGCCAGGGATCGATAAGGGTCGTCCATTGATCAACACCAACACGACCGGTTTACCCGTTTCAAGGACTGCCTGAAGCAATTCAGCCTGCACGCCAGGCAACCCCAGGTCGGTTGAGTCGCGGAATTCACCAGTGGTGCAATCATGAGCCAAGCCGGACTTGTGCCCAAGCACAACCACCGCAACATCAGCGGCCTTCGCGAGCCCAACTGCCTCTTCAAAGCCGGCTTTGTCCATAACGGAAACATCGCAACCCTTGGCGTAATCCACTGTGATGGAACCTGGCAATGCCTGCCTGAGGCTTTCGAAAACGGTTGGTATCTCGACTGGCATTTCTTCTAAGTCCGCTTGTGTCAAACCCTGGTAACCCGATCCTTCAGGAGGATCCTGGCACAGGAGCTCGCGCATGGAAGGATAAGAATAATCCCCAACCATACACCGCCATGTATCCGCGTTAGGTCCAATCAGCGCAATCTTCTTTACTGATGGCCTGATCGGCAAGGTTCCATCGTTCTTGAGCAGCACCAGGCTCTGTTCTGCAATTTCTTTTGCCAGCTCACGGTTGGCAGGTGTTTCAAACTCAGCCAGAACGCCACCTTCATCCACGTAGGGATTTTCAAACAAACCCAACTCAAACTTCTTGCTTAGGTGGCGCGCGACAGACAAATCGATCGTTTCAAGCGAAATCTCGCCCGCTTCCAATGCTTCTTGCAATCCAGGCATGTAGCAATCAAAAGTGGGCAGCTCCACATCAATGCCCGCAGTGAGCGCCCTGACGGCAGCATCTTTGCGGTTTGGAGAAGATTTGTGATAGTTGTGGATCATCACCACCGCTTCGTAATCAGAGACAACCACGCCATCAAAGCCCAGCGTATCCCTTAGCAAGTCGGTCAGAATGCGTTTTGAGGCAGCCACGACTTCGCCATCCAACTCCGGATAGGCATTCATCATCGACATGATTCCCGCGTCGCGGATCGCCGCCTGGAAAGGCGCCATGTAGACATCCCAAAGGTCCCGCTCGCCCAGGTGAACAGGACCGCAATTCAAGCCACCTTGCGAAAAAGCGTGCCCGATGAAATGCTTCCCGGTCGCCATGACAGCATCCACAGGATCTTCCCCCTGCAGACCCTGGATGTATGCCTTGCCAAACTGGCTCACCAGCAAAGGATCCTCGCCAAAGGTCTCCTCGATCCGTCCCCAACGCGGATCGCGACCGACGTCCAACACTGGCGCCAGGCCTTGCCGCGCGCCAATGGCGAGCATCTGCTTGCGGATCTGTTCCGTCATTTCCCGGGCAAGTTCTGGTTGGAAGGTGCCCGCCAGACCAATCATCTGTGGGTAAACTGTGCTGCCCAAAGCCGTGAGACCGGAACAGCATTCTTCATGGTTGATGGTTGGGATCCCCAAACGTGTCTCTTCAACGAGGAATTTTTGGATCCGGTTATACGTTCTGGCTGTCTCTAAAGGCGTCAAGTTGCCTGCTCCGGCGATGCGGGTAATCTGGCCCACTCCATCTTTCAGTTTTGTACGGACCTTTTCCAGGTCCAATTGACCTTTGGACTGCAGCTCGTAGAACCAATATCCGCCAAGCTGGCGAATTTTCTCCTGAAGAGTCATTTGAGCCAACAAGTCACTAACGCGCTTTTTGATATAAGTGGGAGTTGGGGTCATGGCTGCCTCTTTCTTTTTTTTATTTGACAGAAACCTACGAACGCATGCCAAGCAGCAGGTCGATGGTCAGTTGGTCGAGCCGTTCATACTTGAGCCCGCGGGCTGCGATTGCCTGTCGATCAAACGCATGTGCCTTGATCGCTTCTGCTTTTTCGGGAGAGTATTTGCCAAACACTGCGGCAAGCGCGGGATCTTCAGCATTGATCTCAGCCAAAATCGCCTGGATCTCAGGATCTGCATTGAACTGGGCAGCCTTTTCCTTCAGCATCAGGTAAGTGCGCATGCAGCCGCGCGCGAAATCTTTCACGCCCTCGTAATCTTCCGTGCGGTAGGCATGGGCATCATAGTGTTTGGAACCAGCGTATCCGACATCTTCGAGGAATTTCACCAGGTAGAAAGCTGCTTTGATGTCGCGTGATCCAAAGCGCAGGTCCTGGTCGTATCGGCCGGGGTATTGATCATTCAGGTCGATGTGGAAGAGCTTGCCCGCTTCCCAAGCCTGCGCCACACCGTGCATGAAGTTAAGCCCAGCCATGTGCTCGTGGGCAACCTCTGGATTGACGCCGACCATTTCGGGGTGATCCAGGGTTGCAATGAAGCCAAGCATGTGACCGATGGTGGGGTTATAGATATCCCCGCGAGGTTCGTTCGGTTTGGCTTCCAGGGCAAATTTCAGACCGTAGCCCTTATCCAAGTTATATTCACACAGGAAATTCAACGCTTCACGGTTGCGTTTGATCGACTCGACCGCGCTTTTGCTGCTGTCGGTCTCCGTGCCCTCACGCCCGCCCCAGAACACATAAATCTTGGCGCCAAATTCGACCCCGAGGTCGATGGCGCGCATGGTCTTCTGCAGCGCGTATGCCCTCACCTTGGGATCATTGCTGGTGAAGGCGCCATCTTTGAACACCGGGTCACCAAACAGGTTGGTGGTTGCCATCGGGACGACCAGGCCGGTTTCATCCAGTGCCTTGCGGAAATCGCGTTTGATGGCTGCTTCTTCCGCGGGAGTGGCGTCAATCGGGATCAGATCGTTGTCATGGAAATTAACGCCATAAGCGCCAACCTCACCCAAAAGGTAGACCAACTCCGCCGGGGTTTTGGGGTCGCGTACTGGACCGCCGAATGGATCTCTTCCAGTTGATCCAACTGTCCACAATCCAAATGTAAATTTGTCTTCAGGTTTAGGAATAAATGTTTTCATCGCTTATCTCCTCATTTATTAGTTTATGTTGTTTGTTACTACTTTCTTCACAATTATCTTCTTTTTATTTCAATTCCACCAACACATTCACCTCACGAGTGCCCTCGGGAGGAATGGGAATAATACAACCTTCAATTATCTGACCGTCCACAGTCAGCCTGATCGAATTCAGCAGGCTGCGTCTTTCAACTTTTATCTTGTAAACCACTCCCCGGAATATTCGCTTCGCCTCAAACCCCTCCCAGTCGTCTGGGATTACCGGGTTTACTGATAAGCCGTTGTAGGTTGGTTTGATGCCAAGGATATATTGGGTGATTGCCACGTAGTTCCAGCTGGCAGTACCGGTCAGCCAGGAATTCTTGGCTTCCCCATGCGTCGGCGCATCTTTACCGGCAATCGTTTGGGCGTAAACATACGGCTCACAGCGATGAATCTCGCTGATCGCTTCCCGTGCGGATGGATTGATGCGTTTGTAGTAATCGAACGCCCTTTCCCCTCTTCCAATAACCGTCTCAGCAATCATGACCCAGGGATTGGAATGGCAGAAGACACTGGCGTTCTCTTTGTAACCAGGTGGATAGGAGGAAATTTCACCCAACCGCAATTGATAACAGCTATACGCAGGGTTCAACAGCACGATACCATGAGGCGTCGCGAGCCTTTCTCTGACTGCATCCAAAGCCTGGCGAGCTTTGCCGTCCGCCACCCCCAATCCAGCCATCACGCATAAGCCCTGGGGCTCGATGAAGATTTGACCTTCTTCGTTCAAGTGCGAGCCAAGCGGCTCACCAAAGGCATCATATGCCCGCCTGAACCACTCGCCATCCCAGCCAGCTTGCCAGATTGCCTGCTCCATGTCCTTCGCTTTTTCGGTGTAAAACGCCGGATCAAAAAATACGAATTTCTCTTTGACCGGGCTTGAAACAAACAGCGAAGCCAGCTCAACCATCTCCTGGCAGGACAAAATGAACAAGCCGGCGATCATGACGCTCTCGGCTGTGTTGCCATCTCGATTAGTGGTAGTCTGAAAGGACTGACCAGGTGTCTCAGAGAAACAATTGAGGTTCAGGCAGTCGTTCCAATCCGCTCTGCCAATCAGCGGCAGCTGGTGAGGTCCGAGCCGATCAAGCGTGTGCTGAACAGCCCGCTGGAGATGTTCGAACAAGGGCATTTCGGTGCCTGGCTGGTTTTCGTAGGGCACCATTTCGTCAAGGATGGATAGATCCCCTGTTTCTTTCACGTACGCCGCGGTTGCGAGCACCAACCAGTGGGGATCGTCATTAAAGCCTGACCCGACGTCGTTGTTGCCGCGTTTGGTCAGGGGTGAGTATTGGTGAAATGCCCCGCCATTGGAAAGTTGTGTGGCTGCCAGGTCCAGCAACCTCTCGCGAGCGCGCTCAGGCACAATGTGCACAAAGCCCATCAGATCCTGAGTGGAGTCCCGGAAGCCCATGCCGCGCCCGATGCCACTTTCGAAGTAAGAAGCCGAGCGGCTCATGTTGAACGTGATCATACACTGGTAGGCATTCCAGATATTGACCATCCGGTTGGTATCTGCGTCAGGAGTGCACACAATAAACTTGTCCAGAAGTTCTTTCCAATATTCCCTTAATTCGCTAAATGCCGTGTCCACACGGGCAGGTGAAAGTAATTCGCGGATGACCGGCAAGACGCTGGCTTTGTTGATCGTGTTTGAGCCTGGTAGATCGAATTTTTCGTCAGTGGGATTCTCATGATATCCAAGCAAAAATATCACGCGTTTGACCTCACCCGGCTTCAAGTGAAGCTTGAGGTGGTGAGAGCCAATCGGCTGCCAGCCGTGCGCGATCGAATTGCATGATTGACCATTCTCAACTGCAAGAGGATTGTCCCATCCCCGGTAAGGACCCAAAAACGCATTTCGCTCGGTGTCAAAACCAGCTAAGGTTTCAGAACAGGCAAAAAAAGCAAAGTGGTTGCGCCTCTCACGGTATTCCGTTTTGTGGAAGATCGTACTCTGGAGCACATCCTCTTGATCACCCTCTCGAGAAAGGATCGGCGCTTCCACCTCTCCGGTGTTGAAATTGCGCTGAAAGTTGGTTGAGTCGTCCCAGGCATCCCACAGGGCAAATTCAACCGCTGAGAACACGTCAAGCTGGGCTTCCGCGTCCCTTTCATTGGTCAGGGCAACATCCCACACCTCAAGCGCGGAATTGAGCGGAACAAAGTAGCGCGTGTTGGTTGTTATTCCGTTCTTCTTTGATCTTATATTGGTGTAGCCCATGCCATGGCGGCATTCATAGCTATCCAAAGTTTTACGCACCGGCATCCAACTCGGGGACCAAACCTCGCTGCTATCCCCATCACGCAGATAGATATACCGTCCGCCCATATCCAGCGGGGCGTTGTTGTAGCGATAGCGCGTCAGGCGCCTCAAGCGGGCGTCTTTATAAAAGGAATATCCTCCAGCAGTGTTGGATATGAGTCCAAAAAAAGAATCCTTGCCCAGGTAATTGATCCAGGGCAAGGGAGTATCAGGGCGTGTTATGACATATTCCCTGGATTGATCATCAAAAAAGCCAAACCGCATTCCTAACCTCCACCTGGAACCGACAAGAACGTCGAGAAAGATTGGTCAATTCAAGCGAAGTCCTGGTCCATCCAGCCCAGGACTTCTGCATTATTCGCCACTTAATCGATTCTTGTTTGATCTCATTCCTTGACAGCACCCATCGAAATCCCATTCACAATGTAGCGTGAGAACAGGAAATAGATGATGATGATCGGGACCACCGAAGCAGCCAACCCAAGGTAGATGGCTCCGTATTCATGCCGATAAACATCGCCTCGAAGGGTTTGAACCAGCATTGGCAGTGTGTATTTATCGCGCGAGGTGATTAGGATAAATGCATTGAAGAAGTTGTTCCAAGCTCCCACGAAAGCGAAAATTCCCATAGTGAACATGCCTGGTTTGGCTATCGGAAGCATAATGCGGTGGAAGATACCGAGTTCCGTAGCTCCATCAATCCGACCCGCGTCAATCAGGTCCTGGATCATAATCGAGTCGAGATATTGCTTGGCAAAAAAGACCCCTCCTGCCGACGCGATGCTTGGTAAGATCAGCGAGGCATAAGAGTCCGTCAGCCCCAGTTTTGACATCCACTGGTAAAAACCGATGATGGTCAGCTGCATGGGGATCATGACAAGCACGATGATCGAGTTGTATAAAAATTTTTTACCCTTAAAGTTATATCCAACGATCCCATAAGCCGTGAGCATGGCAAAGTAAACTGCGATCACCGTCGTCAAAACAGCTATAGTCACACTGTTAAGAAAGCCTCTTGGTAGATCCAACCCTTTGCTTAACAGTATTTTGTAGTTCGAAAACAGATATTTACTTGGCAACAGGCTGATCCCCTGTTGGATTTCCACTGTCGATCTTGTGGCATTTACGATCAACATCCAAACAGGAATCAGTGTAATGACCACCAGGATCACCAGGAAAAGATAGACAAATATTCGGGAAATAATGGTATTGGTTCGATAACTGGTTTTCATTTTCGTCCCTCCTACCTGTCAGCCTTGGCTGGCTGATCGTGTTTCTCGCGTAACAGGAAGAATATCAGCAGCGCGACCACGCTGGTCATCAGGAACACAACCAAACCAACGGATGAGGCTGCGCCAATGTGACCTTTGCTGCTGTGAAATTTCATATACATATTGATGGTGTTTGTGAGGATAGAGTTGTGCGGGCTTCCTCTTCCATCTGTCAGCAGGTATGGGATGTCGAACATCTGCATACCTCCAACTAATGATGTAACCAGGATATAAATCAAGACTGGCTTGATCAAAGGTAGAGTAATACGCCAAAACATCTGGAATGTTCCCGCGCCATCGACGAAAGCCGCCTCATATAAGGCAGGCGAAATCGCTGTCATTGCAGCCATTAAAAGGATACAAGTCTGACCAAACCACATCCACCACTGGATGAACACCACCAAACCGCGCATCACTGCTGCTCGTCGAGTGAAGTCAATCGCCTCAGCCAGGAACCCGGATCTCACCAAGAACTGATTTACCGGTCCATAGAATGAAAACAACGAAAAGAAAAGGGCTGCTACTGCGGATGCCATCATAAGATTGGGCATGTAGAAGATCATGCGCCAAATTCCAATACCTTTTAATTTTAGGCGAGTATTGGTAAACCAAATTGCAAGCAAAAAAGCGATCCCTAATTGTGGGATGAAGTTCATCATCCACAATGCCCAGGTATTTTTAATCGCGGTGGTAAAGGTGCTATCAGCAAACAAGTTTCTGAAATTTTGCAGACCAATAAAATTATAACTGTTGGACATAAGCGTCCGGTCGGTGAAGCTTAAAATAATCGTGTTTACAACCGGGTACAAACCAAAAATCAAAAAACCGATGATGAACGGGGCAACAAAGAGGTAACCATACTGATCGTGCCTAATCTTCTTTTTCATTGTGCTCCTTCATGAAATATTTCGAGATGAGATGAGTCAGTACACTAATTGTACTGACTCATCTGTAAAAATCAAATGGCTAATTTACTCGATGACCAAATCCGGGAATTCGTTGCGGACGGCATCTTTCCAGAGGCTCCACATCTCATCCAGGGTGATCGTACCTTCAAGGTAAGAGTTCAAAGGATCATTGAGGGCGCGTTGAATGGCATCGTCAGAGCCCTGCATCAGGCGTGCATTCACGGAAGGTGCAGCTGCAGCGAAACCGCCGTAGGAGTTCTGACCGCCGAGGAAAGCGCTCATTTCGGATTCATCGAAGGAGGAAGTGATCTTCTCGACAACAACCTGGCTGCCAACAAAGTCGCCAGCTGCCTGATATTGATCATCAGGAACAGTGGGATCGATGGCTTTCAGGTATTCATTGGTGTACACACCAGTTGCCCAGTTGGTCAGATTTTCCTCATCCAGGGTGCAGAAGCGAATGAACTCTTTTGCAAGGTCCAATTTGCTCGAATCCTTCATCGCACCCAACCAAGTGCCGCCCCACTGATAGGGCAGAGGTCCTTCAATAACAGCCCAGTCACCCTTGGTGGTGCTGGCGCCATCTGCGGAAGTGGAGTTGGGATACAGAACATAGGGAAGACCCCAGGTGGGGAGGAAGTAGCTGAAGATCTTCTTGGGATTGCCTTCGGCATCCTTCAGAGTGTCATTCATGCCGGCGAACCAGCCTTCCTGCCATTGCGTCGCGCGGGCTTCGTAGCCATTGTCGCGGAAGATCTTGACGGTCTCAACCATCTTTTCAACCATCGGATCAACGGTTAATTTACCATCAACCACCCAGGGCTGCTCGCGGTTTGCGAAGAACAGGTTCTGGAAGTCACCATTGGAAGAAACCATATAGGTATCTCCACCGGATTTTTCCTTAATAACTTCAGCTGCAGCGATGTACTTGTCGAAATCACCCAACAGTTTCTGGATTTCCACAGGATCATCGGTGCCAAAGTATTCTTTAGCCAGACTGCGGCGATAGAAGAGAGCGCCAGGAGTAGCCTGGTAAGCATAGGCTTTGTGGACGCCATCAGCCATACCAACTTCGTAAACGAAGGGGTACATCTTCAGTTCGTCGGCATATTTCTGGAGGTCGCCAATATCAGCGAGGAAATCACTCTCAACATAGCTCTTCACGAATGCAGCCTCGAGTGCGACTACATCGGGAACATCAGCGGTGCCGAGGGTGGCGAGCAGTTTGGTCTGATACTCACCGTTGGTCATGGGGATCATGGTGTAGACCACGTCCACGTCCGGGTGGGTTTTCTCAAAGGCAACTGCCATGGTGAGAATTTCATTGGTGAAAGACCAAACATTCAAGACGGTCTTTTCGCCAGTGGCGGGGGGTTCTGCAGCCGGGGGTTCGGTGGCAACGGGGGCAGCGGGTGTGCCGCAGGCTCCGAGCACGAGGCTCATGACCATTAATACTGCCAAAAATCCAAATAAACGTTTCATTTTCTTTCCTTTTCTCCTATATTTTTTAGTTGGTTTTTTTAACAACAAACTTAAGTGATAACGAATTGCACCTCCTGTTTATACCAGCGCCTTGAGAGCGCTCCCTTCAATTTTTGCCCCCTCGACCGTGGGTTTGTGAAATAATTTTGCCCCACAAGTGTCACGAATGATCAGCTCGGTATCGAGGATCATACGTCTGGCAGGTTTTGAACCTTTATCGATCATATCTAAAAGCAGATCAACTGCTTTGATACCAAAATGAGTAATAGGCTGATGAACGGTCGTCAACTTTATTGGCAATGTCGATGCAACAGGTAAATCATCAAACCCTACAAAAGCCACATCCCGTGGAATTTCCAGACCAGCTTCCTGAACAGCCCGCATGGCTCCAATCGCCATCACGTCAGATTGCGCGAAGATGGCATCTGGTTTGAGGGGGAGGAGCTTCTTCATGGCAACATACCCGCTATTCTCCGAAAAGTCCCCTTCAGCGATCAAGGAGGGGTCGATTTCCCTGCCAGCTTCAGCCATAGCCTGAACGAAGCCTGCTCGCCGATCAATCGTCGAAGTGCTGTGTGTTGTACCGGTTATCATGCCTATTCGTTGATAACCAAGGCGTATCAAATGAAAAGTGGCGTTTTTTGATGCCGAAACGTTGTCCACATCGATATAATTTACGGATTTCTCCTCAAAAGGCCGCCCTAAAACCAGTAAAGGTATTTGCGAGGAGATCAACCGCCTGAAGAGCATGTCATCGGAAGTACCTGACTGCACCAAAATACCATCCAGCATCCCACGCCGCAAGAGGCGGGGAGTGATCTCATTTTCATCGTCCTGGTTACCCACAAGGAAAAGTGAAAGCGTCAGGTGATGATTGTTGCACGCAAACGCCACACCCTGAGTAAGCTGCGGGAAGTAAGGGTCAGTGAAAAAGGCGCTGGTGGTTCTGGGGATGACCAAACCGATCATGTTGGTCCGCTGGGATGCCAGCGATCTGGCTGCGGCGTTCGGATGGTAACCTGTGGTTTGAATGATCTTTTCAACCTTCTTACGGGTGGCTGCGTCCACATTAGGACTTGCATTGACAACCCGTGATACGGTTGACCTGGAAACACCAGCTAGCTTTGCGATATCCTCAAGTTTTAGATCATTCATGTTTTGGCTTGTTGCGCAACTCTTAGAGAAAAAATCTTTGGGAGCGCTCTCACGAGTCATTATAGTATATTGAAAGCTGGTTTGTCAATAGTTTTTCACAAACAAAATTACAAAATTCAGAGCACAGCCTTACCGAAACCTAAATTCCCTCGTGAAAAGTGACAGTTAGTGCATATAATGGAGATAACAAATCTTTCCCTATGAGAAACCAGTCTGCTGATCGAGCCTATTTTTTCAGCCAGGACAATTGGTACACCATGAAAAATTTCACCAGGGACAACTTATCCTTTTCACTCTGCGGTCTGAACTGCAAACTCTGCCCGATGCAAATAGGCGGGTATTGCCCCGGTTGCGGGGGAGGCGCTGGCAACCAATCCTGCGCGATTGCACGCTGCAGCCTGCAACATAATCATGTAGAATACTGTTACCTCTGCCCTGAATTTCCATGCTCCCAGTTTGATGGCGCAGAGGATTACGATTCATTTATCACTCATCAACGGCAATTGAGTCACATCAACCATGCGAAAGAAATTGGACTGGAAGCCTATAATCAAGAACTAACCAGAAAATCCAAAATCCTGGATACATTACTGGCAGAATACAACGATGGACGCAGGAAATCGTTCTATTGCGTCGCGGTCAACCTGCTGCCATTAACGCGGATCGAAAAGATCATGGAACAGGTTGTCAACGAGCCATTTATGAATTCCCTGCCGATGAAAGACAAATCAGCCTATGTGGTTAAGGTTTTCGAAGATAATGCTTCCCAGAGCGGTCTGACACTCAAGCTTCGCAAGAAGCCGGCAGCGTGAGCCCTTCTGGATGTCGCTGCGTGGGTGAAAAAACATTGTAGGCATAAATTAGGGCAATACAGAATGGAGCTAAGGAGTTTAAGAAAATGAAATTTGAGTCAGCCCGTAGTTTTGTTTATAAAAATGCCAGACCCCTCGACATGGCAAGATGGACGTTTCTCTTCGAAGGTGGCAGCAAGGAAGACCTCTTGAAGGTTTTGGCTACTTACCAAAACGAGGATGGTGGCTTTGGGCACGCGCTCGAGCCGGATTGCTGGAACCCAGATTCTTCTCCAATCCAGACCTGGACGGCAACGCAGATCATCAAGGAGATTAACCTTGAGGATAAAGAGCATCCCATTATCCAGGGCATTTTGAATTACCTTTCCTCTGGTAAGGACTTCGACGGGCACACCTGGGCAAACGCCATTCCCACCAACAACGATCACCCCCATGCCCCCTGGTGGGGTTACTATTCTGCCCCGGAGACCACCTATAACCCTACCGCGAGCCTGATCGGTTTCATCCTGAAGTTCGCCGACAAGAACAGCGAACTGGCTGGTAAGGCTGGATTTCTTACCCTGGAGGCTTTCAGCTATTTCAGATCACACTATCCGCTCGACGCTATGCACACCGTGGCCAACTTTGTTGATTTGTACGAATACCTAAAGGAAAGTGGTCACCAAGCCCTTGTAGACATGGCAGAGATCAAACGCTTGCTGCAATCGCAGATACAACAGGTCGTCACTTACGACACCTCGAAATGGGGAGTGGATTACGTTTGCAAGCCCTCCCTGTTTATTGACAGCAAGTCCAGTGATTTCTACGAGGATAACAAGCCCATTTGCGATTATGAATGTGAGTTCCTCGCCAACACCCAGCAAGCTGACGGCACCTGGGCAGTCACCTGGGGATGGGGAGACTACCCGGAAGAGTGGGCTATCAGCAAGAACTGTTGGAAATCAGATCTGATCATCAAAAACCTCAAGTTTCTGAAAGCAATGTGCGGCTGAAATGTTGAGAGAAGACCTGATTGCGCCATGCGGGATGAATTGTGGACTGTGCGCAGCCTACCAATTCAAAGAATTGGACCTAAACAAGAAGGGTTTCCATAGGACCTACTGCCCGGGTTGCATCCCCCGCGGGGAAAACTGCACCCACATGGCGGATGCCTGCGATCTGCTCGGCAAAGGCGAGGTAAGGTTTTGTTTTGTTTGTGCGAAATACCCCTGCAAACGCTTGAAGAGCCTGGATAAACGTTACCGTACAAAATACCACATGGGCATGATCGAAAACCTGAACACGATTCGTGATGCTGGTATGGAAGACTTCTTGAAGTCGCAAGAAGAGAAATGGAACTGCCCCACTTGCGGCGGGACGATCTGCTGCCATAACGGGCTCTGCCTGACCTGCCAATTTGAGATTTTCGTAACGAACAAAAAATATCGCTGGAATGAGCAATAAGGAGACGCAGTATGCAAACAATGAATGATTCCATCAGGGAATATACCGCCCAACTGCAGCTCGGTCAGATACAAAAGGCATATAAAAGCATCATGACCTTCATGTCCAGCCTGAAAAACGATTTTGAAGTCCGATATCCAGACCATTCAGCCAGCGGGCTCTATTTTGGATATATGGACATGACGTACTTTGCCACCACACCGCCCGAGCTGAAGAGGCAAGGACTCAAGATCGCGATTGTCTATTTGCACGAGCAAAATCGGTTCGAGGTCTGGTTAGGTGGCGCAAACCGCAAAGTGCAGGCTGAATATATCGACATCCTGAAAGGTAAGGACCTTAAGGGCTTGATCCTCTCGGAGGTCAAACCCGGTGTCGACTCGATCATCGAGATGAAGCTCATCGAGAAGCCTGACTTTGATCATCCCGAAGAATTGATCCAGGAAATCGAAAGCAAGGTGGTTGAATTTATCATGAAGGTCAAGGAATTGTTACTTGCCTGAATGGAAGGCAACACCGAACTAACCACAATCCACAAGTAATAAAAAAGCCAGGCTCGGTTTGAACCTGGCTTAGTCATTTCAATTCGGTCTACACAGGAGCAAGCGTGCCTGCAAAGATCATCCAGGCGAGTGCCGTCTTGGCAGCCAGGCTTAGGATGATATAGGCTCTTTCACCCACGAGGTAATCCTTCCACTTTCCGACCTTCTTGTATTGCAAGATCATATTGATGGCAAAGGAATTGAAGAACACAAAGATGGTCGGGATGATGGCGTAAACAAACGCCGGTGGCTTGGCGCCCGAAGAGTTGATGGCGCTGATGAAGTAGATCATGATAACAACCCAAGGAATAATCCCAGCCACGCTGCCGTAAACGAAGGATAGCCAGTTGGTCTTCTGCGTATACTGGTTGTGGTATTCCATCATGATCCCAAACAAGTTCATGGTGGCATTCAGGAAGAACATCAGGATGATGCTGCCCAAATCCCAGATACCCACCAACTGCCCAATGAGAACAATCATCAATGAAGAGCTCAGTGCATACTCATAAAAGCGGATGGGGTTCATCTTGCGATCAAGATAGCCAGTGTAGCGCTTGTAACCGATGGTGGAGATGTAAAAATGCGCCACGGCGGAAATCAGAAGGAAGATTGCCACTGCAATACCAAACGGGACTTCCCAGAAAAGCTTGGGGTCAGGAATCAGCTTTCGGGTTTCAAGATTGAAAGTCAGAAAATTGGTAAAGATCGGATAAGTTGTGTCATTGCTGAGCACAATCATGAGTATGCCCTGGATAAGATGCAGGAACCCCATGAACA
>MTKZ01045834.1_pt1 | contig 30134 bp, 29 predicted proteins | sample 1042781 | NCBI WGS metagenome assembly MTKZ01 (sample SAMN06212207, study PRJNA360539) | anaerobic digester metagenome | biome: Wastewater treatment plant; material: sludge; isolation source: anaerobic digester fed with sludge from wastewater treatment plant | place: Denmark: WWTP Viborg ... | reverse complement strand
TGGTCTAATAAGCACCCGTACCCTTTCCCATGACCTGAACCGCTGGTACCAGATGAATATCCGCGGCAAAGAGGATCCATATCTTAAAATTGGAGAAAGAGCCGAGGGCAGATCTCAGAGTGCAGGGTGCAGATCTATTCGTGCTCCGAAGAATAATCTAAAATCACCGGTCACCGATCCTTCTCTTAGTCCTGGGAATAGTGCAAAGAGCCATTTGAGCCATATAAACGAAACTGAGTTAGAAAATAAATCTGAAATCTGCAATCGCCAATCTGCAATCGCCTCCCCTCTTTCCCACACCATGCCCTCCAGAGATTACATCTGGGCCCTCAGCGACATCAACCTGGAAGTTGAACAAGGTGAAGTGCTGGGTATTATTGGTAAAAATGGCGCTGGCAAGAGCACGNNCGGAACCGTAAAAGCAAGAGGCAGGATCGCCTCTCTCCTGGAGGTGGGCACCGGCTTCCACCCTGAGATGACAGGCCGGGAGAACATCTACATGAACGGCGCGATCATGGGCATGAGCAAGGCCGAGATTACCCGGAAACTGGACGAGATCGTTGACTTTGCGGGTGTTGAAACCTTTATCGACACCCCGGTAAAGCGTTATTCCTCCGGCATGACCGTTCGTCTGGGTTTTGCCGTTGCAGCCCACCTTGAACCGGAGATCCTCGTAGTAGATGAAGTGCTGGCTGTGGGAGATGCCGAATTCCAGAAAAAAGCGATCGGCAAAATGCAGGATATCTCCAAAGGAGAGGGACGTACCGTGCTGTTTGTAAGCCATAATATGGCGGCAGTAATGGATCTGTGCGATAAAGCCATCATTCTTCAAAATGGTTATTTGCAAAACCGGGGGACTGTAAATGAAGTGGTGGCAAATTATCTGAAATCATCCGACCATATTGATATCAGCAGAGAATGGCTGGATCTTGAAAAAGCACCCGGTAATGAAGATATTAAGTTGAGAAAACTATATACGATAAGTCCAATGGGAGAGACCGTAGATTTCTCTTTGACTAACAGCAGTTTCGGAATATGCATCGAATATGAAGTTCTGCGGGAAATCCCCTATTTCACGCATGGTATTAATGTGTATACCTCAACCGGCATCCATCTTTTTTCATCGCACGATAATAACAAATACCAAAAAGAAACAAAACTAAAAAAAGGCTTGTATTCTACCATTGCATGGATACCCGGGAATCTGCTCCAGGAAGGAGATTATCTATTGAACGTTGCAGCAATGAGGTATAACCCTTTTCAAGTGTTGTTTCACGAGAAAGATCTGCTAAGAATTCAGATTGTAGATACAGCTTTGAATTCAGCAAAGCATGAAAATTGCAGTCTGAATTTACCGGGTATTATCAGGCCTAAACTGGACTGGAGTAAAAGAACATTTAAAAGAATCTGATTATTGTGAAGTGCCCGGTTTGCTTAAATGAGAATTTCAGTCAATCAGATGTTTTAAAAGAAAGACTCATTGAAGAATGGGAATTATCATCTGACGAAGTCGCATATATTAACCGACAACAAGGATTATGTTGCACTTCTTGTGGATGTAACCTAAGATCCATGACATTAGCAGCTTCAATTATGAAACAGTATGAATACGAGGGAGCATTTAAAGATTTTTATCGTTCAAAAGTTGGTAAAAAGCTCAGATTACTTGAGATAAATGATGCCTGTAATTTACATTCTTTATTATCGAAGTTTAAAAAATACACCTTCGCTGCTTATCCCCATGTTGACATTCAATACATGCCCTATTCCAATGAATCATTTGATGTTATTGTTCATTCCGACACATTGGAACATGTTCCGAATAGTCTTCTTGGGCTCAAGGAATGTTTCAGAACCCTTAAAAAAGGGGGAAAACTGTTTTACACAATTCCAATTATTTATGGACGCTTAACGAAGAAAAGAGATGGCCTTTCAAACAGTTATCACGGAAATCAGGATGAAAGCCAGGGAGAAGATTATAAAGTATGGACCGAATATGGAGCTGATTTTTGGGTGGAACTTATAAATGCAGGATTTAAAAATATCACCATTAATACATTGGAAGATCTTTCTTCCATCGCAATTTATGCTTCCAAAGACAAGTAATTAATCCATCAGAAAAGTAATTCTCACGTAACATGGTGGATGTTTTATTGAGAAGAAACGATATTGTACATAAATAATGGAATTTACAGGAGAAAGATTTATTCCAGGGCAGGGAGGAGCGATTGAATTAGAGCATCTTAATAGATACTATTTTGTTGTCCATCAAATTGACTTAAAAGGTAAAACTGTCTTGGATATCGCTTCGGGAGAGGGCTACGGGTCCAATATTATAGCAAAGCATGCAAGCAAAGTGATTGGTGTTGATATCAGCTTTGAAGCAATAGAACATGCAAAAAATAAATATAAAGCAAATAATTTAGAATTTGTTCAGGGCAGCGTTGTCGAAATACCTATGGAAGAAAGTTCGGTAGATGTAGTTGTCAGCTTTGAAACCCTTGAACATCATGATAAGCATGATGAAATGATAATTGAAATAAAAAGAGTTTTAAAAGTTGACGGCATTTTGATAATATCATCTCCTGACAAATATTATTATTCGGAACTGCCAAACACTTTAAACAAATACCATATTAAAGAACTTTACAATGAACAGTTCAAGCAATTATTAAACAAATATTTTAATTTTACTTTCCATTATTCACAGAGAATGATTTTGGGTTCAATTATAGTACCCATTGGAAGAGATATAAACTCTATGAATATTGATATTATCAACGAAAATGGAACTAATCTTGAATTCAATCCTGTTTACAATGTGGCCATAGGAACTGATAATTTTGATTTCATTCCGAAAAATAAAATTGTATTATACGACAAATCTGATGAAATCTTAAACTTTGAATGCATTAAAGAAGCAATGGAATCTGGCGTTAGAACCGGAATGCAAAAAATCAGAAGTTCGAAAAGATATTTAATAGGAAAATTCATTTTAAAACCTTTTTCATTTTTGAAAAATTTGAAATAATAATGATATCAATAATAATTTGTTCAAGAAAATCTGACATTTCTGATAAATTGAAGCATAATATTAAATTAACGATTGGCACTAAATATGAAATGATTATAATAGATAACTATGAAAAAAATCACTCTATTTTTCAAGCATATAATGAAGGTGTTCGTCGTGCTCAAGGAGATATCCTCTGTTTTATGCATGAAGATATTTTATTCCATTCGAATAATTGGGGCAAAATCGTAACAGATATTTTTGATAACAAAGAAATTGGAATTGTGGGCGTTATTGGAAGTTTTTATTTACCAAAATCTTTGTCGTATTGGGACAATATGAGACCCTATTTAACAGGACGAATTCTAGGTAATAATGAAAATTATATAGAAGACTTCAATAGATTTTATAGTAATTCAAATATTTCACATGTTGCAGTTGTAGATGGATTGTTTTTCTGTATTCCAAAAGTACTGTTTGAAAGAATTGCTTTTGACGAGTCATTTAAAGGGTTCCATATATACGATATGGACATATGCATGCAAGTCAATAAAATTAATAAGAAAATTCTAGTTGCTCATAATATTAGTATACAACATCTAGGTGAGCCAAATTTCAATAATTCATTTGTCAATAATTTGAAATATTTCTATAATAAATGGAAATTCGATTTGCCAATTAGCAAAGGTTTTACTGTTGATGAAAAGGTAGCTGTTGCTATTTCAGAATCAGCTTTGAAGTATTGGGAATTATATTCTTTTTATTTATCATCAAGAGATGAAGTAAATCACATAGCACATTCTAAAGCATATAGACTAGGGAAATTCATTTTAAGGCCATGGTCATATATTCAAAGAAACTTCAATATTTTCTAAGTCCGATGCTATAAAAATATTAGATTAATGAAATTTGACTATTTGATAGTAGGTGCTGGGTTGTTCGGGAGTATGTTCGCCTATCATGCAAAAAAAGCCGGCAAAAAATGCTTAGTAATTGATAAAAGACCCTATGTCGGAGGAAATTTGTATTGTGAAAATATTGAAGGTATTAATGTGCACAAATATGGTGCTCATATTTTCCACACTTCAAATAAGAAAGTTTGGGATTTTGTTAATTCATTAGTAGAGTTCAATCGTTATACAAATTCCCCGCTGGCATATTATAAAGGATCATATTATAACTTACCATTTAATATGAATACCTTTTATGCGATTTGGGGCGTAGGTAGACCAAATGACGTAAAAAAGATCATTGAAAAACAGAGAGCAGAGATTACAACTGAATATCCCAAAAACTTAGAAGAAAAAGCAATTTCACAAGTAGGACGTGAAATTTATGAGTTATTAATTAAAGGATACTCTGAAAAACAATGGGGAAGAAAATGTACAGATATACCTGCTTTTATAATTAACAGAATTCCATTAAGGTATACTTTCGACAATAATTACTTTAACGATAAATATCAGGGAATTCCAGTCGGAGGATATAATGTTATGATTGATAAGTTACTGAATGGTATAGAAAAGCAATGCAATATTGATTTTTTTTCAAATCGACATGAATTAGAAAAATCGGCAAAAAAAATAGTCTTCACAGGCAAAATAGATGAGTATTTTAATTACCGATTTGGCAGATTAGATTACAGAAGTTTAAAATTCGAACACGAAATAGTTAACTGTGAAAATTATCAAGGGAATGCGGTTGTAAATTACACTGATAAAGAAGTTCCATATACTAGAATTATTGAACATAAACATTTCGAATTTGGGATTCAACCTAAAACTGTAATTACAAGAGAATATTCTCTCGCAATGAATGATGAATTAGACCCATATTATCCAATAAACGATGAACATAACAATAATATTTTTGGAAAATATCAAGAACTTGCAAATCAAATTCCAAACGTAATTTTTGGGGGTCGATTAGCTGAATATAAATACTATGATATGCACCAGATTATAGAGAAATTTATAAAGTAAATAGTTATATGTCAAATAATTCTATCAAAATATCTCTTATCCTTCCATGTTACAATATAGAAAAATATATTGCTGATTGTTTAGATAGCATTTATAATCAAGATGTTGACGAATGTGAATATGAAGTTATTTGTGTTAATGATTGTTCTCCAGATAAGACAAAAGAAATCATACAGAATTTCAAAAAAGATCATTCTAATATAACATTGATAGATCATGAAATAAACAAACGAGTTGGTGCTGCCAGAAACTCAGGATTTAATATTTCAAAAGGGAAATACATATGGTTTATTGACCCTGACGATATTATTAAAAAAGAATGTTTAAGCGAATTGATAAATATATTAGAAAAAAAACAACTGGATATTTTACAATTCTGTCATCAGTGGATGGATGAGAAGAAAAATCAGATCTATAAAACACCATATGATCATAATTTCTATCAGACTACTGATTGCATGAGCGGCATTGATTTTATAGAACTGAATAGGTCATTAGGAATTCCATATTCAAATATGCATGTAGGGTGCTTTGTAAGAATATATTCGCGGGATTTTCTATTGAAAAATAATATCATTTTCCCTGAAGTTGCTTATTATGAAGATCAATATCACGCATTGAATAGTTTGGTCCATGCTCAAAACTTCATGAATCTCAACAAAGCATTTTATCTATATAGAGTTGTTCCGAACTCATATTCACATAAACCAATGAGCATTGAAAAACGTGCTGGACAATTAATGATGTGCTGTGATATTTATTGCCTGCTTAAAACACATAGTATAGATAAAGACATGTCCAGCTATGTCTGGAAACGTTATCATGCTGATTATCAATATTGTTATACTAACTTTATTTTACTTCTTAATAACAAAGACAGAATTTTCTTTATCAGAAACATAGAAAGTCGGTTAGGCATTGTTAAAGAAATACTTTATCCTCAAAAAAAATTTATGTGTAACCATCCCAAATTATTTATTTATTTTACTAGCATATTAAGACCTTTATTGGTTTTTATGAAAAAAATTAAGAATAAACTTCAGTAATGAACTATGACGTTGTCAGTTATAACTGTTAATTTAAATAATGGAGTTGGTTTAGAAAGAACAATTATAAGCGTTATTTCACAAACATTAAATGATTTTGAATATATTATTATTGATGGGAATAGCACAGATCTTAGTCCTGACATTATTAAAAAATATGAAAAAAGCATTTCATCATGGATTTGCGAAGCAGATAATGGAATATTTGAGGCTATGAATAAGGGAATTCACTTAGCAAAAGGTGAGTATCTCATATTTCTAAATTCAGGAGATTGCTTCTTTTCCTCAGATGTTCTTGAAAAATTCATTTTAACCAATCCTATACATGATATAATTTCAGGAGATATATTAATTAAACATTCAAAATACAATGAAGAGTTAAAAAAATCGCCGGATTTTATTACAGCTAAATATTTAATCAACGATTATATTCCACATTCAGCAACTTTCATAAAAAGGAGCTTTTTAAGTAAGAGTGGCGTTTACAATGAAAACTATAAAATAATCTCGGATTGGGAATTCTTTTTGAGAGCTTTACTGATTTACAATGCAAGCTATTTCCATTTACAAGAATGTATAAGTGTTTTCCAAACTGATGGAATAAGTTGTAAAGCAGAGAATGCTGAGTTTATACAAAATGAGAGAGATCAAATCTTGCGGACAACTATACCCTATTTTTATCAGGATTACCTTTATTTTAAGCAGTTGGAAGTAGATAAGGAGAATCACAGAATAAGCACATTAAAGAATGTAATACTATTCACAAAAGAAACAATAAGAAAACTTAACAAATTTCTATTGAAGTTCAAATCTAAATCATGCTCCACCATCAGAAAGATTGTTCATGAAAAGAATTGTAATTTTGTCTGATAAATTTCCTCCATTACCCGGTGGAGGAATTGCAAGTGCGCATTTCAATTTGTATAAAATGTTCAGATCAAAAGGTTTTGATGTTCATGTTTATACATACCTTGATGAAAATAAGAAATTGACTGACCTTAAAGATGATCCAAATGTTCATCGATTCGGAGCTACTGAGCTGGAATTGAAATATTTATACTTAATTAATAAAATTAAAAGAAAAATAAGTAACTTTAAAATTAATAAGCTACCTCAAAAAGGACTCGCTTATCAACTCGATTTAATTAAAATTTCAAACATAGGAGCAAAAAAAATTAATAAGCAATTAAAGAAATTCAAACCAGATATTGTTTTTATTCCTGATTTTGGAGTACCTGGTTATAGTATACAAAAATTACCTAATATTAAGTACGTTCATATTTCACACAATAATCCAATTCGTTTCATTAATAATCCCTTGATAGGAATTCATTCTGAAAATGACACCACTGCAGCTTTAAAATTTGAGCAGCAATCATTAAAATGTATCGATATAGTTATTTGCCCTAGCAATTATATGAAAGAAGTATTTTCAAAAACATTTTCTTTCGATAAAGATATTGTTGTAATTCCAAATTTGATTCATCAGGAATATATTAACAATATTAAAAAGGAAGATTTACATGAAATATTGGGAATAAATCCTTCATGGCCTATAATATATATACCATCCGCAGGCAGTAAATATAAGGGTGAAAAATTTGTAATTGAGATTATAAGGCGAATAAGTAATAACCTTAATAATGAAGTCGGATTTTACCTATCTGGAAATTTATCAGAAAATCAAATATTTGAATTAAGTTTTCTACCTGACTACCATATATATAGTCCAGGTTATGTTTCGTTAGAATCCAATATAGCTAATATAAAAGATTGTAAAATATGTATATCTCCAACTTTATTTGAATGTTTTGGAATGGCTATTTTGGAAGCACTTTTTTGTGGTTTACCTTGTGTGGCTTTTAATGTTGGAGGAAATAAAGAAATCATCGATTGCAATAATGGTTTTCTTGTTCAATTTTTAGATATAGAGACTTTAATTTCTAGATCTCTTGAATTATTAAATTCGTCTGATTTGTTCTATTCATTAGCTAAGAATACAAAAAATACACAAAAAGAATATTCCTCAGATATAATATATGAAAGATATTACGAAATAATTAATGGGTTATAATTCCATTGAATAATCACTATTTAATCATTTTAATGATTCATTGCCTAAAATTCATCAAAAAGAAATTTCTGATTTTAAAAAAACGTAATCGTCTGAAGAGAATTATAAATAGGGAAGCTAATCTGCAAGTAATAATAGGTGCAGGTGGAACCTCTCATGATGGTTGGGTATCAACTGACTTGCCACAATTCAATGTTATAAAAGAAAAGGATTGGGAGTATTATTTTACAACAAACAAACCAATTAGGTTACTTGCTGAACATGTATTAGAACATTTAACTGTTGAACAGGTAGAAAGATCACTTTATACTGCTTATCATTATCTTAAACATGAAGGAGTTTTTAGAATTGCAGTTCCAGACGCATTTCATAAAAACGATGAATATTTAAATGCAGTCAGGCCTGGTGGATGGGATGCAGGAGCTAAGGATCACAAAACTTTTTGGAACATTGAAACATTAAAAAGTATTGGATTAAAAACTGGTTTTACAGTCATACCTCTTGAATACTTTGATGAAAAACATATATTTCACATGACAGATTATAATGATTTAAATGGATATATTAAAAGGAGTAAGAAGAACTCTTACATTGACCAAAACGTTCAGGATTACACATCATTAATCATTGATTTAGTGAAAACTTAAAATAATTAATTTATAAGCACCTATAAATCAAATTAGAAATAAAAACTCAATCTGGACATTATTGTTTAAAAAGGAATCCCGGAAGTCAAATCAGGATATTGTTTATCTCTCACTATTCCAGCATGTATGGAGCAAATCAGTCTCTCTGTACCTTAATCCTGGAACTTAGGGATAAATATCATATTAACCCGGTTGTACTTCTAAAAAATGAAGGATCTATTTGCGACTTTCTAAATGAATATTCCATAAGGTATTATATTATTAATTTCTATTGGTGGGTTAATTCAGATAAAGGAATTTTTCAGAAAGTACTGAATATAAGAAAGCAATTCAGAAATAGTTTGAAAGTTGATAAGTTTATAGAAATCATAAAAAAAGAAAACATCGACCTTTTGTATACAAATTCAACAACCATAAATATTGGTGCTTTGCTCCATAAAAAACTCAATATTCCCCATATCTGGCATTTCCGCGAAAGTCTTGATCAGTTTCATTTTAAATTCAGTCTGGGCAAATATTACTCCAAGAGATTATTAAAAAATGGGGCTGATCAATACGTGTTAATTTCAAAATTCTTATTGAAAGACTATTCGAGTTTTTTACCAAAGGATAAAACAGCTATTATCTATAACGGGGTCCAATTAAGCCAACAAACTATGGCTAAATTAAAAGAAGACCGATGGTTTAACTTATGTGTTGTTGGCATTGTATGTGAACAAAAAAATCAACTGGATGCCTTAAAAGCCATCCGAATCCTGGTAAAAGAAAAGGGATATACAAATATCAGAATGCATCTGATTGGAGGAGCGAATGAGGCTTACCTTAAGATAATTTCAGACTACATTGATTCAGAAAGATTGAAAGATTATGTTCTTTTCCATGGACATATAAAAGATGTACATAACCTAATGAGCAAGATGGACATCGGCTTGATTTGTGCTCGCGATGAAGCATTTGGCAGGGTTTCCGTTGAATATATGCTACATAGGTTACCTGTGGTAGCGAGCAATTCAGGTGCAAATTCTGAGCTTGTCATCCCCGGAATCTCAGGAGATTTGTATGAACTCAATAATTCGATTGATCTTGCCGCCAAGATTGAAAATTATATCAACAACCCAGATTTGATCAAGAAAACAGGAAATAGTGCCTGCGATTTTGCTAAAGCTAACTTCTCCTCAGAAAGCAACACCCGGGAAATTTATGAGGTAATTAAAGAAGTTATGTCCAAAACAAAATTCAACAAATTAAGATCCCACTTTTAAATATAGTAAATAGATCATTTCGCATATAAAATGTGTGGAATATCCACTGTATACAGGTACAATGATCTGACCGAAGAAGACAAGCGTAAACTTCATTCCATGAATGAAGAGATGGTTTATCGGGGACCGGATGACCGGGGAATCTGGTTTGACAGACATTGTGGTATGGCCCTGGTTCGGTTATCCATTATTGGGTTTGAGAAAGGCAAACAGCCCATTTTCAACGAAGATAATTCACTCGTCCTTATCTGCAACGGGGTGATTTACAATTATATTGAGCTTAAAAAAGAGTTACAATCTAATGGTCATCGTTTTACTTCGGACAGCGACAGCGAAACCATTCTTCACCTATATGAAGAATCAGGTGAGAAATGTCTCAACCGATTGCGTGGGCAGTTCTCCTTTTGCCTTTATGACATCAAAAAGAGACAATTGTTTGCTGCACGTGACAGGATCGGTGAGAAAACGCTCTATTATGCCCAAATTCCAGGAGGAGTGGTATTTAGTACTGAACTGAAAGCCATCCTGAAAAATTACATTTCAAAACCACAGGTAAACCTTCATCATTTGGCTGCACCTATCCGGTACACTTGCCCACTCCATCCTTCTGATACCTTTATTGAACAAATCAAGCGATTAGAACCCGGTCATTACATTTTGGTTGAAGAAACGGGAATCAGTAAATTACGGTATTGGAAAAGGTTCACTGAACCTTCTTTTACTGGGACAAGGAACGAAGCAAAGCAGGAAACCCTCAGATTGATGCAGGAATCAGTGGATATATCTTTGAGGAGTGATGTACCTGTGGCAGTCATGCTAAGCGGAGGAATCGACTCCAGTACCATTGCAGCATTGGCAAAAGAAACAGGACGTGAAGTACATACGATAACAGCAGGGTACGAAGGCAATCATGAATGTGACGAACGTGCAACCGCTAAAAAATTTGCCTATGAAAAGGGATTAATCTATCATGAAATCGTTCTCGATGAAAAAGACTTCCGGGACTGTTTTGAAGAATTTACCATTCACATAGATGAGCCGATTACTGACAGCGCAGCATTGGCACAATGGGCCCTTTGCAAGAAAACCAAAGAGTTGGGATTTAAAGTATTGCTTGGTGGGATGGGCGGAGATGAGCTTTTTTACGGTTATCCATATTGGAACGATCTGGCCAAATCGCTTAAGATACATCGTCAGCACCAATCACTTTTCCCCTGGAATTCATTTCAAAAAAAAATAAATTATCTCCGCTTTCTTTCCCAGAACTTGAAATATTTGCTTATTGCAGGGTATCCTCTTCAAATTAGAGACCAGTCGGTTTGCTGGTGGATGCATAAGGATTACCACAAGTTCGCCAATAAAGCTAGCTTTAAGTATAATGAAGTGCTTCACCGGTTCAAAGAAGAAGATCTTTATTATTCATTTGGAAATTGCGATCCTGGACGAGAATTAGACTTGGTTTATGGTTTCAGCTTTGATTATATCATGACCATGGCATACCTCTATTTATCGGACAGGGAAGGCATGGCTAATTCCATTGAAATCCGATCACCTTTTCTAGATTATAAACTAGTTGAATTTGTTTCTTCTTTGCCCCAAAATTTTAAATACAGTGAGGGTCAACACAAATGTTTTATGAAGCAGGTGATCGAAGGACTGGTTCCAGAATATATCATCAATAGCACAAAAAAAGGCTTTACTCCACCTGGAAGTTTTATCAACAATGTTGTTGAAAATTATCAATATAAGGTCTTATCGGCAGACCACAAATTTTATAATTCCATTCTCGCAGACAGGTTATTATCTGTTCTTTTAAATCAATGACCGGGGAAATTATTACAAAAGAACTTGCCCCAGTTGTAATGTTTGTTTACAACCGGCCCGTTCATACCAGAAAAACGCTTAACGCACTGATGAAAAATGAATTGGCTGAAAAAACAAAGCTCTATATTTTTTCAGATGGTCCGAAAGATGATGCAGATAATGAAACCCTTCAGAACATTAAGCAAGTCAGAAAAATAATAACTGAAAGGCCTTGGTGCGGAGAGGTTGAAATCATTGAAGCACCTGTTAACCTGGGATTGGGAACTTCAATAAGAACAGGTGTTACTCAAATTATTGAAAAACACGGGTGGGTGATTGTACTAGAAGATGACTTGGTTGCATCGCCAGTGTTTCTAAATTATATGAATGATGCCCTTGAATACTACGAAAACCGAAAAGGAGTATTTTCAATCAGTGGATTTTGCTTGCCTCCGAATAAACTCGCGATACCGAGTGATTATCAGTATGATGTTTTTGTAAGCCTTCGAAATTCATCCTGGGGTTGGGGCACATGGGTAGATCGGTGGGGAAAAGTGGACTGGGATATAAAAAATTATAATACAATTTCAGAGGATCCATACATTAAAGAAGCTATTAATCGGGGTGGTGACGATGTTTTTGAACTGCTTTCATCCCAGGTATTTGGAAAACTCGACATATGGTCTATCCAGTTTACCCTCGCACATTTTGTAAACCATGCAGTTTCTATTGTTCCCACTTCTTCTTATGTTGATAATATAGGGTTGGATGGAAGTGGCACGAACTGCAGTCCAATTAATTCATTAGGAAATCCCTCCCTTTGCCTTAATAAAAATGTTCGATTTCTTGATATTCTTTATGAAGACAGGCGAATAATTAATTCATTTTATAATGTTTATTGCCATGAAAATAGACCAGTATGGCAAAAAATCATTAATAAGACCAGCAGAATTTTAGGAAATAAAAGCCTATTTAATATTAAAAAAAAGATTTATCAGTGATCTTATGCGACACTCGATAATAACAATCAATCTAAATAATAAATTTGGGTTGCTAAAGACAATCAATAGTGTGATATCACAAACCAGTAATGATTTTGAGTACATTATTATTGACGGTGGATCAACCGACGGGAGTGTTGATTTAATAAAGCAGTTTTCAGAGAAAATTGCATATTGGGTGTCAGAGTACGATGGAGGCATATACCAAGCTATGAATAAAGGTATTCGTATTGCACAAGGTGAATATGTACAATTCATTAATTCAGGCGATTGGCTTGTGGCTGATGATGTAATTGAAAAAATGTTGAAAGCTTTACCTGAATGCAGTATATTTTATGGCAATATGTTAAAGATACTCCCTAATGGGAAAATAATCCGGGATCGATGTGAAGCAGGAAAAATTTCTATGCTAACCTTTATTAAAGGTTCACTGAACCATACGCCCAATCTTATTAAGCGAAGTTTATTTGAAAAATATGGGTTTTATGATGAGTCTCTAAAAATCGTTTCAGATTGGAAATTTTACCTTAATGCAGTGGGTTTACATGATGAACCTGTTGCCTATATTGATTTGGATATAGCTTGGTTTGATATGAAGGGAATTAGTAACATAAACAAAAGCCTTCATATGAAAGAAAGAAAAACTGTTTTAAAAGAATTGCTTCCTTCGTCTGTTCTTATGGACTATGATGCATTTACGGATGACATTCAGATAATTCAGCGACTCAAAAGAATTAAATCCATCTGGTTTTGTATTCAGTTTTTATACAAGTTCATGTCAAGAGTAGATAAAGCATCAAAGTATTATTTGCATGAAAAGATTGATAAATAAGATATTAAATAGATTTGGATATTTGATTATTTCACGCAAAGCTTTACGAAAACGAACTCCGGCAGAGATAGTTGCTTTATACCAAATTGAAACAGAAAACATACCTGTTTTAGAATCTTCCTTAAATGGAGGGCTAAGTGAAAAATTAAAACGAGAAGGCAAAACAAGATGGCTGGAAATCGGATGTGGCGGTACTTTTGATGAAAATTTTACCTATATTGATTTGTTCCCGGAAACGCTCGTTGGCAAAAAGGGCAAGTACTTCCGGGTAGATATTACGAATCTAACTGAATTGGATGAAAAGAAGCTGGGAAAATTCGATCTGATCCGAATGCAACATGTATTTGAACATTTTACTCCAGAAGATGGCCGTGTAGTATTGAATAATTGTGCCCGGTTGCTCAACCCAGAAGGATATATCCTGATTTCTACTCCTGACCTCAGAAAATATATTTCCATGTATTGGAAGGGATCGATCAGAAAAGACTTTGACTGGGCGCTAAGTAGAATCGCTGCTGATAGTCCTGATAGTTTTTTCTTTTCAATGTATACACACAGTGTCCAATACGAAGAACATAAATGGTGCTATGATGCAGAAGGACTAATTTATCAACTAATTCAAAGTAACAAATTTAAAAATATCAGAGAGATCAAGTTTGACGATGACTTGATGAATATACCTTTTACTCACAACAGACCTAGAGAAGAGGTATGTGTATTTGGTCAACTTAAATAGATTATATGAAGACAGCACTGAAAAGAATGAAATTTAAAATGGATTCACCTTTAGGTCTTATTATCCATAAAATAAATAAAATTATTTTCGGCAAAATAAAGGCGAATGATATTATTTTCGCAAAACATGGGAGTCAACTTAAAAAGAAACATTTTAAAAATGGAATTTGGGATTTTAAAGACGCCAAATTGCCATATTATAATTACAAATTCAATGATGGGTTAATGTATTTAGTATATCTTGATACATTTTTTATTTATTGCAATTTTAATGATAATTATAACAGTCATATTATTGATAAAATTGATGATGTTTTACCAGAGGGGCCTTATGGTTACAAAAACGAACTAGTTGATGTAACAATAAGTAAAAATGATATTGTAATAGATGCCGGCGCATGGATTGGAGATTTTAGTGCCTATGCATCTTGCAAAGGTGCAATTGTGTATTCCTTCGAACCTAGCAATGAAACTTTTCAATATTTGAAAAAAACACAGGAATTAAATAGTAACATCACAATAGTAAAAAAAGCTTTAGGTGATAAATGTGGTATTTCTTTTCTATCAAGCAATCTTGATGTTTCTTTTAGTTATCATATAACAACGGATCATAAAGATAGTGAAAAAATTGAGATTACTACTCTCGATAAATTCGTTGAAGAAAATTGTATTTCAAAGATTGATTTTATTAAAGCAGATATCGAAGGCTATGAAAGATATTTATTGAGAGGAGCTAAAAAAGTATTGAAAGAATTTGGCCCTAAGTTGGCTATATGTACTTATCACTTACCTGATGACCCAGAAGTATTGAGTGAAATTATATTAGATGCAAACCCAAATTATAAGATTATAAAAAAGAAACATAAGTTATATGCAATGGTCATAGAATAGTAAATGTATAAACAAGATGTAGATAATGTCAGTCCTTGCTCCTTCGTTTTATTTGTATATAATCGTCCTTGGCATACTTCCCAAACATTGAATTTTCTTGCATTAAATGAATTGGCAAAAGAATCTGTTTTATATATCTTCTCCGATGGATATAAAGATATTGATTCTAAAACCAAGTTGAAAAGGTCAGAAGCGTACGAAAGTTAATTAGGAACTTCACCTACTGTAAAGAAGTTATCATTATGGAATCTGAAATTAATAATGGTTTATATAAATCCATAACTGATGGATTATCTTGTATTTTCAATAAATACGATAAAGCAATAATATTGAAAGACGACATCGTTACTTCAAAAGGTTTTCTTAGATTCATGAATGATGCCCTTCATATTTATAAAAATGATAACAAAGTCGCAGGAATATCAGGATTTAGTTATATCTCGTCAAAAGAGGAGACTTATTTTTTGTCAATTAATTCTTCATGGGGTAGGGGTACCTGGAAAAGAGTCTGGGATAGCACAATATTCAATTCTGAATATTTGTTGGAAACAATCAACAAGAAAAGACTAATTAAAAAGTTCAACTTTGGAGGATTTAGGGACTCGTATGGTATGTTATTAGATCACGTTGAAGGGAAGAACCAATCATAGGATATACAGTTCTTTTGTTCTCAATTTTTAAACCTTCAATTATTTCAGAATCCTAAAATAACAATAGTAATGAATATAGATTTCGATGAAAATACTCATAGTAATGGTTCAGAAAGAAGTGATTTAGCTGAATCGAATGAATTATTAAAAGAAGTTACTGTATAACCAATAGAAATTGTAGAAAAAGAAGAAATATAAAGTTGCTAAAAGAACATTTCAAGAATAGTAAAACTAAATTAGTAGTTCGAATTTTAAGGAAGCTAAAAAATATATAAACTAAATGAGAATGAAAATTCTATATGACCATCAGGCATTTAAGCAGGTTTTTGGAGGAGTTTCTCGTTATTATGTAGAAACTTTAAAGCGTCTAAATCCAGAAATAGAAATCGAAGTTGCAATTAAGTATTCGAATAACTTATATATTAAAGAATTTTTACCTCAAATAACTAATCCCTTTGGCAATTTATATGTTCCATTCAAACGAGGACTGGTCAACAAAGCAAATTGGAATTACGCAATATCGAGGTTGAAAAATTCAGATTATAATCTATTTCATGCAACATTTGACGATTCATATTTTTTAGCCCATGTCAAAACTCCATTTGTTATTTCTGTTCATGATTTAATACCGGAGAGTGAACCTGAGCTTTGGCCAGGAGGTTGGCTGGAAAGTCGCAAAATAGTATTTCCAAAAGCCAGCCACATTATTGTAAATAGTATAAAAACCAAAACCGATTTATTAAGTTACCATCCTGATATTGAAGAAAGAAATATTTCAGTAATTTATCGAGGTTATACGCTGGACAATTTTCACTTGGAGCCTAATAAAAACGGCAAGTACATCTTATACGTTGGTGGAAGAAAGGGATACAAGAATTTTTCCAGATTTATAAAAGCTTGTGCGCCGATTCTTAATGAATATAGTGACTTAAAGCTTATTTGTACAGGTGATAAGTTTACCAAAGAAGAAAAGCACCTTTTTGTAGAGTTAAAAGTCGAGAATAAAATTACACAAAAAACTGTTAATGAATTTGAACTTAATCATTTATACAAAAATGCAATACTATTTGTTTTCCCATCTATTAAAGAAGGATTTGGATTACCAATTCTTGAAGCATGGGGAAATAAATGCCCAGTTTTGTTGAGTGATACAGATATTTTCAAAGAAATTGCACAAGATGCAGCAGAATACTTTAACCCTCTATCTATTGAAGATATTCAGAGAGCTTTGGACAATTTGTTAATTAACATAAATTTGCGAAACGACTTAATAGCCAAAGGGTATGTGAGAGTAAAGCTTTTCACATGGGAAAAATCAACAAGAGAGCATGAATTAATTTATAAACAAGTAGCGAGGCAATAGAATAAGTTATTCTTCTATAATTTTTCTATTATTAAAATAATGCAACTAATTAGTGAATATAAAATTATTAAAAAATATTTAAAGGATCTTTATTATTCACGGAACAGCGATATAAAGATATTTAATTACCAAATTCATGAAAAGAACAACTATCAATCAATTGATTACTTGCCATTTGAGAACCATTGGTTGTATCGTTTTATAAAATATAAAAACTACCTAAAACACAAGACTGAGACATTAAGTATATTTGGAGTAAACGGTGATAGAAAAGCTATTAAACTTAACAAAAGCAAATATAAAATATTTTACACGATTGAAAATGTTCATGAAAAGCAATCGACTTGGATAAAATATGAAGATTTGCTAATAAATGAAAAAGCTATAGATTTATCTATTGGGTTTGACTATATAGTTCATGAGCAGTATTTAAGATTCCCTTATTGGATCATGACTAGTTTTGAACCAGAAGATGATTTTTCAAATATTAAAACTAAATGTGATTATTTAAATAGTCATAAAATTGATCTTAATATAAAGTCAAGGTTTTGCTCATTCATTTCCAGAGTTGATTATTTCGGAGATCGTTTATTTTTTTATGATCAGATCAATAGTGTTGGCCATGTGGATTGTGATGGGGACTTTTTGCACAACAATGATGATCTTAAGTCGAGATATAAAGATAACAAGCGTGAATTTCTGAAACTATATAAGTTTAATTTATGTCCAGAGAATACGAACTTCAAAGGGTATGTCACTGAGAAAATTTTTGATGCAATTTACTCCGGATGTATTCCTATTTACTGGGGATCAGAAAACAATCCTGAACCAGATATTCTAAACCATAGTTCTATTTTCTTTCTTAATCGAAACTCGGACAATTCATCTGTTCTTAAAGAATTGGATGAACTAAACAGGAATCATAGACTATATAATCTATTCGCTGAACAGAATAGATTATCAAAAAATGCACCTGAAATTATTTATAATTATTTTGAACAATTAGATAGAAAATTAAAAGAGATAGTTAAATAGCGTATAATCAATTCAAATTCCAAATCTCATTTTAACCATTAACGATATTTTCAATGTTTTCCGTTATAATTCCTCTTCACAATAAGTCAAATTACATTAAAAAATGTGTTCAGTCTGTTTTTAATCAAACTTACCGTGACTATGAAGTAATAATAGTGGATGATGGTTCCACGGATGATAGCCTGCAAATTATCCAAAGAATATACAGATCATATGAGAAAAACCTTTCAATAATTGTTCAAAACAATTTGGGTGTTTCAAGTGCCCGAAATAATGGAGTTAAGATTTCAAAAAATGATTATCTGGCATTTTTGGACGCTGATGATTGGTGGGACGAACATTTTCTAGAGAGAATGAAAATATTAATTGAGAAATGTCCTGAAGCTTCTTTATTCGGATGCAACTATTATTACGTCAAAAACGGGAAAAACAGACTTGATAACAAAGGACTATCTAAGAACTTCACCATGAACTATATAGATTATATTTCATTATATTCATCCAGATTCATTGTTCCATTCAACTGTTCTTTTGTAATTATCAGAAAAGATATCTTTAACTCGGCAGGTGGATTTAATCCGAATCTACATTTCGGTGAGGATTTTGACCTTTGGCTGAAAATTGCATTGAAGTATAAAGTAGCCTACTGTAATGAGCCTTTGGCATTTTCAAATCAGGATGCAGATATTTCGAACAAAGCAGTTGGGAGTAAAAAAATTTATAGCCCTTCAGAAAATGTAATGTTCAACCTTGGGTATTTAGAGAAGTTCGAATCAGAATTACCCAAATTGAAAACCTTATTGGACGGATTGCGGGTAAGAGCTTTAATGAATTACTTTTTGAGAAATTTGTATCCTGACATAGTAAATCAGGAGTTGAACAAGGTAGACTTTACAAAACAGCCTTTTTATTTCAGGTTCATTTATTTATGGCCAATCCAAATTGTTAAATTATATCTTCAATCAATAAAGGTCGGATTTAAAATCAAGAATGCTCTCCTTAGAAGATTGGCTTAACAATGAAGTAGGATTGTCTTTATCAATCGATAATTAATCAATATTTTGAAAAAAAAGATTCTGATCGTTTTTGGCACACGACCGGAAGCTATAAAAATGGCTCCCTTAGTTTTTGAGTTTAAAAAACATCTCAACAATTTTTCTACGTTTGTATGTGTTACCGGTCAGCACAGCCAAATGCTGGACCAAGTTCTTTCATTATTTCAAATTGTACCTGATTATAATCTTCAAGTTATGAAGCCAGATCAGGATCTTTTTGTTATAACCACTTCAATCCTATCTGGAATAAAGGATGTACTTGATAAAGTATCTCCCGATTTTGTTTTTGTGCAGGGAGATACCACTACCTCTTTCGCAGCAGCACTGTCAGCATTTTATCGGAAAATACCTGTGGCTCATGTGGAAGCAGGGTTGCGAACATACGACATATATCACCCATGGCCTGAAGAAGCGAACAGGTCACTTATTAGTCGAATAACAACCTGGCATTTTGCCCCAACATCGATTGCTAAACTTAATCTTATTTCAGAAAACATAAGAGAAGACCATATTGTTCTCACGGGCAATACCGGAGTTGATGCACTTCACCTGATGATAAACCAACTTAAGATTCAAAGTAGAGAAAAAGTCAATCTGGCTGAAATCATTCTGAAAAAGGGATACAATTTAAGCCGACTTAACAGCATAAGGAAGTTAATCCTGGTAACTAGTCACAGGAGAGAAAATATGGGGAACAGGCTAAAGAATATTTGTCAATCAATACTCAACTTGTCAAATGCTCATCCCGATGTTGATTTTGTTTATCCTGTTCATTTGAATCCTAACGTCTTGAATCAAGTTTTCGAAATTCTGGGTAGAAAGTCATTGAGTGAAAATGTATTTTTAATCAATCCATTAGAATACCTCCCGTTTGTTTATCTTATGAGTAAATCTTTTTTGATCCTCACTGACAGCGGAGGTATACAGGAGGAAGCTCCTTCATTGGGGATACCAGTGCTTGTAATGCGTGATACTACTGAACGTTTGGAAGCGGTTGAGGCCGGAACTGCTATTATGGTAGGGACTGATAACGAACTAATTGAACATACTGTGAATGAACTTCTCAACAATAAAGTACTATATAAATCCATGTCATCAAATGCTAATCCATTTGGTGACGGGAAAGCTGCTGAAAGAATTGTTTCATTCATCCAATCACTATAACATTAGCATGATTCCTAAAGTGATTCATTACTGCTGGTTTGGGAAGAAATCATTGCCATCGTTGGCATTAAAATGCTTAAATTCCTGGAAAACGTACTTGCCTGATTACCAACTTATGCTTTGGAATGAAAAGAACTTTGAGATCAATTCAGTCACCTATGTTAAGGAAGCTTATCTTTCAGGGAAATATGCATTTGTTACAGATTATGTAAGGCTATACGTCTTGTATCACTTCGGAGGAATATATATGGATACCGATGTTGAAGTAGTCAAAAACATGGATGATCTGCTTATTTTACCAGGATTCTCCGGTTTTGAAAGTGACAAAGATGTACCAACCGGAATTATGGCATGTGAAAAATATAATGAATGGGCAAAAGAGCAATTAAAATATTATGAAAACAAACATTTTTTGAAAGGTGACGGTTCGCTTGACCTTACTTCAAATGTAGAAATCATTTCAGGGAATATGGCAGCATTTGGTTTTAAACTCGACAACAGTTACCAGGTATATAAAAATTGTATGCATTTTTTTCCTAAAGATTATTTTTGTCCAAAATCAAGGACTGGAATTATTAATTTAACAAATAACTCATATTGCATTCATCATTTTGAAGGATCATGGCTTCCAACACATCTTAAACTTAAGAATATATTATTTCGCAATATTCTTGGCCCTCAAATAACTGATTTTCTTGTTCATAAAAAGAGAAAACTGATTCGACATTTATGATTGTAAGATTTTCAAATGACAAAAGAATTACATAAGTAAAAACTCATTTTTGAAGTACTTTCCAACATTTTTTACATCAAGGGCCATCATTGCTTACATATCAGTATTGATGATTTGTGCCTGGTTGTTTGTTCCTAGGTTCCTACCTTTCATATGGATTTTTTTCGGCTTACTATCAGTATTTTCTTTTTTCTATTTCAGTTCATTCCTGACAATTCGGTGGAAGGATATTCCAAATAATAGTTTTATAAAAAAAATATTTATCTCGAGCATAATTATTCGCATAATTTATGTAACGTTTATCTATTTTTTCTACATTGCAAAGACAGGATCTCCTTTTGAGTTTTTTGCTGGTGATTCTGTTGGGTATCATGGTGAAGCGAATTGGTTAATGGACAGTTTTTATTATAAAGGAGGGATTAAATACTATTTTACTCAATATTTGGAAGGAGTTTCTGATTCTGGATGGCCATTTATCATTGCATTAATATATCTCTTCTCTTTTAAGAGTATTTTTATGGTACGTCTGCTTAATGCATTTGTAAGCTCATTAATGGTAGTTTTAATTTACAAAACCGCAAGACGTAATTTTGGTGAAAAAGCAGCCCGTATCACATCTGTAATGGCAATGCTTTTACCGGCATTTATTTACTATTCAGGGCTGCATTTAAAAGAAACATTCATGATCTTTTTATTAATGGCATTTATAGACCGTGGTGATTATCTTCTTCATTCACGAAATTTCACTATAGGAATTATTCTTCAGGTTGTGATTTTAGGCACATCTTTATTTTTCTTCCGAACTGTTCTTGCTGTTGCCGCCTGGTTTGCTCTTATTAGCGCATTTTTGCTTTCTTCAAATCAACTTATGAATCAATATAAACGTTTAGTTATTATAAGTTGGTTTATTATCGCAATACCCTTCATTTTTTCCGGCAGGATTTTAAGTGAGGTAAATGAATATATAGGTTTAAGAAAAGTAAACCAGGAAAGACAAATGGAACACTTTGCAACCCGTGAAGGGGCAAATCAGCTTGCTAAGTACGGAAGTGCAGCTATTTTCATACCTATTATAATTCCCGCTCCCTTTCCAACACTTGTTAACATCCCAGAACAAATACCAGCAATGATGACAAATGGTGATTTGTTTACACGCAATGTGTATGTCTTCTTTGTTTTTATTGCTTTTTATGTCCTCTTTAGAAAGAAACGTTTAAGAAGTAACCTTTTGCTTTCTGTTTTCCTGGTTTCATACTTATTGATTCTAGCAAACAGTGGGTTTGCTTTATCTCCTCGGTTTCATGTTCCTGCCCTCCCCTTTTTACTTCTGTTTGCTGGTTACGGAATTTCTCAAACCAACAGGACTTATGCGAGTTACTACGTTATTTACCTCATAGGCATATCAGCACTGGTGATAGCTTGGAATTGGTTCAAACTAGCAGGGAGAGGATTAGCTTAATCATGAAGGCATTGATAATATGTAGTTTCAATCATGGACATATCTCAACTTTTATTAAAGAGCAGGTAGATAGCATTAACCGATCCGGAATTGAAACTAAATATTTTCTTATTAAAGAGAGAGGCTTAAAGGGCTATTTAAAGCACATTCCGTTATTATACAAACAAATTTCAGTTTTTAAGCCTAATCTAATCCATGCACATTTTGGTCTGTCCGGACTTTTTGCTACACTTCAAAACCAGGTACCAGTCATAGTTTCATTTCATGGGAGTGATATTAATTATCTACATCTGAGATTTTTGTCTAAAATAACCATAAAACGTTCGGCTTGGTCTATTTTCGTCTCCAGAGAATTATCCCTTCTAGCAAATGCTAAAAGGAATTATTCTATAATCTCCTGTGGTATTGATTTAAGTATTTTTCATCCAATAAATAAAATTCAAGCCCGTCATAAGTTGGGAATTTACTCTGATGATAAATTGGTCCTTTTTTCAGGAGCTTTTAATAATAAAGTTAAAAATTATCAATTGGCTTATAAAGCCATTAATAAAATCAAAAAAGAATATGATTTCAATCATACGATAAAGATAATAGAATTGAAGAAATACACCCGTGATCAAGTGAATCTATTAATCAATGCTTGTGATGTTGCCTTATTAACCTCAATTTCTGAGGGGTCACCAAACTTCATTAAGGAAGCAATGGCATGTAATTGTCCTATTGTGGCTACAGATGTTGGAGACATTCGGGGAATGTTTGGTGAAACAATGGGGTGTTTTTTAACCTCATTTCAAGTTGATGATGTTTGTGATAAACTGAAGATCGCTCTAAATTATGCTGACCAGCACCCCAATGGCACCAATGGACGGGATCGAATTATGGATCTCGGTCTTGAGTCCGGAAATGTGGCGGATAAAATAATAGATATCTATAAACAAGTAATCTCTTTGTAAAGAAATATCATTAGGAGGTAATTAAAACAGAGGTAATTAAAATCATTTGTTTGAAATATATAGAACCTTTTTAATATTCTAACCAATTTTTACACAAAAAGGTGAAGTTTATATCAAATCATAACATATCACGTATCCAATGGATTGACTTATTAAATTCAAACAATTTTGCATCGCCTTTTCAATCACCTGATTATTTTGACTTACTAAATTCAATTGAACCAAATTCTGCATTTGTTTTAGCAGTTGTGGAAGGGAAGAAGCTATTGGCGTTGGTAGTAGTTAACTTGCAAAAAGAGCAAGGCATTTCAGGTTTTTTTTCTCGAAGAGCAATAGTATACGGTGGCCCGTTAATTGAAACCTCTGAATATGGAATGAAAGCGTTCCCTATTTTGCTTAGGGGTTTACAGGAATTATTAAGAGGAAAATCTATTTATTGTGAAATTAGAAACAATTTTGATTTTTCACTGTTTAAAAATATTTATAAGGCAGAGAAATGGAAGTACGAACCTCATTTAAATGTTCAGATTCAAATTACTGGGAAGACACAGGCAGAAATTCTATCTGAAATGAAATACGCCAGGAGAAGAGAGATAAGACTGGCAACAGAAGCAGGTGTTCAGGTCAGACAAACAAGTAACGAAGAAGAAATCCAAGCCTTTTTTAGCATATTATATAAGCTTTATAAAAAGAAAATTAAACTTCCCCTTCCAAGTTTCAATTATTTCAAAACAGTTTTCCTCCACCCACCAGGGATCACATTTATAGTCGAGTATCAAGGTCAGATCAAAGGAGGAGCATTTTGTCTTTACTCCCCCCAAGGTAGCATTTATACACTTTATTATGCTGGACTCCGTGACAATAAAATTTTTCCAACTACTTTTGCTGTTTATGGAGCTATTGAATTTGCCATTAAACAGAAACTCACTTCAATTGACCTGATGGGAGCCGGAAAGCCAGGGTTAAATTATGGAGTGAGGGACTTTAAAATGGAATTCGGAGGAAATTTGGTTGAATTCGGACGCTATAGGAAAATATTAAATCCTGTACTGTATAATGTGGGTGAATCTGGATTGAAAATTTTACAGAAATTCGGATGAACCTAGGACTTATTCCAAGACTGAATTATAAATTCAGCTTCTGCCAACTTGTTAGATCATTACTAACTATTTCAAATAGCCAAGAAGTAAAGAACAAACTCAGAATATGGTTCGGGGATTCTCCTCTTTTTTTTTATGACAGCGGACGAAGCGCATTGTTAATGGCTCTTCAAAGTTTCCATTTTCCAGAGGGAACTAAAGCCGGTTTAATGATCTATAATTGCCACACTGTTTTCAATGCTATCAGGCTGGCAGGATTTACTCCAGTTTTTATTGATGTGAATGAAGATTTTACACTTGACCTGGATGATCTGGCTTTTAAAAGTCAGGAAATGAAAATTCTTATTGTCTCGCACCTTTTTGGGATTGTCACAAACATTGATAATATCCGAAAAAGGTTTCCAAATTTGATTATTATTGAAGATTGTGCTCATGCTTTTCTGTCTCAATCCGGTCAAGGGAATTTAGCAGGCACTGAAGGTGACTTGGCCGTCTTTTCACTGAATAGTGCCAAATTCCCTTCGATTGGTGGAGGTGGATTCTTATTGGTTAATAATCGACAGACTATAGAAAGAATTGAAAAGTGTTCAACCACTTTGAAGCAAATGTCAGTATGTGAAGAAATTAAGCATCAAATAATAAAACTTATCATTTGTATTTTACATCAATCTTTCTTTTATAAATACATTACATTCCCGGTTAAAAATTTCAGAGCAGGAAAGAAAATAAATACTTATCAAAATTACGTTCCTAAGGCGATTAGCAGGGTTGACACCTCCCAATTCAACAATTTTCTTGACAAAGAACGGATGATCCTCCAAAAGCAGATAAAATATTTCAAGGATATCGCCGTACCATTGAATATTTTAAAAGGTGTATTGGAACATACTAATGGTTTTATGGTCCCCCTACTCTATAAAGGCGATCAGAAAGCAATACTTAGGAAATTTTACAAAAAGGGAATTGAACTAGGTCAACATTTTTCACAATCTCTGGTATGGGCAAAAGATTTTGGTTATATTCCCGGATCCTGTAAAACTGCAGAATTTATATCCACAAAAATCATAACAATTCCATGTTATTATAGTCTGACAATCCGAGAATACCAAAAGATTTTAAAGCATATTCCTGAACTAATAAAATGAATATATTAATTGATGTTGGTCACCCAGCACATGTGCACTATTTTCGTAATCTTGCCGTTGAACTTAAAAAAAGGGGGAACAAAATCTATTGGAGTGTAAAAGATATTCCTGATGCTAAACACTTACTCAGATATTATTCTTTCCCATTTTTATTATTGCCTCGAAAATCAGATACTTTGATCGGAAAAATGATAAAACAATTGTATTATGACGCAAGACTTCTTTTGTTTTGTTTACGACACAAAATAGGTTTGATTATCGGTTTTTCAGTTACTGCTACACATATATCTAGATTAACCAGGATTAAATCATTCGTATTTGATGACGACGATGATGAAGTACAACCTTTGATAACCAAAAAAGTCACGCCATATTCAACCGAATTGTTTTCTCCCGATTCCTTAAAAGGGAAGAGAGCCAGAAAGGACACTATATTTTATCCTGGATTCCATGAATTGGCTTACCTCTACCCCAAACGTTTCAAACCCGACCTGAAAGTCTTAGATGAAGCAGGAATAGAAAACGGTGAACCCTATTTTATTTTACGTTTTAATGTTTTTAAAGCCCATCATGACAAAGGTATCAAGGGGCTTTCTTTAGAACAAAAACTTAAGTTGATCAGTATTCTTGCCAACAAGGGGAAAATTTTTATCACTACAGAAAGAGAGATCGAACCAGAGTTGGAGAAGTACAAATTGAAAATTGGTACGGAAAAAATACATTCATTAATGTCTTTTGCGACCATGTTTCTTGGAGACAGTCAGACCATGACCTCTGAAGCCGCAGTTCTAGGAATTCCATCTCTTCGATGTAATTCATTTGCAGGAAGAATTTCTTATCTGGAGGAAGAAGAACACAAATATGGGCTTACTTTTGCATTCTTACCAAATGAATTTGAACAACTTATAGACAAATTGAATGAATTAATAATGATGCCGAACCTTAATGAAGAATGGCAAAAACGCAGAAAAAAGCTCTTAAATGATAAGGTTGATGTAACAGCATTCTGGGTTTGGTTCATCGAAAATTACCCCAATAGCAAAACGATGATGGAGGATTCAAATAACTTCTGGCAACAATTTAAATAATCTTCATGAAAATAATATCAGTTGTCGGCACACGTCCCAATTTTATCAAAATTGCCCCATTTATTAAGGTTGTAGAAAAACATAATTCTACAAACAATGAGAAAAAGATAGAACATTTACTTGTCCATACAGGTCAGCATTACGACAATTCAATGTCACTCAAGTTCTTTAACGAATTAGAAATTCCTGAACCAGACATTAACCTTAATATCGGCTCTGGCACTCATGCTGAACAGGTTGGCAATACTATGATAGCATTTGAAAAGGTATTGAAAGTTGAAAAGCCAGACTGGGTAGTTGTTGTAGGTGATGTGAATGCTACCCTTGCTTGCAGCTTAACTGCAAAAAAAGAAAAGATTAAAGTTTGTCATATAGAGGCAGGATTACGTTCGGGTGATCTGACCATGCCGGAAGAGATAAACAGGATTGTCACTGATCGATTGTCTGACCTTTTACTTACTCCAGATTTAACTTCTTCTAAAAATCTCATCAACGAAGGAATACCAGAGTCAATAATTGTTTTTGTTGGTAACATTATGATAGATACTCTTGAACATTTTCGTAAACAAGCCATAAAACAAGATATCTACAAAATTATCATTAATAATCTTTATCAACCTCAACAACAATCTCTTAAATATTCTTTAAATTTAAACGAAAACAATTTAGGAGTAGTGACTCTTCATCGCCCAATCAATGTGGATGATCCTATTTTATTGAATGAACTAGTGTCATTTTTTACCGTAGAGGTAAGTAGGAAATTTGCTTTAATATGGCCCCTTCATCCCAGAACAGAAAAACAGCTTAGGCTATTGGGTCTTTTAGATAAGCTGATTTCTAATTCTAAAATATTGATTTTAAAACCGTTAGGCTACATTGAAATGCTTCGACTGAATATGTTAGCACGATTCTTTATAACAGATAGTGGAGGATTGCAGGAAGAATGTACTGTATTAGGTACTCCATGTTTGATACTAAGAAATAACACAGAACGTCCAGCTACTCTCAGAGAAAATGGGGGCACATGCGTACTTGCAGGAAATGAAATCAGGCATATTCAAAAAGAATTTAGAAAGATACTTTCTCAAAAGAGAATTACTCATCAACCAGAATTATGGGATGGGCAAACTGCTGAACGCAGTATTAAGGCATTATTAAAACATGCGGAAATATTATAAGTGTTAAAAGTCAATGATTAATAATGTCATAAAAAGATAAATTTCAGCAATTCTCCAATATTAGATTTAATGATTTCCAAGTTGAATCAACCTAAATTTTTTATTCTGATTATTATCTGCATTTCAACACTAATGATAGCAGGCAATCATACAAGTAGTTTAGATTGGGGTGATGACAATGCATCTTATATCATGCAGGCTATATATCTCAAAAAAAAATCACCCAAAGAATTCATACATTTAAACACTTTTACAATAGAAAATTCAACTGATAAACTTGGGCCAATAGCATATCCTTGGGGATACCCTGCTTTATTAGCAGCTCTGATTACAATTTTCGGTTTGAATATTTCATTATTAAAATCAATTGGAATATTATCATTCATTCTATTTCTAATTGTTTTAATAAGGGGGTTCAGAAGAAATCATTCGATTTTTGGTTTAATATGTTTGTTAAGTATTTTTGCCTTTCACCCTCTTCTTTTAAGTTATACTGATTCCATAGGTTCAGATATACCTTTCCTTTTTGTTTCATCACTCGCCCTAATCCTTATTAAGAAAATAATCATCAAAAAAGGAATAGTGTTTTCAAAAAAGATTGATTTAATAATCCTTGGAATTACTATTTCTTTAGCATATTTCATAAGAACGATAGGCTTGGTATTAATTTTTGTTTTAGTATTTTCACAATTATTTGACTTATTACTACGCTATAATAAAAATCTAATAACTAATGTTCATTTCAGGGAAACAATATGGTATCCTAAACGCATAAAAGAATTAATCTATATTAAAAAGGGGTTTTCTTCAACTCTTCTTATACCTTATTTTGCAATAATTGGTTGCTTTTTGTCATGGAAGATATTGCTTCCTACTGGTGGAGGATATTATTTCCCATTTTTAGAGAATATATCAACTAATTCGATTAAAAACCAAATAATATATAACATAGAACTACCGTCATTTTTTTTCGCAGGGTTACCTTTCCCATTATTATTGTTTGGTGTAACAATACCTCTATTTATTTCAGGGATTATTAAAAGATGGAAGCATGACTATCATTCAATTATTTTCCTGTTTTTATATTCTTTAATTTTGGTCATTTGGCCTTATCGTCAGGGGCTCCGCTTTTTATTTCCAGTTTTACCGTTCTATTTTTCATTTGTAATTACTGGAATTGAGTCCTTTTATGAAAATAATTTATCAATATATAACAAACTTGTAAAATTAATATTTATAATTCCTTTTCTTCTTGTAATTTTTTGGCTTATAGAGGATTCCACTAAAAATATCATTGCAAAGTCAGATCGAAATTTTAATAATTCTACAGGTCCTTTTGCTCGATATTCTAAGGATATGTTCACATACATTAAAGAAAATACTAAACAAGAAAGTGTTATTATTTTTTGGAGACCAAGAATGATGTCATTTTTGACAGGTAGAAAATCTTTTCAAACTCATCTTAAAGAAAATATTTGGGGAGACTATTTATGCATTTATTTAAGAGATGATGGATGGGATAGTTTTTCAAATGATGATTTGATATGGATTAACAATAGATACAAATCAAATATTGTTTTTGAAAATCCTGATTTTATAATTTATAAAATTTCCAATAATTGATCTAAGAAAATATAATATTTTAACTCTCGAATGCAAGCCCCCCTACTTTAGCATCGCTATTAATATATAAAAATAAGGTTATCGAAGAACAAGACCCAGATTGAATGAATAAATACTTTATTTTTAAAAAAATAGCAACTATTCGATCGACATGTAAATACTTTCTCTCACCCTTGCTTCTCATGCCCTATTCAGCAACTTCCCAAACCCCTTTTTGGGGCCAGGACCAGTGGTTCCACAAAAGCAAGTTTGAACATTTTGTGGTGTCCATGACGTTTACACCGGCGCCGATCAGGGTATTA
>MTKZ01121305.1_pt1 | contig 30153 bp, 28 predicted proteins | sample 1042781 | NCBI WGS metagenome assembly MTKZ01 (sample SAMN06212207, study PRJNA360539) | anaerobic digester metagenome | biome: Wastewater treatment plant; material: sludge; isolation source: anaerobic digester fed with sludge from wastewater treatment plant | place: Denmark: WWTP Viborg ... | reverse complement strand
GGAGGAACCCGCTCCACCCACCACCCCGAAACCTCCTGGATCCCACCCCGGATGGGGACGATGATGAGCGTATCCACAGAAAAGCGTGAAACATCACGTGAGGAAAGCGAGTACAGTAGCATTGTTATTGCTTGTGGGGATCCGAAGAAAAGTGGATAAAACAGGGAGAACGAGAGGACGACGGAGATGAGGGCGGCCATCCCCCACGGCCGGCCGCGGCGGGAGAGAGGTGGAAGCGCAAACCCTAGCGCGATTAGGTAGAGCACGGTTCCCCCGATGAGGAGGCCCCGCGGGGGGGAACGGGGGCCATGGCGCGCCACGGCGTCGGCGAGATCCGCCGCCGATAGCGACGGGATCACAGTGGGGGTCTCCCCATCGCGGACCAGGCCGCCGCCGAACGCGACCCACGCCGCGAGCGCCTCCGCCGCGGGAGCGGACACCACGGCTCCTCGGGTTAGGCGGACTTCCGAAAACGGGCTGAGGAGGAACGGGTCCTCGGGGAGGTCCTCCGGGGCGAGGGCGATCATCGGCCCTCCCGCGGGGTACGCCACGACCGACCCCACGGTCGCGATCGGCTTCTCCACCATCAACCGGAGGGGGAGCGTGGCCCGCGCGAGCTCCGTTCCATCTTCCTCGACGACCACCGTCACCGGCGCGGAGCCCGCCTCGACCGGCCACGGGAACGCGAACCGCGCCCGGCCCCCCGGAGCGAGGAGGAGCGGGGCCCGCAGCCGCTGCACCCCCATGCCCCGCCACCCCGATCCCACGCGCTGCTCGACGCGGAGCGTGGCGGAGAGGACGGAGCTCGTGCCGTTCGTTACTGTGATCGTGAGCGGGTTGACCTCGCCCAGCACCGCCTGCCCCTGCCATCCNNGGGAGGCCGTTCACCGCTTCCAGCGCGTCGGATGACAGGACGTCGGCGTAGACCTGGGTCGTGCGGATCGAGGCGTGACCGAGCTGCTTCTGGACGAGGCGGAGGTTGAACCGGGATGCCCGGTAGAGCATCGAGGCATAGGTGTGGCGACAGGAGTGGATCGTGAACCGGGGCGGGAGGTCCACGGCGCGGGCCAACCGCTTGAACATGAGGTAGACCGCCTGCCGGGTGAGGGGGCCGCCGCGCGGGGAGAGGAAGAGGAGGTCCTCTGGCCCCACCGGTTCCCCCGCCGTCCGCTTCCACGCGATGTACTCGCGGAGGTGGTCGCGCAGGGCCTGGCCGATGTCCACCCCACGCTCCTTGCCGCCCTTGCCGCGGCGGACGATGATCGCGGAGTGCCCGGGCTCGAGGAGGAGATCCCCGATCCGCAGGGCAACGATCTCCGACACGCGCAGCCCGGCATCGAGGGCCACGTGGAGGATCGCCCAGTCCCGCACCGGTCCCTTGTGCCCGTTGCGGCGGGCTGCGTCTGCTTCCCGCCGGGCATGGGCCTTCAGCCGCCGGACCTGGTCCGGGGTGAGGAAGTCCTCCTGCGTGAGCTCAAGCGGCATCGGCACCCCTCCTCAGACTTTACATTTGGAACATCGCACTTTACATAAGGGCGACCGGCCCGTCAAATCGTGCCCGGAACGCCGTCCTGGGGTGAGGCGACTTGACAAAAGGGACCTTTTGTCAAGTGCCCCGCCCAGAGGGCTGAAGCGGCCGTCCAGCGGCCGGCGAGGGGTTCTTCCCCGTCCCCCCGCCCGCGGAGGCCAGTTACGGCCCCCTCAGTCGAGGGTGTACCGGCCGATGATCTTCTTCTCCTCGCCCTCGATCTCCGCCGACACCTCAATGTACTCGCGCAGCCCCGAGGTCATGAGCTTCTCCTTGAAGAGGCTATCGAGCTGGAAGATCCCCGCGGAGTTCGTCATCCGCACGTGGATGTGGACCGGCTTCTCCCTCCCCGGCTTGATCTCTACCTTCTCGATGGCGAGGGCGGACACGCTGTGGATCGTGGGCTCACCGACCCGGAACGGAATCCGGGCGCGCCCCTTTTCCATGTCGAGGGCATCCGCGACCTTGAGGACGCCCCCCTCCACGGTGAGGGGACGCACGGCAGCGCGGTGGGCCCAGATGGCGTGCATCGTCTCAGCGAGGAGCACCGTCCGTACCGGCTCGTCGTAGATCCCCGTGAGGAGCTCATCGAGGAGGGTTGGCGCGAGGATCATCGAGAACAGCTCGTGGTCGGCGCGGTGAATGGCGTGGCCCACGTCGTGGAGCGCGGCCCCGAGGAGGACCACCACCTGCGCTTCCTCGTACCCGAGCCCGTGGTCCGTCACCCCCAGCCTGACCCCTGCTCCGTGGAGGAGCTCCAGGATCCGCAGCGCGATCCGGGTCACGATCCGGACGTGGGTTGGCCCGTGGTCGTTGATCTTGAGGCGGTCGATCGCGGTGATGTTCGAGCACGCGGACAGGGTCCGCAGTCGCTGCGACCGGGCGATCGCCTCCTTCACCTGAGCAAGTTTCGTCTCGCTGGTCATGGGAGCATTGTCCCTACCGCCACCGCTCCCACCAGGCCGGGGGCGGACCACTGCGGTGGGATGCGGCCTCCAGGGCAGCGACCCGCTGCGCGAGCTCGCGCACCTCGGCCGCGAGGTGTTCCACCAGCGCCGCCCACCCCGCCTCCTCCGTTTGGTTCGGTTTAGCCTCACGGTGGGCAAGTGTTGACGAACCGGCCGAGATCTTCTCGTCGTCCCTCTGCGTCTTGTAGCGCAAGAGGTTGGACGCTTCGGTCAGTGTATGCCCGGTTTCGCACAACGCCTGGAGGTCGCGGAGGAGGCGAAGGCCTTCCTCTGTGACGAGGATCTGGTTGTTGGGGCCGCGCCGGAGCGAGCCCAGGAGGAGGTCTCGGATCGCCTCGATCCTGTTCCGGACCTGGTTCTCGGTCGAAAGCCCCAGCAGTGGGACCAGCTCGGGCACGGTATGCATCTGATTTGCCTCCTTTTGTCCTGTCTTGGGCGGAGGGTAGCGCTGACCGGCTGCCGTGGCAACCGGGGGCCACGGGGAGTAGCCTTGCCCCGCAATGCCCATTCGGCGGTTGGAGGAGGCGGTGATCCGCAAGATCGCGGCCGGGGAAGTGGTGGACCGCCCGGCCTCGGTGGCGAAGGAACTTGTGGAAAACGCCCTCGATGCCCGCGCGGGGCAGATCGCGGTGGAGTTCGAGGGTGGGGGGATCGACCTCCTCCGCGTGGGCGACGATGGTGTGGGGATGGCCCCTGACGAGATGCGGATCGCCATCGAGCGGCACACCACGAGCAAGCTCACCACGGAGGAGGATCTCCGCCACATCCGCACCCTTGGGTTCCGCGGCGAGGCGTTGGCCGCGATCTGCGCCGTCGGCCGGGTGACGCTCGCGTCGCGCCCGGCTGGGGGGGAGGAGGGCCACGAGATCCGGGTCGAGGGGGGGCTCATCACGGGGGCGCGGCCTGTGGCGCGGCCGGTGGGGACGACGGTCGAGGTGCGGGATCTATTCTGGAACGTTCCCGCGCGGCGCCAGTTCCTCGATTCCCCGCCGGCCGAGGCGCGGCGCCTCCTCTCCACCCTGCGCCGGATCGTGCTCGCCCAGCCCGAGATCGGGTTCGCCGTGCGCTCCGCAGGCCGCCCTCTCCTCGACGTGCCCCCGGCGCGGGATCCGTCCGTGCGCATTGGGCACGTGTATGGGGAGGCGTTCGCCTCCCAGCTCGCCCCCGTGGAGATGGACGAGCCGGGGCTGCGGTTGCGGGCGTGGTTCGGCCCGCCGGAACTCGCCCGTCCGACGCGGGTGGATCAGCACCTGTTCCTCTCTGGACGCGCCATCCGCCCCGGCGTCCTCGCCCTCGGGGTGGCGCAGGCCTACGCGCGCTACGTCCCTCGGGGGCAGCACGCGGCGTTCTTCCTCTACCTCGAGGTGGACCCCGAGCTGGTGGACGTGAATGTGCACCCCCGGAAGGAGGAAGTGCGGTTCCGATCAGAGCGGGCGGTGATGGATCTCCTCCGACGGGCTGCCCTGCGCGCCCTCGGCGGGCGGGGGATGCCGGAGCGGCCGGGTGCGGGGGAGCCAAGTGGGGGGCTCGTGCCCTCCGCGCAGATCGGTCCCGCGGTCCCCCTCCTCGCCCCGCCTGTCGGCCCGGCCGGTCAACCGTGGCGGGTGGTGGGGCAGGCCCAGGCGAGCTACATCGTCGTCGAGGGAGCGGACGGCCTGGAGATCGTGGACCAACATGCGGCCCACGAGCGCGTCCTGTTCGAGCGAGCTGACACCGGGTCCACTGTCCCGGCCCAGGAGTTCCTCGTCCCGGTGCAGATCGAGGTCCCGTTCGATCGGGCGGAGGCGCTGCGCCGGGCGCTCCCGGCCCTCCGCCGCCTGGGGATCCACCTGGAGGCGTTCGGGGAGCGGGCGTTCCTCCTTCGCGGCTGGCCGGCGCCGCTCGCCGAGCGGCAATCGCGGCTTGGGTTCCAGGAGCCGATTGGAGCGGTGGCCGAGCGACTGCTGGACGGGGAGCCGCCCCTCGTTGAGCTATGGCGGGAAGTGGCGTGCGCGGCGGCGATCCGGGCTGGGGAGCCGCTGCCCGCCGCGGAGCAGGAAGCGCTCATCCGCGACTGGAAGGCGACCGAGGAGCCAGCACGGTGCCCGCACGGCCGCCCGGTGGCGGTCCGGCTGGAATGGACCGACCTCGCCCATCGCCTCGGCCGTTAGCGGACCGGTCAGCGGATCTCAAGGGAGAGGGTGTAGGGGAAGCGGGAACCCGCCTCCCGGCAGGAGAGGACAATCTGCCAGGCCCCGGTCGCGTGGGCCCGGTATTCCAACCCGAGCCACGAGCTCCCCTCGATCTCCCCCACCTTCCGTCCGCTGGGATCGAGGAGGGAGAGCGCACACGGGGACCCCGTCTCGATGTGCACAGTGATGATCTCGCCCGCCCGCAGGTTGACCCGGTACACGCCCTTCCCGTTCAGCGTCGCGTACGGTCCCGCCCACCCCAACGACCCACGGTAGGTCCCGGGGGCGAGGAACGGCGCCGACTCGGCGGCGTTGGAATCGGGCAGGGTCCGGGTAGGGGAGACTTCCGTCGCCATCCCGGCGGCCACCACCTCGTCCTGTCCTCCCCCTTGTCCGTTCGGGGTCGCGGCGGCGAGGACGGGGGAGAGCCCTCCTCCTGGCCCCACCGAGATCCGAACCGAGGTTGGATGGATCCCTAACGGAATCCCCGCCTGGGAACCGTCCAGCCGCACCGTGAGGCGCGATCCGAGCCCGATCTCCCGCCGGGAGAGGAAGAGCTGGCCGAAGTACAGCGCGTGCCCCCCCTCCCACTGGATCCGCTGGAGGCGGGCCACCCACAGCCGACCCCTCTCCGCTGCGGTTCCGATCTGGAACCGGACCTCGATCTCCGCGGGCGCACTCCCGTTCGGGAGGGAAAGGCAGAGGAACGCCTCGACCGCGATGTGGGAATCGCCACCGGTAGGGAGACTGAGGAAGTCCCACTGGGCCCCGCACTGCGGATTAAGCCAGTACCAATCCGCATACCTCTCCCCACTGGTCCAGAACCCCTCCGCGGGGAGGGCCATCCCATAGCCCATCGCCCCCGCTACCCCGAGCAGCCCACCCAGTACCGCGAGCTTCCACGTAGAGGTCCCAACCATGGCCTTGCGAGTGTCGGGTTCCGGGCTGGGGGGGCCAACGTCCGGTGTACTCGGGGGGGTGGATGTAGGTTACCTCGCTGCGGCCTCCCGTCCGCGCCGCAGGCGGTCATAGGTCCAGCCGTGGGCGGTCAATCATCCCATCACGAGCGCCGCCCCTCCCAGGACCGCGCAGTAGAGGGCGAACGGCCACAGTACGCCGGACCGGACGATGTGCAGGAAGGCGCGGATCGTGATCAGCCCGCTCCCCAACGCGCAGCCCATGGCCACAGCGAGGCCGATCCAATCCAGGCCGGGTTCGGTCATCGCCCCGAGGAGGGCAAACAGGCTCCCGCCGGCGACCGCCGGGATTGCGAGGAGGAACGAGAACCGCGCCGCCACGGTCGGCCGGAGGCCGAGCCCGATCCCCATCGTCAGCGTGGACCCGGACCGGGAGATCCCGGGGAGGAGGGCCACCGCCTGGGCCACCCCCACGGCGAGGGCATCGCGCAGCCGCACCCTCTCCCGCGCGGCTCGTCCCGCGCACCGGTCGCCGAGGAGAAGGGCGAGCGCCGTCACGAGGAGCATCCCTCCCACGAGCGATGGGGAGGCAAACGCCCGCTCGATCGGTCCGCGGGCGAGGAGGCCCACCACGGCCACCGGCAGCGTGCCGAGGGCGAGGTACCCGATGTACCGCTGTTCCTCCCCCCGCTGGCCCGCCCGGACCACGAGGTGGGTGAGGTCGCGGCGGAAGTGGAGGAGGAGAGCGAGGAGGGTCCCGAGGTGGACGGCCGCTTCGAGGGCCGCCCCCGGCGCGTCTACCCCCAGGGCTGCCTGGGCGAGGACGAGGTGCCCGGAGCTACTGACGGGGAGGAACTCCGTCAGCCCTTGGAGGAGACCCAGCAGAGCGTAGCGGATCACGGCCCCTCGCCCCCGGTAGGGAGAACCCGATGGAGAGCGCCGTGGTTGGGCACGACCCCACGCACTCCCCGCACTTGATGCAGTCCGCGGAGTTGATCTTCCGGTGGGGTTCGATCCCCATTGGACAGGAGCGGGTGCACAGGCCGCACTCCGTGCACCGCTCGCCGCGGAGCCGCAGGCCAAAGAAGCTCACCCGATTGAACAACGAGAGGAGCCCCCCCATCGGACAGAGGTAGCGACACCAGAACCGGGAGACGAGGACCATCCCCCCCACCACCGCGGCCAGGGTCGCCATGTGGAGGAGGAACGGCGCGTTCACCTCGGCCACGCCGAGCCCGAGGTAGGGGAGGGAGGCGGTGAGCGATCCCGCAGGGCACAGCTTGCAGAACCACGTATCGGCGAGGCGCCACGCGGCCACGCCCGTCCCCACCAGGACGAGGAGTTTCAGGGGCGACAGGGCCCGCACGAAGCGGACCTTGCGGAACGAGAGGAGGTCGTTCACCGTCCCGAACGGACAGAACCAGCCGCACCAGCCGCGGCCGAGGAGGAGCCCATAGGCGGCGACCGCCCCCAGGAAGTAGAATGGGACCGTCCCGGAGATGATGAGGTTCTGCATGAGCCCGATCGGGCACACGGTGATCGCGAGTGGACACGCGTAACAGTGGAGTCCGGGGAAGATGAGGTGCGTCATCCCGATCCCGGTGGCGCCGAAGATACCGAGGAGGATCCCCAGGGATTGGGTCCCCCGGCGGACGGTGCGCAGTGTCACCGGATCTCCCCGAGGGCCGCGAGGATCCGCGCCGAAAGGTCACTCGTCCCGAACAGGACCCGTCCCGTTTCCGCGACGAGGATCGCCGGGACGACGACCTTCCCCGCTGCGGCGACCCCGGCCGCCTCAGCGCGTGCCCTATCCTGATCAGCGTCCACAAGCTCATAGCTGATCCGCGGGTTGGCCCGTGCCACCTCGGCGACGAGGGCTTGGACATAGGGACACGATCGGCACCACGGGGTGTGGAACACGACGAGGTGCGCGGATCCCCGGAACGCGGCGAACGCCTCCCGCTCCGCGGGGGAGAGGGTCGGCGCCTCGGTGCGGACCTCCTCGATCCCCACGCACGCCGTGCAGAGGACGCTTCCGATCCGCCTCGCTTGGGTCGCCTGCCCGCGGAGGATCCCCACGGCGAGGCTCGCCCCGGCCACGCCGACCAACAATAGCGCGACGACGAACAGCCCGCGGCCCCGCAGCACCACCGCCAGGATCAACCCCACCCCGAGGGCGATGAGGATCCACCCCACGGGGATCCCGGACGGCTGCGGCGCGGGCTCCCCGAGCGCGAACGCGACGCCCACCGCGTCCTCGATTTGGAAGCAGGAATCGCCGATGCAGTAGTGGTACACGACCGCCACCGAGCCGGACTGCGACTCGGCGAGGGGCGCGACCGCAAGCTCGGCCACCCGCTCCCCGAAGGCGGGGATTGTCCCCACCTCCAGTTCGACCTGGGTCGGGAGCCCCTGGACGGAGATCTTCACTTCCTCCGCGTCGTAAGGGGCGGTGTTGACAAGTTTCACGGCGAGGACCTGCGGCTCACCCGCGGCGAGGCTGACCTCGGGCGGGACCACGATCTCCAGGATCGGGACGGGCGGGCCAAACGCAACCGGAGCAGGCGCCATCTCCGGCTCGGGCGTAGCCGCGGCGAGGAGTTCGGTCAGCTTCTCCGCGAGCTCCTCCCCGTGGAGGTCGCGGTAGCGGATGATCCCGTCCCGGTCGAGGAGGTAGGATGTGGGGATTTGGTAGACCCGATAGATCTGGGCGAGCGAGTTATCCCAGCTGCGGCCCTCGAACGCCACCGGCCACGGGATCCGTTCGCTATCGAGCACGGTGCGGAGCTCCTGCTCGCTCGTGTCCAGGCTGAGCCCGATGATCTCGAACCCCGCGTCGTGGTACGCCGCGTACAGCTCGCGGAGATGGGGGAGTTCGGCCATGCACGGCCCGCACCACGTGGCCCAGAAGTCCACGAGGACGATGTTCCCCCGCAGGTCAGACAGGGCCACCGGATCGCCATCGGGGAACGCGGTGAAACGCACCTCGGGGGCGGGGAAGCCGGGGATGAGGGGCGGCTTGGGCGAGACGTAGCCGGTGGGGGTGAGCGTCACCGACGCACCGCCGGGGTGGATCTGGGAGAGGCGGTAGCTCTCCTTCCCCACGGTGAACGCCTCGGTGAGGGCGAACCGCTCGTGGCCGTCGGGATCGCCGTGGATGATCCCGTCCCTGTCCACGTCCACCGCGTAGAAGTCCCCCTTCGTCCCGTAGGTTCCGTCGAGGTCGCCATCGACGAGCACGAACGCGACGCGGGCCCCGTCCACCCCGAGCTCGCCGTGACGGGGGGCCCCGCCGAGGAGGTAGACGTACCCGCGCCCCGCGGGCCATAGGACGGTGAGCGGGTAAGGGAAGGGCTCTCCCCCGGCAGGGGTGGCCTGAAGTTCGGATCCCCATTCCACGTACTCGGGGGCGCGGGCGCCGGCGACGAGCTCGTCGCCGGAGATCACCTGATCCCGGTTCCTATCCACCCACAGGTCGGCCTGCCCATCGGCCCGTACCCCGAGGAGGAACGGGTAGTGCGCGGTGCCCAGCGTGACCTCTCCCCACTGCGCGAGGGCGAGGGGGGGACCATCGAACCGCACCGCCTGGGCCGGGGTGGCCTTCAGGCGCAGGGGGATGAGCGGTTGTGCCCAGTCGCCCGCGATCCCCTCCGGGGCCGGAGCGAGGCGCACTTCCTCCCCCAGGGCGAGGCCCCAGGCGCTCCACAACACAAGAGCGGCCAGAACAACCCTCACGATCGGTCCTCCTGCGCGGCGGCCTCCACCCGGGCTGCGACGATCTCCGGGCCCGCCACCGCCAGCACGTCGAACAGCCCCGGTCCGACCCGCGACCCCGTCACCGCGACACGGACCGCGGGGGCGAGGGTCTTCAACGGGAGGCCCCGCTCGTCCGCCACCTGTCGCAGCGCGGTCTCGAACCCGTGGGCCGTCGGGTCGTCCAACTCCCCCACCCGCACCGCCAGGATGCGCAGTGCGGCCCTCACATCGGAAGTGAACAGGTCCAGAGCGTCGTCGGGGAGGGGGATCGGGCCAGGGAGGTACGGCCGGGCGCGATCCGCCATCTCCACGAGGGTCTTCCCCCGTTCGCGGAGGAGCACCGCGGCCCGGGCAAGCTTGTCCCTCCCCGCTGCCTCGACCGTGGCCCGATCCGCCACCCCCCGCCCCACGATCCGGTCCGCGAGGAGGTCCCCCAGCCGGTGGGGATCGAGGCGCCGCAGCCACTCATGGTTGAGCCAGAGGAGCTTTTCCTCGTCGAACACCGCCGCCGACGTGTTGACCCCGGGGAGGTCGAACAGGGCCACGAGCTCGTCGCGCGTGAACACCTCCTGGTCCCCATGGGACCATCCCAGGCGGGCGAGGAAGTTCACGAGCGCCTCGGGGAGGATCCCCCGCTGGTCGTAGTCGAGGACCGACCCCGCCCCGTGGCGCTTGGAGAGCTTCGTCCGATCCGGGCCGAGGATGAGCGGGACGTGGGCGAACGCTGGGGGGGTCCACCCCAGCGCCTCGTAGATGAGGAGCTGTTTGGGGGTGTTGTTGAGGTGCTCCGCCCCCCGGATGACATGGGTGATCCCCATGTCGTGGTCATCCACCACGCACGCGAAGTTGTAGGTTGGGGTGGCATCGGAGCGGAGGATGACGAGGTCCTTGAGCTCCGTGTGCTGCACCGTCACGTCGCCGGCGAGGAGGTCATGGACGGTCGTCGCCCCGTCCCTNNACCTCGCGGTGCCGATCGAAGCGGTCCGTCTGGCGGTACACTTCGTCCCAATCCAATCCCAGCCAGCGCAGGGAGGCGAAGATCTGCTCGATCGCCTCGTCGGTGGAGCGGGTGCGGTCCGTGTCCTCGATGCGGAGGATGAACGTCCCCTTGTGGTGCCGAGCATAGAGCCAGTTGAACAGGGCGGTCCGTCCCCCCCCCACGTGGAGGTATCCGGTGGGGCTGGGAGCGAACCGCACGCGCACGGGATCCATGGGCCGCATTCTACCGCCCGCCTCCGGGGGTCCCAAGGACCTTTGCCTCCTCTGCCGCGGCCGGCTACCATCTGGACCGGAAAGAAGGGGGTCATTGATGGCAGTTGCAGCATACGTCCTCGTCCGCTGTCGCGGGGCGACAGAGGGGAAGATCGCGGAGATCCTCCGCACCAAGCCGCACGTGAAGCGGGTGGATACCGTGTTCGGCGATTACGACATCATCGCCTACCTCGAGTTCGAGGAGCTCCCCGCGAGTTTCTCCGTGGCGGAGCTCCACAACATCGTGACCGAGGAGATCCGCAAGGTGGAGGGCGTGTCCTCGACGAGCACCCACATCGTGACGAAGAAGTTCACCGACTAGTGTGCGATCCGTACAAAGGATGTGAACGAGCATGAAGATCCTCGTCTTCGGGGGAACAGGGAAGATCGGAGCGGCGGTGGCCTGGGATCTGGTGCGGGAGGACAGTGTAGAGGCCGTGGGCCTCGTCTCCCGGTCGCCGGATGCCCTCCAGCGGACGAAACAGTGGATCGGGAGCGAGAAGGTCGTGCTCCATCCCGGCGATGTGGCGGGCGGGGGCGTGAGGAAGGTCCTCGCTGACTACGACGTGGTGGTGAATGCCCTCCCCGATCGCCGCACGAGCTACCGGGCGGCCCACCAGGCCATCGAACACGGGGTGCACGTTGTGGACATGCTCGAGGAGTACCATCGCCGGCCAGACCCCTACGAGACGGAGGGGCTCGAACTCCCCCCCGGCATGACGGCCGAGGAGTACGGGGAGTGGCTCCACGAACAGGCCCTCCGCAACGAGGTCACGTTCTTGGACGGGATCGGGTTCGCGCCCGGGATCTCCAACATCACCGTTGGGGAGGGGATCCGCAAGCTGGACCGGGCCCGGTCGGCAGTGGCGCGGGTGGGGGGGATCCCGGAGAAGGCGGCCGCGGCCCGTCATCCCCTGCGGTACATGGTGACGTGGGCGTTCGACCACGTGCTGCGCGAGTACATGATCAAGGTCCAGGTGAAGAAAAACGGGCGGGTGGTGGAGGTCGACGCCCTCACCGANNACGATCCGCTGGCCGGGCCACTACGCGGCGGTGGACGTGCTGCGGGAGTGCGGACTGCTCGACCTCGACCCGGTCCGCCTCGATGGGATGGCGGTCGTCCCGCGGGAGTTCCTGGCGCGGCTGCTCACCCCGCGGCTCCAACCGAGACCAGGCGAGCGGGACGTATGCGTGATGTGGAACACGGTCCTGGGAACGAAGGCCGGCCGGCAGGCCCGGGTGGACTACTACCTGTGGGACGAGGCGGACCCCGTGACGGGGATCTCGTCCATGGCCCGCGTCACCGGGTTCGCAGCCGCGATCGGCGCCCGCTTCGTGGGGGCAGGGAAGATCCGGGGGCGGGGGATCGTGCCCCCGGAGGACGCGATCACGAGTGAGCTCTACCCAGAGTTCATCGCCGACCTCGCCCGGCGGGGGATCGCCGTGCGGGAAGTGGAGTCGTCTTCGTGAGAGGGGGTAGGCCGTGAACCGGCATTTCCTGCGCCTCGCTGACTGGTCGGCTCCCGAACTGCGGGAAGCCCTCGATCTCGCGCGGCACCTCAAGCGGGAACATCGGGCGGGGATCTCGCACCGCGACGTGCTCCCGGGGAAGACCCTCGCCATGGTCTTCCAAAAACCATCCCTCCGGACGCGCGTCTCGTTCGAGGTCGGGATGACCCACCTCGGCGGACACGCCCTCTACCTTGGGCCCGAGGACATCAAGCTTGGGAAGAGGGAGACGACGGAGGACATCGCCCTCAACCTCTCCCGGTACGCCGATGGGATCATGGCGCGGGTGTTCGGCCACGACATTGTGGAGGAGCTGGCGCGCTACGCCACGGTCCCTGTGATCAACGGGTTATCCGACCTTCATCACCCGTGCCAAGCCCTGGGGGACATGCTCACCGTCTGCGAGAAGGTGGGATCGCTACCGGGCCTGACCCTGGCGTTCATCGGTGACGGGAACAACGTCGCCCACTCGCTCCTCGAGGCGTCGGCCGCGTTCGGGCTGCAGTTCCGGATCGCCTGTCCCGTGGGGCACGAGCCCAACGCGGACATTGTCCAGGCCGCGCGGAGCGGTGGGGCGACGGTGGACATCGTCCACGACCCGCGGGAAGCGGCGCGGGGCGCGGACATCCTGTACACCGACGTCTGGGCGAGCATGGGCCAGGAGGACGAAGCCGAGGCCCGCCGGAGGACATTCCGCGGGTTCACGATCGACCTCGACCTCCTGGCGCTGGCGAACCGGGGCTGCCTCGTCATGCACTGCCTCCCGGCCCACTATGGGGAGGAGATCACCTACGAGGCCTCCCGGAGCGAGAATTCAGTCCTGTTCGATCAGGCCGAGAACCGCCTCCACGCCCAGAAGGCGATCCTCGTCCTCCTCCTCTCCTGATGGTCTCACCCGCGACGGAGCGGAGGGGCGACGCGTGGGCCCTGGCAGCGTGGGCAGTAGTTGGTCCGGGCGTCCTCGAACAGGATCTCCGCGATCGGGGTCCCGCACTCCCGACACGGGTCGCCCTTCTTTCCGTGCACGAAGAGGAAGTCGCGCACCTCACGATCGAACAGTACGTCCCCCACCCGCGCCCGGATCTCGCGGATCGCCCAGCGCAGGGCCTCCCCGATCGCGTGCCACAGACGGTCGAGCTCGTCCTCCGTCAGGGTATGGGTGTAGCGGACCGGGGATAGCCGAGCCCGGAACAGGATCTCGTCCGCGTAGGCGTTCCCGATCCCGGCGATCAGCGACTGGTCCGTGAGGAACCGCTTCAGAGGCCGGCGCTTCCCCGCGATGAGGTGGCGCAGGACCTCCGGGGTGAACTCAGCGGACAGGGGCTCCACGCCGAGGCCCCGCAACGGCTCAGCGGTCTTCGGATCGGGAACCACCCACGCCGCCGCCAGGTACGGCGACCGCGCCTCGATAAGGCGGAGATCGGACCCATCGTCGAACATCAGCCGGAGCTGGGTCGCCGTGGTCGGCGTGTACCCATGCGGACCGTGCCACAGCCATCCCCAGCGCATGAGGTGAACGAGGAGGTGAGCCTCCGGCCCAAACGAGAAGAGGAGGTACTTTCCCCGCCGCCCGATCGCGTGGAGTTCCTTCCTTACGAGGAGGGATACACTTCCCTCCCCGGTGCGGAGGAGATCGGGACGGTTGACCTCCACCCCCCGGACCGCCTGCCCCACGATCCGGGGGGAGAGGATGTCCCGCACGACCTCCAGATCCGGGAGCTCCGGCAACTCACTTCCCGATGCCGAGGAAGAACAGGAACGGGAGGCAGCCGCACGGGCCGCAACACGGATCGCCACACGTGGTGCAGGTTGGGGCCCGCGATACCTTGAGGTACGGATCACAGAGTGAGATCCCGCACGGCCTAGAGAGCGGTGTGCAGAGGAAGAAGCAGCAATCGCTCTGCTTCTCGTCGATTTTCACGTAGGTCTGCACCACCTTGTCCGTGGTTGTGACCGTGATCGTGTAGAACCCCGGTGCGACCTGGACCCCGGCGAGATCCTTCTGGTCCCACACGATCTGCGTGTCCGCGCTCACCGGAGCGGGGTAGGTGTACTGGTACACGACCCCCCCGCTGAACGCCTCCACCGACCACCCCGTGATCATCGTCGTCGTCCCACAGCAGCAACAGCAGAACAGGCCCCACGGGATGACCAGCTCCACCAAGAGCGGCTCCCCGACCCAGAACGTGGTGTAACAGGGTGGTTCCGGGGGGGGAGGGGGACAGCACGGGGGCGGAGGGCAGCACACCTGTCCTAGCGCCAGACCTCCCCCGAGCAGCACGATCGCCAGTGTCGAGAGAATTGCCCGCTTCATCATGCTACCACCTCCGCCGCATTCTACACCGTCGGGGCACCCGCGGTTTCACCGTGCCGCGGGGGGGCCCGGGCCGTGGAGGGGCAAGGGCGGGGGTAGAACACCGCATCGCGCACCGGACGCGAGGGACTGCGGGCCCAGGCGGACGCGGGTACAATGCGGCCTGGTTCGCCAGGGGGATGCCCCTGACGTTCCCGTGAGGAGGGGCGGTGAAGGGACTGGCCTGGGTCTTCCAGTACGCAAAGCGGTACCGGCTTTCGCTTGTGCTGACCGTGGCGAGCATGCTCGTCCTGGTCGGGGTCCAGCTCGTTGCCCCGTGGATCGTGCGGACGATGGTTGCCGCGGTCACGGATCCGGGGGCGGGTCCGGAGGCGCTCACCCTCGTGGCGCGGCTCGCCCTGCTCGCCCTCGCCGTGTACATCCTGCGCGCCCTGATGCAGTTCACGCGCTCCTACGCTGCCCACGTCGCTGGCTGGCACGTGGTCGCCGACGTGCGCAACGACGTGTACCGCCACCTCCAGCGCCTGTCGCTCCGCTTCTACGAGGACAAACAGACGGGCCAGCTCATGTCGCGGATGGTCAACGACTCCGAGCTCCTTGAGCAGCTCGTCGCCCACGCCATCCCCGACGTGTTCGTCAACGTGCTCATGCTCGCCGGCGTCACAGCTGTCCTCATGAGCATGAGCTGGCAGCTCGCGCTCCTCTCGATGATCCCCATCCCGTTCATCGTGCTCGCGATGCGCGGGTTCGCCCGCTACGTGCGGCCCGCGTTCCGCCAGCGCCAGGTCGCACTGGGGGAACTGAACGCCGCCCTCAACGACAACCTGTCGGGGATCCGCGAGATCCAGGCCTTCACCCGGGAGGAGGCGGAGGCGGACCGCGTGTGGACCCGGATCGTCCGCTATCGGGACTCGCTCCTGCACGCGTTGCGCCTGATGGCCGTATTCCACCCCGCGGTCGAGCTCGCTGCGTCGCTCGGGACAATCGTTCTCATCTACTTTGGCGGGAGGCTCGTCCTGAACCAGACGCTTCCCATCGCGGATCTCGTTGCGTACTTCCTCTACCTGGAGCTCCTCTACCAGCCGGTGCGGGCGCTGAGCAACGTGTGGGAGAGCATCCAACAGTCGGTCGCTGGTGCGGAGCGGGTGGCCGATCTCCTCGAGCAGGAGCCCGACGTGGCCGAGCGTCCAGATGCGATCGAGTTCCCCGGCCGGGCGAAGGGCGCGATCCGGTTCGAGGGAGTGAGCTTCCGCTACAGCGAGGGGGAGATGGTGCTCGAGGACATCAACCTCGACATCGCCCCCGGGTCGGTGGTGGCCCTCGTTGGCCCGACCGGGGTGGGGAAGACGACCATCGTCATGCTCATCCCCCGCTTCTACGACCCGTGTCAGGGGCGGATCACCCTCGACGGCTACGACCTCCGCGACCTCACGCTCGCCAGCCTGCGCCGTCAGGTGAGCCTCGTCCTCCAAGAGGTGTTCCTGTTCCACGGGACGGTGCGGGAGAACATCCTCTTCGGCCGGCCCGACGCTACGGAGGAGGAGATGATCGAGGCGGCCCGCGTCGCCAACGCCCACGACTTCATCGCCGAGCTGCCCCAGGGGTACGACACGATGATCGGCGAGCGGGGGGTGAAGCTATCTGGCGGCCAACGGCAGCGACTCGCGATCGCCCGCGCCGTCCTGAAGGATGCGCCGATCCTCATCCTCGACGAGGCGACCTCGGCGGTGGACACGGAGACGGAGCTCCTCATCCAGGAGGCGTTGGAACGGCTCATGGTGGGGAGGACAACGATCGTCATCGCCCACCGCCTGTCCACCGTACGCCGCGCGGACGAGATCGTCGTGTTGCGGGACGGGCGGATCGTGGAGCGGGGGAATCACGCTGAGCTCATGGCCCACGATGGCCTGTACCGGCGCCTGAACCTCGTCCAGGTCCAGGACGAGATCTCCCAAGCTGCGCTCCGGGAGGGGACGAACTAGCGAGGCGGGTTGCGATCGCCCGGTCCTCACCGAGCGCGTGGACGGAGATCTCCGCGCCCCCCGGCGCGGGTCACGGTTTCCTGGCTACGAGGAAGAACACCGATGTCTTCCCCACGGGAACGGCGGCATAGAGGTGACCGAAGGCGCGGGTGATCCCGTCCATGTGTGGGGCGAGCTCGGCAAGGAGGCCGTCGCGGTGGGCGGGGCCAAAGAAGTCCCGCGCGAGCCAGGTGATGTTCCCATACGCCCGGGTCCCCTCGAACCCTGCCTCGGCGACGAGGGCGATCGTCTCCGCGGGGGAGCGGTGGCGGAGCTCGAAGGACCGCGCCGCGATGAGCTCGTCGCACGACGCCTCGAGGAGGGGGATCCCGAGGACGGGATCGTCGGGGGCCACCGGCCTCAGCCCCGGTTCGGCCGGGGTAGCGCGGAACGTGGGCACGGGCCGCACCTCCTCCGCAGCGGAACGTAGGCCGGGGCTCGCCCGGAACCGGAGTTCGTACTCCACCTCGCGGAGGGGGGCAAGCGAGCGGTGGACGAGCCGGTACACTGCTTGCTCCCCGTCGCTGTACAGCTCAGCCGTCTCCTCGATCGGGCTCCTCAGCTCGGCGGACAGGTCCTCGAACATGGCGGCGAACCGCCCCCCGGATCGGAGGACCCGGAACGCCTCCCGAAGCGCCTGCGCTGGATCGGTGCTCTGTTCGATCGCGCACGCCGCGACGGCGCCGTCGAACGAACCGTCCGGGAACGGGAGCTCCTCAGCGGGTGCGCACGCGACCTCCACATTTTTGAGCCCGAGGCGGACCGCGTTGTCCTGGGCATGGGCGGCCCGGCGGGGGGAGGGATCGAGGGCTACCACCTCCGGCACCCGCCGCGCGAGGGGAAGCGCGGGCCACCCGTCCCCGGTGCCGATGTCGAGCACGCGACGGGCCTCGCCGAGGGCGGCGAGGAACGCCCCGATCTGCGCCTGTTCCACCCAATCGAACGGCTGAGCGGGGTCGGCCGGGCGGTGGACCCCCGGCAGGGGCTCGGCCGCCTGCCGAATCATCCGCTCGTAGCGGAGCGCGGCCGAGGTGCTCGCCTCCACGGGAACGTGGCCCCGGATCCAATCCTCGATCGTCACGGTGCGGTGAGGATCTCGCTCACGTCCCAGAGGTGAACGAGCCCGTTGTCGGACGCGGTCACGATGAGGGACCCATCGGGGGAGAACCCGACCGCGGCAAGCCAGCGGAGGGTGCACGTCGCCACGGGATCGGCGGGCGCGCCGATCGCCCCCAACCCAACTGCGAGCGCGATCCAGAGGGTCCTCTTCATCCCTCACCCCTTGATGCACACAAGCGGCCGGACCTTGGCCACGAGCGCGTTGAGCCCCGCCCCCACCGCCGCTTCCACCACGAGGTCCACGTCCTTGTACGCGCCGGGCGCCTCCTCCGCTGCCCCCGCATAGGAATGAGCGCGGACGGTGATCCCCTGCTTGGCCAGGTCCTGGACGAGCTCCTGGCCCCGCCAGCGCTTCTTGGCCTTGGCGCGGGACATCGCCCGCCCTGCCCCGTGGATCCCGGACCCGAATGCTTTCTCCATCCCCACTTCCGTCCCTCGGAGGATGTAGGAGGCGGTGCCCATCGTCCCTCCTACGAAGATCGGGTGACCCACGGCCCGGTACCGATCTGGGTTCTCCCTCCGTCCGGGGCCGAAGGCGCGCGTGGAGCCCTTGCGGTGAACGAGGAGCGTCCGCTCCTCCCCGTCCACCCGGTGGCGCTCGAACTTGACGTTGTTGTGCCCCACGTCGTACAGGGTGCGGATCGCCCCATGGGGGAGCGAGAACAGGGGGGCGAGGACCTCCCGCACGAGGTGGGCGATGACCTGGCGGTTGGCAAAGGCACAGTTGATCCCCGCGAACACCGCCGCGAGGTACTTCCCCCCCTCGGGGGAGCGGATCGGAGCGCACACGAGCTCCCGCTCCCGGATCGGGATCCCGTACTTGCGGCTCGCCCGCTCCAGCTCGGGGAGCGCGTCCTGTCCGATCTGATGCCCCAGCCCCCGCGAGCCGCAGTGGATCGCGACGAGGATCTGATCCTCTTCCAGACCATAGGCGCGGGCCGCCGCGCGGTCGGCGATCTCCTCCACGTACTGGACCTCGAGGTAGTGGTTCCCCGAGCCCAACGTCCCGATCTGGCGGAACTCCCGCTCCTTGGCCCTCGCGGATACGGCACCGGGATCGGCGCCGTCCATCCGCCCGTTCTCCTCGATGTACATGAGATCCTCGGGAAGCCCGTACCCGCGTTCGAGGGCGAAGGCAGCCCCCTTCTTGAGCACCTCGTCCACCCCGTTCAGGGTGAGGCGGATCTTCCCCTCCGACCCGAGGCCCGCTGGGACGTGGGCGAACAGGGAATCGGCCACTTCCTCCTTCCGGTCCTCGACGTCGGATCGGGAGAGGGGGGTTGTCAGGACCCGTACCCCACAGTTGATGTCGAACCCGACCCCGCCCATCGCCACCACCCCCCCATCGGGGTCGAACGCGCCGACCCCTCCAATGGGGAACCCGTAGCCGGGGTGGATATCGGGCATGGCGATCGAGGCCGTCACGATCCCGGGGAGGCAGGCCACGTTCCTCACCTGGACGAGCGCGTTCCACTCGTGCCCGCCTCCCTCGTCCTCCCCTCCCTCCGTTCCGGAGAGGAGGGGCCGGAGGAGCTCCTCTGAGACGAAGATCCACCCCGGGACCCGCATCTCCCCGGCCCGGGGGAGCTCCCATGCGAAGTCGCCGATCCTCTTCAGCTCCATATTCCCTCCTTTACAGGTCCACGATGCACTGGGCGATGTAGGCATCCCCTCTCTTCGCGACGCGCACGCCGGCGTAGGTGGCTGCCTTCACCTCGACCCCCAACTCGTGCCGCCCGGGGTCCATCCTCTCCCCCCAGGCCCGGCCGACAAGGTGCCACCGGCTGTCCTCCCCCACGATGCACACCGCAAACCGGGAGAAGAGCATGCCCCGCACGTCCCGCTCCCGCAGGAGCTCCCCCAGCCACGCCACGAGGAGCCCTTCCAGGGTATCGCCGTGGGCCTCGATCTCCACCTCCCTCTCCGCGCGAACCTGAGCGAGGTCCGCCATCAGGGAGAACATCCCCCGCGCCGCCTCGGCGAACGCCTCGTCGAGGGTCGCCCCGATCCCCCGCACCCCGGCATCGGCCTCGTGGTCGAGGATCTCGTACGGCATCATCCCCCCAGGGACCACCGCGCGAGCGGGGTGTAGAGGGGGCCCTCGGGCCGGAGCTCAGACGCCATCAAGGTGAGATCGTCCACCCATGCTTGCAGATCAGGGGGAGGGGCCTCCGCGAGCGCGGGGGCGAGGTCCTGCGGGACCCGCAGCCGGGCCAGGGTCACGTGGGGATGGGCCGGCCTCCTTTCCGGCGGGAACCCGAGCGCCTGCACCCCTTCCTCAATCCGGTGGGCGAGGGCCGCGAAGGGGGCACTGTCCACAGTCGGCCCGGCCCACAACACGCGGGCCCGGGACGGGCTCGGGAACGCCCCGAACCGGTCGAAGCGTAGCTCGAACGGCGTAAGCTGGGAAGAAGCCTCCGCTCCGAGCTCCTCCAGGGGTGGGACGAGGTCCTCCCCCACTTCCCCCAGGAACCGGAGCGTGACGTGGAGATTTTCCGGCGCAACCCATGTCCCGGCTCGGATCCTAGCCTGAAGCGAGCGGGCGCTCCGGGCGATGCCCGCCCGCACATCATCTCCCAGTTCCACGCAGTAGAACAGGCGCACGCTGACGATTATAGCCATCCCTATGGTCGAGCCGGCGGCGCCACGCTACCATTCGTCGGGTGAACCACGGATACCGATGACACCGAAGGAAGAACAGGTTGAACTGAAACTGAAGGTGGCCGAGGCCCACCAGCCGGATGTGGGACGGGGGATCGCCCGCCTCACCGCCGAACACATCGCGGCACTCGGGATCTCGCCGGGCGAGCCGATCGAGCTCGAAGGGGCCCGCGTCACGGGGGCCATCGCCGCCGTCGCTTACCAGGCCGATGCCGGGCTCGACATCGTGCGCATCGATGGCCTCATCCGGGCCAACGCGGGCGTCGGCGTGGGGGAGACGGTGCAGATACGGAAAGCGAAGTGGAAACCCGCCACCCAGGTGACCCTCGCCCCAGCGCGGAAGGGGCTTCACCTCGTGGCTCCCCCGGACAGCCTGCGGGCCGTCCTCGTCGGCCGCGTCGTGCGCACGGGGGATGTCGTGTCCACCGCGGCCCGGCCTGAGGGGAGCCCGTTCGGGGGCGACCTCCTGTTCGAGCGCATCTTCCGGGAGTTCACGCAGCAGATGGGGCCGGCCTTCGGCCTGGGGGAGATCCACCTCAAGGTGGTCAGCACCCAGCCTGGCGGCCTCGTCCGCATCACCCCCGACACGGGGATCGAGCTTCTCCCCGAGCACGTCGAGGTGGCGGAGCGCGGCCGGGACGTCCCGGAGGTGGCCTATGAGGACATCGGCGGCCTGCGCGACGTGATCCAGAAGATCCGGGAGATGGTGGAGCTCCCCCTCAAGAAGCCTGAGCTGTTCGATCGCCTGGGGATCGAGCCGCCGCGGGGGGTCCTCCTCCACGGCCCGCCGGGGACGGGGAAGACGCTGCTCGCCAAGGCGGTGGCCACGGAGACCGATGCCCACTTCATCGCCATCTCCGGGCCCGAGATCATGTCCCGCTTCTACGGGGAGTCGGAGGGGCGGCTGCGAGAGATCTTCGAGCAGGCGGAGAAGAACGCCCCCGCGATCATCTTCATTGATGAACTGGACTCGATTGCCCCGCGACGAGCCGAGGTGACGGGCGAGGTCGAGCGGCGGGTGGTGGCCCAGCTCCTCACCCTCATGGATGGGCTCCGGCAGCGGCGGAACGTGATTGTGATCGCGGCCACGAACCGCGTGGAGGCGATCGACCCTGCCCTGCGCCGCCCGGGGAGGTTTGACCGCGAGATCGAGGTCCGGGTCCCGGATCGGGACGGCCGCAAGGAGATTCTGATGGTCCACACGCGGGGGATGCCCCTCGCTCCCGATGTGGATCTGGACAGGCTCGCCGGCCTCACCCATGGGTTCGTCGGTTCCGACATCGCGGCGCTCGCTCGCGAGGCCGCGATGAACGTGTTGAGGAAGCTCCTTCCCAAGATCAACCTCGACGAGGCGGGGATCCCCCCCGAGGTGGCCGACGAGCTCGTGGTGCGGTGGGAGGATTTCGATCGTGCCCTGAAGGAGGTTCGCCCCTCGGCGATGCGGGAGGTGATGGTGGAGGTACCGACCGTGACGTGGGCCGACATCGGGGGGCTGGAGGAGGTCCAGCAGCTCCTGCGGGAGGCGGTGGAGCTCCCCCTCACCACCCCCGAGGCGTTCCGGCGGCTGGGGATCACGCCGCCGAAGGGGATCCTCCTCTATGGTCCGCCGGGGACGGGGAAGACGATCCTCGCCAAGGCGGTGGCCAGCGAGTCCCAGGCCAACTTCATCACCGCCAAGGGCTCCGAGCTCCTCTCCAAGTGGTATGGGGAGAGCGAGCAGAGGATCGCCGAGGTGTTCCGCCGCGCCCGGCAGGTCGCGCCGGCGGTGGTGTTCCTCGACGAGCTGGATGCCCTCGTCCCCCGCCGGGGGTCCGCCCTCGGCGAGCCCCACGCCACGGAGCGGATCGTGAACCAGATGCTCGCTGAGATGGACGGGTTGGAGGAGCTGCGGGGGGTGGTGGTGATCGGGGCCACGAACCGACCTGACCTCGTGGACCCCGCCCTGCTCCGCCCCGGGAGGTTCGACGAGCTCATCTACGTCCCCGTCCCCGATCAGGGAGCGCGGCTCGCGATCTTCCGCATCCACACGCGGACAATGCCGCTCGGCCCCGACGTGGACCTGGAGAAGCTCGCCGCGGCCACCGCCGGCTACACGGGGGCCGACATCGCCGAAGTGTGCCGCAAGGCGGGTCGGATCGCCCTGCGCGAGGCCCTCACCGCGCGCGAGGTCACGATGCTCCACTTCGAGCAGGCGCTCGCGAAAACGCCGCGCTCGGTGACCCCGGACCTGGAGGAGCAGTACAAGCGGCTGGCCAAGAACCTGCGCGGGGCGGTGCGCCGGATCGGGCTCATCCCGGAGGGAGAGGAGACAGGGGCGTGACGCGCTCCCGTACCCCTAGGGAGACTGCGCGGGACCCGGTTTCAAGAAGAGCGTCGCCAGCGGGGGGAGCGTCAACGGAAGCGAGTGCGGGAACCCGTGGCTGGGGATCGGCTCCGCGTCCAGCCCACCCAAGTTCCCCTGCCCGCTTCCGCCGTAGCTCGTCGCGTCCCCGTTGAGGAGCTCCACCCACCGGCCCGGGTACGGGACCCCGACGCGGTAGCCGGAGCGCACCACCGGCGTGAAGTTCCCCACCACGAGGACTACGTCGCGGCCTTCGCGCCCCCACCGCAGGAACGCGACCACGCTCGAGGAAGCGTCGTTCGCCTCCACCCACTGAAACCCAAGGTCCCCGCAATCCCGCGTGTGCAACGCGGGCTCCGTCCGATAGAGTCGGTTCAGGTCCGCCACCCAGCGCTGGACGCCGCGATGGGGGGCGTGGTCGAGGAGGGCCCACTCGACCGCCCGTTCATGGTCCCACTCCCGCCACGACCCGATCTCCCCCCCCATGAAGAGGAGCTTCTTGCCTGCGCTGGCGTACATGTAGCCCAACAGGAGCCTGAGGTTCGCGAACTTCTGCCACTCGTCCCCCGGCATCTTCCCGAGGAGCGACCCCTTCCCGTGGACCACTTCGTCGTGGGAGAGGGGGAGGACGAAGTTCTCATGGGCGGCGTAGAGCATGCGGAACGTGAGCTTGTCGTGGTGGTGCTTGCGGTGGATGGGGTCCTTGGCCATGTAGTGGAGCGTGTCGTGCATCCACCCCATGTCCCACTTCAGCCCGAACCCGAGCCCCCCGAGCGAGGTGGGACGGGACACCATCGGCCAGGCGGTGGATTCCTCGGCGATCGTCTGCACGTCAGGGAACTGGCGGTACACCTCCTCGTTCAGCTTGCGCAGGAACGCGATTGCGGCGAGGTCCTCCCGTCCCCCTTGCTCGTTGGGGATCCACTCCCCCGTCGCGCGGGAGTAGTCGAGGTAGAGCATCGAGGCGACCGCATCCAGCCGTAGCCCATCCGCGTGGTACTGTTCGAGCCAAAACAGGGCGCTGGAGAGGAGGAAACTCCGCACCTCGTGCCGGTTGTAGTTGAAGGTGAAGCTTCCCCAGTCGGGATGGATCCCGCGGCGGGGGTCGGCGTGCTCGTAGAGGTGTGATCCATCGAACTGCCCGAGCCCATGGCCATCCGTGGCGAAGTGGGACGGGACCCAATCGAGGATCACCCCGATCCCCTTCTGATGAAGGTAATCGACGAGGTACATGAAGTCCTGGGGCGTCCCGTAGCGCGAGGTGGGGGCGAAGTAGCCCGTGATCTGGTACCCCCACGACCCATAGAACGGGTGCTCCATCACGGGGAGGAACTCGACGTGGGTGAACCCGAGCTCCTCGAGGTAGGCCGCCAGCCGCGGTGCGAGCTCGCGGTACGTGAGGTAGCGCCCATCCTCGGTGCGCTGCCAGGAGCCGAGATGGAGCTCGTAGATGGAGATCGGGGCGCCCAGGGCATTGCGCTCGCCCCGCACCTGGAGCCAGGCGGAGTCCCCCCACCGGTAAGCGAGATCCCACACCACCGACGCTGATCGGGGGGGGACCTCGGAATGGAACGCGAACGGATCGGCCTTGAGGAGGCGCGGGCCATGGCGTGAGGTGAGGTGGTACTTGTAGAGGGCGCCCGGGCCAACACCGGGGACGAAGCACTCCCAGATCCCTGACTGTCGGTGGGGTCGCATCCGGTGGCGCTCCGGGTCCCACCGGTTGAAGTCGCCGACCACGGACACTGCCTCCGCATCGGGGGCCCACACCGCGAACAGGGTCCCCGCCTTCCCCTCGACGGTGATTGGGTGGGCGCCAAGGACCTCGTACAGCCGGGTGTGGGTCCCCTCGGCGAACAGCCACAGGTCTTGCTCTGTGAGCAAGGTCGGCTCCCCGTCCACGATGCGCACCTCGCGATCCCCCATCGTCCGTTCTCCCGTCGGTCCGTCATGATAGGGTGCAGTTCCCACAAACACAACTCTCGGTGTGGGGGTCTCGTGCGGGCGGGGCTACAATCCAGCTCAAGATGGAGAACGATCCAATCCCCAACTTGCCGGCACGCATCGGCGGCCTGGCCGATCTTGCCTACAACCTGTGGTGGAGCTGGCACCCCGAGGCGAGGGAGCTCTGGCGGGCCCTCGACCTCCAGGCGTACCGCGAGAGCGGGCACAACCCCGTGCGAATCCTGAGCCTGATCTCCCCGGAGGCGCTCGAGAGGGCCGCCGGCGATGCGGCATTCCTTGCCCTCTACGACCGGGTGATGGAGCAGTTTCGCCGCGAGACCGGGACCCCGCCGCGCGGGTTCCCCGGCCACCCCGAGGCATCGCCGGGGTCGGTGGCCTACTTCTCCGCGGAGTTCGGGGTTCACGTCTCCCTCCCCGTCTACGCAGGCGGGCTGGGGATCCTCGCCGGGGATACCCTCAAGGAGGCGAGCGACCTCGGGCTCCCGCTGGTCGGGGTGGGGCTCATCTACTCCCACGGCTACGTCCGCCAGCGGCTCCGCGACGATGGGTGGCAGGAGGAGATCCGCGAGCCCTTCGACACCTCCGCCTACCCGCTCCGTCGCGCCGCCGACCGGGAGGGGAACGCGCTCCTCGTCCCCGTTCCCCTCTTCGATCCCCCAATCTACATTGGGGTATGGCGGACGATGGTCGGGCGGATCCCCCTCTACCTCCTCACCACCGATCTTGCACAGAACCAGCCGTGGGATCGGGCGATCTCCCACGATCTGTACACCGCGGACATCGAGCAACGGCTCCGCCAGGAGATCGTGCTCGGAATCGGAGGGATGCAGGCCCTGCGCGCGTTGGGGGAGACCCCGGCGGCTGTGCACCTGAACGAGGGGCATCCCGCGTTCGCCTCTCTGGAACGGTTGGCGGCCCACACCGCCGGAGGGATGAGCTGGTCGGAGGCCGTTTCCACGGTGCGGGGGACAACGGTGTTCACCACGCACACCCCCCTCCGGGCGGGGACCGACCTCTTCCCGTTCCCGCTGGTCGAGAGGTACCTCCTGCCGTACTGCGAGCGGTCCGGGATCCCCCGCGATGGTGTCCTCGCCCTCGGGCTTGACCCGGCCGATCCCGGAGCGGGGTTCAACATGACCGCGTTCGCGATGCGCCTGAGCCATACCACGAACGCCGTCAGCCGACGTCATGCTGCGGTGGCGAGCGGGATGTGGTCAGGCGTGCGGTGGGACGACACGGCCGTGCCGATCCGCGCCATCACGAACGGAGTCCACCTCGCAACGTGGAGCGAGCCATTGCGGGTCCAAGCCCTGTTCGATCGTTACCTCGGCCCGGCGTGGCGGGAGCGGCCCGACGACCCCGCGGCCTGGGAGGGGGTGGAGGGGATCCCGGACGAGGAACTGTGGCGGGTCCACGAGGAGCGGAAGAACGCGCTCATCGCGGAGATCGACGCCCGGGCTCGCCGCCGCTGGCAGAGTGGGACGACGAGCGCAGCGAGCCTCATCGCCGCCGGCACCCTCCTCGATCCACACGTCCTCACCGTCGGGTTCGCCCGCCGGTTCACCGCATACAAGCGGCCGACCCTCATCCTCCACGACCTTGACCGGTTGCAGCGGCTCCTCGCCGATCCCCTCCGGCCCGTGCAGCTCGTTTTCTCCGGCAAGGCCCACCCCGCTGATCTCGAGGGGAAGCGCCTCATCCAGCAGGTGTACCGCCTGGCCCTCGACCCCCGGTTCGCCGGCCGGATCGCGTTCGTGGCGGAGTACGACCAGCACCTCGCCAAGTACCTCGTGGCGGGGGTGGACGTGTGGCTCAACACCCCCCTCCCACCGCTCGAGGCGAGCGGGACGAGCGGGATGAAGTCGTCCGTGAACGGCGTCCCCGTCTTATCCATCCTCGATGGGTGGTGGCCCGAGGGGTACACCGGGACGAACGGGTGGGCGTTCGGAGGGGACGGAATCCCCGGCGACCGCACCGCCGCCGATGCCGACGCCCTGTACCAGCTACTGGAGCGGGAGGTGGTCCCGCTCTACTACGACCGTGGCCCCGACGAGATCCCTCATCGGTTCGTGCGGGTGATGAAGGAAGCGATCAGGACCATCGCCCCTCGCTTCTCCACGCGGCGGATGGTGCGGGAGTACTGCGAGCTCTACCGCGCCGCGCTCAACCAGGGGGGCTGATCGGCCCTGTCCCCGCGCCTCCGCTACCGGCAGTCCCGATCCATCCGCCGGTCCCTCATCTTCCAGGGCCCCCGGTCCGGCTGCCCGCGGAGGAGGGCCAGCTGATCGCGGGTGATTGTCCCGTCCTCGATCGCCGCGGCGAGCACGTCGCGCAGCGCCTGACGGGCCTCGATCCGCTCCTTCATCGCCTGGGCCTGCTCCGCGGTGATCTCCCCGGCGGCCAGCGCCTCGTCAATCATCTCCAGGCGGGTGGTCGTGAACGCCGCCACGAGCTCGTCCACGCTCACCCCCAGGTTCGCTGCCACCCTCGCGAGCAACCCCTTCGACTCGGAGACTGCGGTTCCGGAATCGGTCTGGGCGAAGACCGCGAACGTCACCATCGCTACCGCTACCAGGGCCACCAGGCCCACCGCTGCCCTCTTCGTCTGTTTCCTCATCGTGCCTCCTTCCTTGGTCAGGGTACGAGGTTGCCCGGCCCGTGTGGAGCGCTCCGTTCACGGTTGTGGTGAATCCATGGAGGCCGCGGGTGGGCGTCCCCCCGATGGGCCGGGCCGTCGGTCCGCGCTAGGACGCGAGGAGGAGCTTCAGATCGTCCTCGGCGGGGACCCCGGCCTGGGCGAGTTCCTCCACCGGCCTCGCGAGGTCAGCGGCGCCGAGGAGGATCGCGCCGACGAGCTCCCCATCCTCACCGAGGACGAACTTCACGTACCGCCCGGCCACCGGATCGGCGTGACGCATCTCGCGGAGCGCCCCGCCCTGGGGCTGGGTATTGCCCAGGCAGAGGAGGTCCACCCCGGCCACCTTGAGCTTGTTCGAGGGGGGGGTTCCCGGGTACTGAACCGAGCGCGGCTGGACCATGTTCCGCGCCGCGACCTCGCCCTGGTCCCGCGCGGCAGGGACGATCCCGTATACGTGGCCTCGCCATTCCGCGACATCGCCCGCGGCGAAAACGTCGGGGTCCGACGTAGAGAGGTGATCGTCCACGATCACCCCCCGGCCGGTGGCCAGCCCCGCTTCGGCCGCGAGCGCGATCCGAGGTCGAACCCCGGCCGCGGCGACCACGAGCCCGGCACGGATCTCACTCCCGTCCGCGAGGAGAACCCCGGTCACCTCCGTCGTCCCCAGCACCGCTGCGCACGCCGCCCGGACGCGGACCTCAATCCCCTGGTCGGCGAGGATCCCCGTCAGGATACGAGCCGCGCCCTCGTCGAGCTGCCGGTTGAGGAGCCACGCCCCTCGCTCGAGGAGCGTCACCGCGAGGCCGAGGTCGTGCAGGGCGCGGGCGACTTCGATCCCCAGCCACCCGCCCCCGATGACGGCTGCGGCCGCGACCGCCTCGGCCCTCGTCCGGATCCGCTCCGCGTCCGCTGCCGAGCGGAGGGTGAACACGCCCGCAAGGTGCACGCCCGGCACCTCCGGCTGAACCGCCTCCGCCCCACAGGCGAGGAGGAGCCGATCGTAGGCGAGCTCTTCGCCCGAGGAGAGGCGCAGCCGGTGCGGCCTCGGGTCGAGGCGGACCGCGGCAACCCCCGACCGGAAGGCGATCCGTCGGTGCTCGAACCACGCCCGCGGGAACGGGGTGATCTCCGCAAGGGTCTTCCGCCCGGCGAGGACCTCGATCAACCCAGGGCGCAGGTAGTACGGGGCCGGTTCGGCCTCGACGACCGTGATCTCCGCCCCCGGCTCGAGGGACCGCACCGTGCGGGCCGCGGTGAACCCGGCCACCCCCCCACCCACCACGACGAACGCCATTAGCCCACGAGCTCGAACATGTCCTTCGGGGCACCACACTCCGGGCACAGCCAATCCTCGGGGAGATCCTCAAACGCCGTCCCGGGCGAAATGCCCTGGCTCGGATCGCCCTTGGCTGGGTCGTAGATCCACCCACATACGGTGCATTCCCATTTCTCCATCGCCCACCTCCTCGTCAAGTTGGGCCATTATAACGGCCGGCACCTGCCAGCGAGGGTGGCCCGTGTCCCCTTCCTCCGCCGTGCCCCTCGTTCCCGGAGGGCGTACAATCTAGTAACGACTGAGGTTGGGGAAGGACGCGGGGCAGTGCCATTTCCCCTGTTGCGGTCCCGGGGAGCCCCCGGGCCGGGCGTGGAAGCGGGAGGTAGGTGAAATGCGTCCCACTCAAGAAGCGAGCGCGGGAACGGAGGATCGGTCCGATGCTCTCGTCCGGGTGCGGCCCGCGGGTCGCCTCACGGTCTCCGTGCGGACGAGGACCGGCCCCATGTACGAGGAACACGTCGTAACGTTGATCCGCCAGGCCCTCCGTGGGTACGGGGTGGACGGAGCCCACGTGGAGATCGGGGAGGAGGGGGCGTACGACCACGTCATCCTCGCCCGGCTGGAGGCAGCGCTCGCCCGGTCGCTGGGGAGCGAGGAACCGTTCCGGTCTTCCCTCCCGGTCGTGGACCGCACGCCCACATCCCGCTCCCGACTCCGGCGGAGCCGCCTCTACGTGCCCGGCGGAGGAGCGCGGCTGCTCGCGTTTGCGGACTCATTCGGGCCGGATTGCCTCCTCCTCGACCTGGAGGACGCCGTGGCCCTCCCCGAGAAGGACAGCGCCCGGTTCCTCGTGCGCCGGGTCCTCGCCACGATGGACTTCGGGCGAACGGAGCTGTGGGTCCGCATCAACCCCCTCGACGCAGGGGGAGCGGATGACCTCGCCCTCGTCGTGGGGAGTCGCCCTCACGGGATCTGCCTCCCCAAGGCCGAGGACCCAGCCCAGGTGCTCGCGCTCGCCGACCTCCTTACCTCGCTCGAGGCGGCGTACTCCGTCCCGTGGCCGTTGTGGATTATGCCGATCATCGAGTCGCCGCGGGGGGTGCTCACTGCCGCGGACATCGCCCGGGCTTCGGAGCGGGTGGCCTGCCTCGCGTTCGGCGCCGAGGACTACACGCGCGAGGTGGGGGCGCGGCGGTCGTGGGAGACCCTCCTCTGGGCGCGCTCCCAGCTCGTCGCTTCCGCCAAGGCATCCGGGGTCCAGGCATCGGACACCGTGTACCCGAACGTGGAGGACGAGGCGGGGCTCCGTGAGGAGGCGCAACGGGCGCGGGACCTCGGGTTCGACGGGAAGGGGGTCATCCATCCCCTCCAGATCGGGACCGTCCACGGGGCGTTCGCCCCCAGCGCCGAGGAAGTGGCGTGGGCGCGCGGGGCGGTGGAAGCGGCGGCGGTCGCTGCGAAGGAGGGGCGCGGGGTGATCGCCTACCAGGGGCGGATGATCGATCGCCCGGTGCTCGAGCGGGCGAAGAGGATCCTCGCCCAGGTCGGGGAGGGGAACGATGCCGACTAACGCACTCGGACGGGAGATCCCGGAGGAGCTGGGCGGGCGGCCGCTGCGGCCGTATCAAGGGGCGTTCGTCACCGTCCCCGCGGGCCGTCGGGCCGGGGGGCCGCTGAAGACGATCCGCCCCGGGGCGGACAAGGTCGCCCCGTCCCTG
>MTKZ01008043.1_pt1 | contig 30155 bp, 24 predicted proteins | sample 1042781 | NCBI WGS metagenome assembly MTKZ01 (sample SAMN06212207, study PRJNA360539) | anaerobic digester metagenome | biome: Wastewater treatment plant; material: sludge; isolation source: anaerobic digester fed with sludge from wastewater treatment plant | place: Denmark: WWTP Viborg ... | reverse complement strand
CGGGAAAATCAGGCAGAAAGTCTATCCTGATCCCGGTAAGTTTCTTCACGGCTGCCTCGAGCCGGGCCATAATAACAAAGGGAAGGGCTCCTGAATCATCTATTTCCAGATGAGCATTCGCAATCCCGAAACAGCCGAGCATTTCGGAACACAGATTTCTGATGGATTCGCCATAAAGCGTTTCCACCTTTGATTTCAGATCAAAAGTGATCCCGCCTTCATTTTTCAGACAGAGGCTTAGCCGGCAGTCGGACCTTATCCTGGGACCTGAATTTCCTGTTACAGCACAATTACTATCCATGATGCGGGGGATTATTGATGTTTTTAATAAATATCAATTCATTTCCATTATCACCTCATCCTGCATAACGGTCTGTCCCGGAGTAACTTTTACCTCCGAGATCACACCGTCTCGTTCTGCCTTTATCTCATTCTCCATTTTCATTGCTTCAAGGGTAAAGAGAGCCTGATTCTTTGTAACACTGTCTCCCGGTTTGACAAATACCCTTACAATGATACCCGGGAGAGGGGATTTTATCTCGGTTTTCGGTCCTCCCGTTTTCTTTTCTATCTCCTTAGGAGGCTCTTGAACAGCCGGCCTGGCAACTATTGGAGTCTTATCGGGCTTTGTCTCACGTTCTATTTCAACAACGTAATCCTCATCATTTACCTTTAGCCTGGCTACATTTCCGGTATGGGACAATATACTCACATCGTATTTTTTCCCTTTTATTAAGAATTTGAAGTTCTTCATATTGTTTTTCTTAGATAATCAAGTCGATATTCCGCTTAGGTAAAATTACCGTAAATTCCTCATACTGTAAAATTTTGAGCTCCATGGCGAATAAGTTCTGGACACCCTTTTCATTGTGATCACATCACTCTCTTCATCGTGCATATCATTGAAATACAGATAAAGAGCTGTGGCGATAGCAGCTTCGGTATCCAAACCGGTCACTGCCGGTTCCTCTGTAAGGGTTTCGGCAACTGCCGGTTTTTCTTCGCCGGGTGCAAGGGATTTTTTTACAAGAGGTACAATTATCCTGATTACAAACCATAGAAGAATAATGGCTATCAGAATAATATTCAATACAATCAGCAGCCTGACAGCAGCGGCATCATCAATGTTCAGGCCGGACATAATTATTGGAAAGTAAGGCATAACTGTCTTCGTTTATAAAGGTATATTGGCGTGTTTTTTCATTGGGCCCGGGTCCTTTTTTGTTGCAAGGGTTCTCAGTGCCCTGATTATCCTGAAACGTGTATTCCGGGGTTCAATCACATCATCGATAAAACCAAATTTTGCAGCTTCATAGGGATTTGCAAACTTGTCACGGTATTCATTCTCCTTTTCAGCGATAAAGGCGGCTTTTTCTTCCGGATCGCTTATCTCTGCTATAGCCTTACCCTCAAGTATTTCAATGGCTCCCTGTGGTCCCATTACTGCAATCTCAGCTGATGGCCATGCATAGTTGATATCGCCGTGGAGCTGCTTGGATGACATTACGCAATGGGCTCCGCCGTACGATTTGCGGAGTGTAACGGTCACCTTGGGCACGGTTGCCTCACCATAAGCGAACATAAGCTTGGCACCATGAATAATTATACCGCCGTATTCCTGCCCGCTTCCCGGAAGGAATCCCGGCACATCGACGAGTGTCACCAGGGGAATATTAAAGGCATCGCAGAACCTTATGAAACGAGCGGCTTTTCTCGAAGCATCAATATCGAGCACACCGGCCAGGAAGCTTGGCTGGTTGGCAACGATTCCAACCGGCATCCCACCCATTTTGGCAAAACCCACTACAATATTGCGCGCGTAAGCTGCATGAACCTCGAGAAACTCAGCATTGTCGACAATCTTGAAAACAATGTCCTTTACATCATAAGGCTGATTGGGATTCTCGGGAATCAGGCTGTTTAGATCCTCTTCCTTGCGGTCGATGGGATCGTCGCATTCGGTAATGGGAGGATCCTCCATATTGTTCTGAGGGAAATAGCTTAGCAGTTTGCGGATCAGCATAAGACCCTGTTCCTCTTCATTCACGACAAAATGGGCCACACCCGATTTTGATCCGTGAACTCCAGAGCCACCAAGATTCTCCGTCGTTATATCTTCTCCTGTTACCGTCTTTGTCACTTTCGGACCAGTCACGAACATATAGCTGCTTTTCTCGCTCATTATAATGAAGTCGGTCAGAGCGGGAGAATACACCGCTCCTCCGGCGCATGGTCCGAATACCGCGGATATCTGGGGAATAACCCCGGAAGCAAGTATGTTCCTTTCGAAAATCTCTGCATAGCCGGCAAGGCTTCTGACCCCTTCCTGGATACGTGCTCCGCCACTGTCGTTGATACCGATGACCGGTGCTCCGACTTTCATGGCCTGATCCATTATCTTGCAAATCTTCTGTGAGAATGTTTCCGACAGCGAACCGCCGAAAATTGTAAAGTCCTGGGCAAAAACATAAACCACCCTTCCGTCTATTGTACCGTATCCGGTTACCACTCCGTCGGTCAGGATTTTTTTCTTGCCCATGCCGAAATCCTCGGTCCGGTGTGTGACAAACATATCGAATTCTTCAAAACTTCCTTCATCGAGAAGAATGTTTATCCGTTCCCTTGCTGTCAGTCTTCCCTTGGAATGTTGATCTTCAATTTTTTGCAAACCACCTCCGAGACGTGCTTTCTCTCGCATCCCGATAAGATGCTTAACCTTTTCCTGGCTATTCATATAAATATTGTTTTATTTACTGTTTGAAATATATAATTAATCAGAGCTGTTTCTCCTGTTCGTTTCCGGGATGTTCGCAAAGCTCAATAAGCACACCGTGAGCCGAAGCCGGGTGAAGAAAAGCGATATCCAGACCTTCAGCTCCTTTCCTGGGACGGGTGTCAATCAGTCTTACCCCTTCATCTGAGGCATGTTTGAGTTTCTCCTCAAGATTTTCCACCGCGAAGGCAATATGATGAATCCCCTCTCCCCTTTTCTCAATGAAGCGTGCAATTGTTCCCTGGGGATCAGTCGATTCCAGAAGTTCGATTTTTGTCTGTCCCACCATGAAAAAGGCAGTTCTTACTTTCTGGTCTGCGACTTCCTCAATATTATAACATTTCAGGCCCAGAACCTTCTCGTAAAAAGCCATCGATTCGTCCAGGTTTGAAACTGCTATACCAATATGTTCTATATGTGTTGGTTTCATAAAAACACCAGATTTTTTAATGAGTATAATTAAAGCAAAATTAACAGCTTAAAATTAGCTCATGCAAACAAAAATCATGTTTGGCAATAATATTTGGATGTTTTTCTATATCAGAAAGGAAACTCTTCAGGAGTTGTTATTTCGGTTTCCTTTATTTCAGGTTTTGCTGCAGCCACATGAACGGGATTTCCGTCGACGAATATAGCCTTGTATGGCGTCACCGGACATGCATATTCACAATGCCCGCATCCGATGCAGATATCCTGGTTTGTTTCAGGGATTACCAGGTTATCCTCATAAGGCACCATGTACACTGCTTTCGTGGGGCAGGACTCGGAACAAGCTCCGCAGGCTGTCTTTTCTGTCTTTACAATGCAATTATCCTTGATGAAAACGACTTTTCCTATCTGAGTAAGTTTCTTTGCTTCCAGGAGAAGTGGTTTGAGGGCATTTGTAGGGCATATTTCAGTGCATCGCGTGCAATTGAAGGCACAAAAGCCTCTGTGATAATCCATCACCGGTTGCATGAATCCTGAAATTCCATACTGTTTAATAGCCGGTTGAAGCACATCGTTGGGGCAGGCGTTTATGCAAAGGGAACAGGCCGTGCATTTCTCAGTGAATTCCTCAAATGATCCGGCGCCGGGAGGGCATACGGGATATGTTCTCGGTTCCTTCACTGAAGATGCCTTAGCGGGAACAACAGTTCCCTTTTTTTCCTGACCGCCGGCTCCATGGCTTATCCCGAGAAGCATCAGAAGCGATCCTGCAACAAATTTCCTTCTTCCCTTATCCGTTTTCTCCGCTTTTTCCGGTTTCTCCACTTTCTCCCCTGAAGCAATAAATCCATATGAAAGAGCTTTCTCGGGACATACATCGATACAGTTGAAACAATTCACGCAACGGCTGACATCTATATTGTAATTAAGGAAATCGATGCACGACGATTTGCATCTTAATGAGCATCTGCCGCAACGTGTACATTTGCTTTCATTGAACTTCACCCTGAAAAGCGATACTTTCGAAATAAGTCCGAGGAAAGTTCCCACGGGGCAAATCATGTTGCAGTACAGCCTTCCCTTTACAAAGGACATGATACCCACCAGCAGTAAGAATACCGTAGGCACTGCATAGGAAAGCGGATTGAAAGCCCTTATATCAACATGATGAAGTGTATAAACATCGAATTTTCCAAGCACCCAGGTAAGGAAATTATTGACAAGCAGGATAATGGGTTTACCGAAATAAGTCATGAACCTCCCGAATATGCTATAGGGATCCAGTAGAGTGACCAGATAGAGCCCCCAGAAAACAGCTGTTCCGAGAGTGAGGGCCAGCAAGGTGTAACGGATCAGGGTATGAGGCTTTTTATAGCCGTATCTTCCGAATTTCCTTTTGACCCTTTCTCCCATCCTGCTGAAATAGTCCTGCCCTATTCCCAGCGGACATAAAAAAGAGCAGTAAGTACGGCCGGTAAGGAGCGTCAGCATAAGGACTATCAGGAATCCCCCGGCAAGCATTGTCATCAGGTTGATATATTTCAGTGCTGACGGAACAAACTGAAGATAAAGAAGGAAGTCAACATACTTCTCCGGGATTACAGCTCTGAAGTCTGCAAATACGCAAATGAAACAAATCAGGACGATTGTAGAAAATAAGATCCTGAATTTCCTGAGAAAGGAAGATGTCATTTCAAATTACATTTTTATACGCCTGATATTCAATGAATCCAAATTTGTTGTTCCAAGTCCCATCTTGTAAGCTATCTGGATATAATCGATCTGCTGAGGATCAAGGTTGAGCATTCTGGCGGCCGCGGTATCTCCTGCCACCCAGTCGGTGGTTAATATCTGGGATTTCATCAGTACGAGGTCCTCTTTTGAAATACCCTGAGGGCCGTGTTTCACCATTACATTATAACAATCCACAACGTTTAGTATGGGTTTCTTTTCAAACATTGCATAGTCGGCAATGCACTGGTGAAGGTCATTGGCATGCCAGTATCCCCTGTCCCATACCACTCCCATCATATTTTTAAGACAGGCCGTCATCCTGGTGGAGTTATGGTCTTTAAGTATGGGAACATTTATGAAGACATCGGTTGTCAACACCAGTTCGTGAACCTTTGCTTTCTTAAGCTTCACGGCTGTAGGAATTTCTATTTCCTGATAATAATTCTCTGTATTGGCCGGAACAACCTTTGCTCCGCCTGCTTTGGCAGCTCTTTCTATTCCCGAGTTACGGTAAGCGTTTATCCAGTTGTCGCAAGTATGGTCAAAAACGTATACATCCTTTGCTCCTGCCCTGAAACAATGCTCGATTATCCTTTTAACCAGATCAGGATTCGTGTTGGCAGCCAGCTCGGGAACAACATCCCAGCCAATATTGGGTTTTACCAGAACCTTCTGGCCTTTTGTAACGAACATCCCCATTCCGCCGAGTTCCTGAATTCCCAGATCAAACATGGCAGCAGGTTCACCCCCCATTAGTGCAACCATATCATATTTTGCATGAGATGCCGGTGCCCCCAGAAGCTTGTTATATCTGCCGAAACTTAATGCTGCTCCGGCAGCAATACCAGCTCCGACTGATTTTCTGAAAAAATCCCTTCTTCTCATAATGGATCGTTCAGGTTTAAATTATCAACTGAAAAGCTAACAAAAATACAAAATATTTTTATTATAACTTCAATTATTTAATAGCTCAACCAGCCCTGACATACCATGGTAAGGTAACAGTAAAGTGGATAGTCATGAATAATATTTCAAAATGTCGTTGCATTCCCCTGCTTGATATATAAAATAAGTAAGGATAAGTTGCTGTAAATCAATTTTTCTCACATCACGCGAAAAGGCAACATTTATCAGTAGAAAGGGATAAAGAGTTATTCCCTGATGACTCAGGCAATTTTCCGGGTTGCCATGTATCTTGCTTAGGTCTCGTTGCATTATTTACCAAAACTCTAATGCTATGGCAAGCTATCGTTAACCGCTGTATCTTTTTGTCTTCAGCACATATATAAGTAATCAACAGGAGCACCACAAAAAAAAATCTTTTGAAGAGGAATACAAATGTCTTCAGCAGTATTAAGATTAGATGAAAGGTATTTCCCATAAAAGTCACGCTCCCGCGGAGCTTAACATCCGGGGGGGGATGCCGTACCTCCGGTTTCACCGGAGGTTATTAAAATCCTTCTCTTTCAGAGAAGCTGCCGGTTGATGGATGCTCCTACAGAGCATGTCATATCCATGGAGTTTTGTGACCAGTGTATGATACAGTAATCCTTTTGATTATGTCCCGGCATATCAGGGTCCGGGAGTTTTATGATGAAAGTATGTTAAAGTAATTCTTATGCTCCTGGTTCTGTACGTCAAGGTCAGGTAGTTTTGTGATAGTAGTCGGTCAAAGAAATCTCACCATTTTTATCACTTTTTGTCGCCGGACATTTTTATCAGGCGGTAAATTGAATATATATTTGTAATATGCATAATGACAAATTTACTAAACTCCAATATAAAAGGTTATTTATGAAACCCACATGTATCAAATACAAACATGCATTAATATAGTTTTAGTCATGTGGGTTCCCTGTCTGCCGACAGGCAGGCATCATACCACTTAAATCAAAATTATATCATGATGAAAGTATTGTATTATGATTGTTTTTCGGGTATCAGCGGCGACATGAACCTCGGTGCAATGATCGATCTGGGTATTGATGTAAGTTTTCTCAGGTCGGAACTGGATAAACTCAATCTGGAAGGCTGGGAACTTATCTCGGAAAAGAGTCAGCGTCACGGGATATCGGGCACAAAAGTCACCGTAAGGCAAACAAAGCACGAACATGTTCACCGGCACCTTCCGGATATAGAAAGAATAATAAAGGGTTCCGCTTTATCCGACAAGGTCAAAGATCTGAGCATGAAGATATTCATGAGAATTGCCGAAGCTGAATCAAAAGTTCATGGAGTTGCGCTCGACCACGTGCATTTCCATGAAGTGGGAGCAATCGATTCAATTATTGATATTGCCGGTGCAGCCATCTGCTATACTGCCCTTGATGTTGATGCCGTCCATGTTTCAGAACTTGAGCTTGGAAGCGGGTTCGTCATGTGCGACCACGGCAGGCTCCCGGTCCCCGCACCGGCTACTTCGGAAATAGTCAGGGGAATCCCGATAAAGCTTGGAGGCGTTGATTTTGAAGCAACAACACCAACAGGAGCTGCCATTGTAACAGCTCTCGGAACCAGATTCGGAAATCAAACGGCTCTTTCAATAACAAAAACAGGCTATGGGATAGGACAAAGGGAACATCCGACTGTTCCGAATGTTCTCAGGGTTTTTCTCGGCGAAACAGCCGGTGACCGGATACAGGGGCACAGGGCGGTTCTCCTGGAAACAAATATTGATGACATGAATCCCGAGTTTTATGAACATCTTTCGGAAAAGCTATTTGTGGCAGGCGCCGCCGATGTGTTCTTCACCCAGGTGATAATGAAAAAAGGCCGCCCGGGTGTAAAACTCAGCGTCATCTGCGAAAAAGGGGCCGAAGGCAGGTTGAAGGAGATAATCTTCACTGAGTCAACGACAGTGGGTATGAGGACCTTCGAATTCAGCAAGGATACGCTTGCAAGGGAAATATTCAAGCTTAACACTCTTTACGGCGAGGTAACCTTTAAAAGATCTCTTTTCAACGGAAGGCAGGTATCGCTAAAACCCGAGTACGAAGAGTGCAGAAAAATTGCCCTGGAGAGAAACATTCCCATAAAGGAGGTATATGCCAATATCATGTCGGCTTTTAGCAAACAATAAATGACAACGATGACTGAAAACAAAAGGGACAGGCTTGATAGCGTGATCAGTGAGCTGAATTCCTTTGTTATTGGTTTTTCAGGTGGCGTTGACAGTTCCTATCTGCTCTTCCGGGCACATACATTACTGAAGGACAAGGTTATGGGAGTCACTTTACATACACCTTATATTCCACTGTCGGAAATTGAAGAAGCCATCGGGTTTGCGGAAGCCCATAAAATCAACCACAGGGTACTGGAGCTTCCGTTTCCTGACCAAATCAGGGAAAACCCGCCCGCCAGGTGTTATATCTGCAAAAAGATACTTTTCGATCATCTGCTTCGTTTCGCAGCTGAAAATGGTTTTGCACATGTGGCCGATGGTTCCAATGCTGATGATGCCGTTTCGTACAGGCCCGGTCTGATGGCTCTCAGGGAACTGGGGATCAGAAGCCCATTGATGGAAGCCGGTCTTACCAAACTGGAAATAAGGAGTCTGTTAAGAGATGAAGGACTTGAAATAGCGGATAAGCCCTCAATGACATGTCTTATGACACGGATACCGTACAATACAGCGGTTGGTCCTGACATACTTGAAATGGTGGAACAGGCAGAAGACTTCCTTAGCGCTGCCGGTTATCCGGGAACCAGGGTCAGGATCCATGATAAGCTGGCGAGAATCGAATGTCATCCCGAATATCTTGAAAAGATGATTCAGTTGCCTGAAAGGGAGCTGATTGCAGCCAGCCTGAAAAAAATCGGGTTCAGATATGTATCTTTGGATCTCGAAGGATACAGATCAGGCTCGTATGATGGTGAAAACACAGGAAAATGAACAGAAACGATATTGAAAAACTCCTTACTGAGATAAGGGACGGCAGTAAAAGTGTAGAGGAAGTCCTGAACATACTACAGGACTTCCCCTACACGGATCTTGGCTATGCAAAAATCGATAATCACAGGGAGATAAGGACGGGATATCCCGAAATAGTATATTGTGCAGGCAAGACGACGGAACAGGTCATTGGTATCTTCAGGCTGATGGCAACAAAGAATAACAATATTATCGGGACCAGAGCGGGGAAAGAAATGTATGAAGCGGTCAGGGAGATTCTCCCTGAAGCTGTCTGGTACCCTGAAGCAAGGATAATAAGCATCCCCTGCCATGAAATGGAAAAGCCCGACACTGCCATTGCAGTTATCACTGCCGGCACTTCAGACATTCCTGTTGCGGAAGAAGCTGCTGTGACAGCCGAACTGTTAGGGAATACAGTGGTGAGAATCTACGATGCGGGAGTTGCCGGGATACACCGCCTGGTTGACAAGCTTCCCGAAATAAGGAAATGCCGTGTGGTAATAGTGATCGCGGGCATGGAAGGAGCCCTGGCAAGCGTGGTTGGAGGACTGGTAAACAAACCGGTGATAGCGGTCCCCACAAGTGTCGGATACGGTGCCAGTTTCGGAGGGATATCCGCTCTCCTGGCAATGCTAACAAGTTGTTCGGCAGGTGTTACGGTCGTAAATATCGACAACGGATTTGGCGCCGCCTTCTCCGCGAGCATGATCAACCAGATGAAGTAATCAGCTATAATGGCCGGCAAGCTTCTCCTTTCAACCGCATACCTCCCCCCTGCCATCTACTTCAGGCTCATACGGGATGCTGATACCGTAAGTATCGAAAGGGAAGAAAACTACATCAAACAAAGCTACAGGAACAGATGCCGGATATTGTCCTCCAACGGTATCCTGAACCTTTCAGTTCCTGTTACAAAGGGTAATATACTGAAAATGCCTGTAAAGGATATCCGTATCGACTGGTCAAAACGATGGCTGCAGGTACATACGCGGTCAATAAGCTCAGCCTATGGAAGATCGCCCTTTTTCCTTTATTATTCAGATAATCTGTTCAGCATTTACAATAAGAATCACCGCTTTCTCATCGATCTTAACCATGAACTGATGCTGGAATGCCTCAAGCTTCTCAATATTAATAAGTGTATTAATTACACTTCTTCATTTGAAGCTCCCGGAGATAATCCTGACGATTACAGATATAAGATTTCACCTGGAAATGAACCGGAGTTTATTTCCGACCCATATATTCAGGTATTCGGAAAGGAAGGTTTTGTACCGGGTTTAAGCATAATCGACCTTTTATTCAATTTGGGTCCCGATGCTGCCATGTATTTGTAAAAAAAGGCGTCTCAAAGGACGCCTTATAATATATATCTCAGATAAAGTTCATCAGAAGCCGAACTTATAACCAAATGTTACCGAGAACATGTTTCTGTTGTTTATCAGATTAGCCATTGGTGTATCGTAGTAAGAATCGTAAAGTACATATTTCTGTTCGTTCCTCAGGTTGGTAAAACCGAAGTCGATGCTCAGGTTCTGCTCCCTGAAGCCGATGCCTGCAGAAACGGACCTGTTGAAGAAATCCCTGTTTACCTCACTTTCAGCAAAAACTTTTCCGTAATAGCCGTAGCCTCCTCTGAAATAGAGTTTATTAAACCTCAACTCTCCTCCCACGCGCACATTATGCACAGGTTTCAGAGTTGATTTCAGCATCAGGTTCTTTTCTCCGTAATCATAGCCATCGCCTGTTTCCGAGAACTTCAGCGTGCTATAATCAACGAATTCATAATCAACGCTGATGAGCCCTGCCTTTTCAATCTGGTAAGCCACTCCGGCGAGCGCCCTGAAAGGAGATGTCAGGGCATATTCATAAACCACATCTTCGTTATAGAATTCATAATGCCCGCCATCGGTAAAATTGGAGCTGATATTATCGTAAAACCTCTCATCAATTTTGTAAAGTGTGGGGGAATGGAAGGCAAGACCTATCCTTAGTTGCTCTATCGGTCTGATTATGGCTCCAATCTTAAGGTTAATCCCCGTTCCGGTATTCTCAAAATGTTCAACATAGGTAAAATCGCTGAATTGTGAATCGAGCAGGTAATCAGCTCTTTCAAGATGCTCAAAGTGCCCGGTATACCTGATGGTGTTTATTCCAAGAGTAGCTCCGAAGTAGACTTTGTTCGAATAGTTGCCTCCTATCGTAATGGCATGTTCAGCGGTGTATCCTTCGTTGTTTATAAGTCGCCTTATATTCTGACCGTATTCGGAAGAAGGATTATCGCCATAGTTTGAAAAGACAGTACCGTAATATCTTGCTCCGGATCCGGTAATTGTGTCAATGATCCAGGCATCGTAAGCGATTCCTGCAGCGCCCGCCAGGTCGCCGTAGTACACTCCGTAACCATCATCAGCCCAGGAATCGGCCATCGAACTGGTTAAACTGTTCCCCTGGATTCGCGTTGAACTGTTCAGGTTATTAGTCTTGTTGTAAGCATAACCGAAATTAAGGGAGATCAATCCGGTTGTTCCGTTCCCCTTGATCAGGTTTCCGACAACACCTGCCTGTCCGAGGTTAAAATTATAAAGGTAATCATCATTGATGCCGTTGAAACCGGCTGATGCCTTTGCATGAAGAAGCTGAGGCGTCACGGATATTTCAGAGGATCTGAACACACCGATACCCGCGGGGTTTTGGCTGAAAGTCGACATATCGCCCCCGAGGGCAGTAAATGCGCCACCCATCGACATAAACCTGGCTGAACCGGTATAGAAGATCTGGGAATATCTTAAGGCATCATCTGCATTCTGGGCTTTCATCCCACCGGATAAAAGCAATGCTGCCGCGATTATTATTGCTGACCTTTTCATAATAGCTGTTATTATACTATTGTCGTTTATTAAATATGAAACCCTCCTGATTTCAGATTCTTTTATGTTAGTTTGATGAAGCATGAAGGTTTCGGTTTATTTTTTATTATTTAATGGACTACCCAGGCATTCTGTACAGAATGCATTGACAATCAATAAATTAATTCGTTTTTAATTATCTTCTCCCGCCTGATGACGATCGGCTGGATGATGATGATGAGCTTCCCGATGATGAGGATCCTCCGGAGTATGAACTGCCGCCGGAGAAAGAGCCGCTGCTTTTCGACACCGAGCTGCCTCCGCTGTATGATGAGCCTCCGGAGTATGAGCCTGACGAGTATCCGCTGCCTGAGCTTCTCCTTGAAGGAACCGTGTAGGAACCGGGGTTGCTGTATGATGAGCCTGAGCCGGACCTGGATGGAGCCGAGTAGGAGGAACTGCTTCTGCTGGTTCCGGAGGAGCTTGATGAGCTGCTTCTCTGGACGCCTGAAGGCCTGGTAGTGGTAGTTCCGCTGTTCACCCTTGTATTGTTGTATGAAGGTCTGGTGCTCATCCTTTGATTATTATACGTAGGAGTATAGGATCTGTTCACTGAATTGTATTCAGGAAGGCTTGAAGCAGGTCTCCTCGACTGGGTGGCGCTGGTGCCGGAGCTTCCCTCGGTGGTGGTTCTTCTCTGGCCTGTAACAGCCTGCTGAGAGCCGACTACCGGGGTGCTTGTTCTCCTCGAAGTTGTTGAACTGACAGTACCGGTTGAAGGAGTTCCGGTTACAGGTTCGGTACTTCTTCTTGATGAAGCAGTTCCGGTAGTTCCGCTGGTTCCGGATATACCCGAGGCGCCTCCGCCTGACCAGCTGGTCGACATGGTACTGGGCCTGTCTCTCCTGCCATAATTCACAGTCTTGTCGGAGAAAGTATATGGGCTGTAATATCCGCCATAATACCAGGGTGAGTACCATGAACTGTAGAAAGGACTGTAATAACCCATTCCATAATAGCTTCCATAGTAGTAAGGTCTGTAGAAACCACTGTAGTAAGGACTATAGAAGCCGCTGTAATAAGGGCTGTAGAAATCGTAGTAGAAAGGATCGTAGTACGAGTACGAGTACGGGAAACCGTAGTAGTAGTTATTGAATCCGAACGAGGGGTAAAAGCCGTAATAGAAGGGATCTCTCCAGTAAGGGTTGAAATAGTTACCGTAGAACCTGTTCAGCCTTCCGGCATATGAGCCGTCGTAATAATCGTACCTGTTGTCGTAAGACCCTGCATCAGCATAATCGACAGCATCTGAATATTCATCTGACACCAGGGTATCAGCGGCATAGATGTTGTCGTAATATGACTCTGATCTCAGATTGCCCTCCGAAATCTGATTCCGGTCGCTGATCCTGGCTTTTGTTACCGGCTGATCAGAACTCACATAATACAGGTCATCATATTCTGTTCCCACATAAAGCCCTGACGAGCAGGAGGCGAGAGTCAGAAGGGCAAGGCCGAGTATGTAATTTGATGCTTTCATCGTGGTTATTGTTTCCTTTTGTTTAATTCATTTTTCATATATCAAAATCCATACCAAAACATTCGGTTATGAGGATCATTACAGGTTCGCGGTCTAAGCAGGTTCGCGGTTTCAGCAAATTTAATTCTTTTTGACAAAGTAACAATTATTTTCAAAACGCTTATCAGTCGATTTTAGTTTGTGAGGAAATCAGCTATACTGATTTAATTCCCGGCGTTAAGCTTAATATTTTAAATTTCCATTATTTAACTAATTTTACGACCGGTTTTTTAATAGTCACAATAATATCCACTTATTCACCAGAAAATGGCTAAGTTTCTTACAGACAGGGAGGAGAATTATGCACAATGGTACAACGACCTCGTGATCAAGGCTGACCTTGCCGAGAATTCGGCAGTAAGGGGGTGCATGGTTATCAAGCCTTACGGTTACGCGATATGGGAAAAAATTCAGGCAGGACTTGACAAGATGTTCAAGGACACAGGACATGTCAATGCATATTTTCCTCTTTTCATCCCAAAATCCTTTCTCAGCAGGGAAGCGGCACATGTTGAAGGATTTGCAAAGGAGTGCGCCGTTGTTACCCATTACCGGTTGAAGACAGACGAGAGTGGCAAGGGCATCGTGGTCGATCCCACTGCAAAACTGGAAGAAGAGCTTATCATACGTCCCACCTCGGAAACCATTATCTGGAATTCATATAAAAACTGGATTCAGTCGTACCGCGACCTTCCCATACTCATTAACCAGTGGGCCAATGTTGTCAGATGGGAGATGCGTACCCGCCTGTTCCTGAGGACTGCAGAGTTCCTGTGGCAGGAAGGCCATACAGCTCATGCTACAAGTCAGGAGGCTGTTGAAGAAACTGAAAGGATGATAAATGTCTATGCCGATTTTGCAAAGGATCATATGGCGCTTCCTGTTATAAAGGGATATAAAACGGAAAATGAACGTTTCGCGGGAGCGGTTGACACCTATACCATAGAAGCTCTGATGCAGGACGGTAAAGCCCTTCAGGCAGGAACCAGCCATTTCCTGGGACAGAATTTTGCCAAAGCCTTTGATGTTCAGTTCACTGACAGGACCGGCAAGCTGGAATACGTTTGGGCCACCTCCTGGGGAGTATCGACCAGGATGGTCGGAGCGCTAATCATGGCACACTCCGATAACAACGGACTGGTGCTTCCGCCCCGGATTGCCCCGCTCCAGGCAGTAATTGTTCCGATATTCAAAACCGACGAACAACTTCAGCTTATCAGTGAGAAGGCAAGGGAGATAATGACCGGACTTCAAAATGCTGGTATTTCGGTAAAGTATGACGACCGCGACAACCTCAAGCCCGGTTTCAAGTTTGCTGACTATGAACTGAAGGGAGTTCCCGTCAGGATAGCGATCGGACCCCGCGACATAGAAAACGGCACGGTAGAACTTGCCCGTCGCGACACCCTGCAGAAAGAAACGGTGCCAGCACAAGGCCTGCCCGAAAGATTAAAGGATCTGTTTATTGAAATTCAGGCCAGCATATATAATAAAGCGCTGAAGTTCCGCGACGATAATACCTATAAAACCGATGACTGGAAAGAATTTACCGATATTATCGAAAACCGGGGAGGATTTGTACTTGCCCACTGGGATGGGACTACTGAAACGGAGGAAAAGATAAAGGAAGAAACAAAAGCAACCATCAGGTGCATACCTTTCGATTCCACTGAAGAAGATGGCCTTTGCATTTATTCCGGGAAGCCTTCAAAAAGACGTGTCGTTTTTGCAAGATCATATTGAAGCAGGCTGCAATTCGCGTAATTTTTCTTAATTTAGAGTTTCAATACCATTAAAAACGCCTGACAATGTCCGAACCGGTAGACAAGAAAATACAGATTATCAATACCCTGAAAGAGAAGTCACTGCTGAAGCAAAAGGTATTCGACAATACACTGGAATGGTTCAACGTGCTAAAGGATATACTTAAGGAACTTTCCAAAGATGTAAACAGCAAGCTTGGAAACGTTGACGGAAGGATTAAGATGGAATATACAGACAGGAGCAACTTCGATGCACAGCTTAAAGTAGCCGGTGACATCCTTCTTTTCAGCATGCATTCCAACATATTCCAGTTCGACAGGGATCATCCCGCGTGGAAGACGCCTTATATTCAGAAGAACAGGAACAACGCCTATTCGGGGATGATCAATATTTACAACTTCCTTCACGACTCATTCAAATACTCCAGGCTTGACGACCTGGGCTACCTGATTGCCAGGATTTTCATCAACCATGAAAACCAGTATCTTGTTGAAGGAAAAAGACAGATGGGAATGCTTTTCTCAAACTACGGCAATGAAGCCTTAACACGTTCGTCGCTTAAGAACATTATATCGACAGCTATTCAATACTCCCTTGAATTCGATCTTCTGGTACCTCCCTACGACACGGTAAAGATTGCCACGGTCGGCCAGGCTGAGGCAAAGATCCAGCATTCCAGGATAATAACGGGTAAACGTCTAGGATTCCAGTTCAATTCTGATGATGTTCTGCTCAAAAGCCAGAATGAAACCTGAAAATGAAGATATTAAAAGATTAAAACTGATCCGGAGATTCATTTGCTTCCAGATACTTGTTTTTGTTTTCCTGCCTTCCTTTTCACAGCAACAGTCAGACACTGATTCCACAATCAGGGCAGGTAATTATCTTCCTGCACCCAATATCAGAAAAATAAGGATTTCCCTTCCCCATACCTGGAGTTCCTATCCATCAGGTCTTATTCCGCCATCGGGAAACGACAGTCAAAGGACGATGATCTTCCTGGATTCCCTGAAGAACAGGGCTTCCAGAACTCTGATAACCAAGAAACTATACGATTTTATTATCATTGACCGCGATCCTCAGACCGCAAAGGAGATGAATGCTTCAGGCGAAGAAAGGTACATGGGTTCTGAAGGCCTTAAAATCAGGAACATCGAAATAAAAAGGCTGAATGTATTCGGCACCAACATAAACACTCCCGACTTATTCGATCCCAACCGTCTGGAAACACTTCTGAACAAAACGCGTTTCAATACAAACGAGATAATAATAAGAAAAAACCTCCTTTTCCGCTCAGGCGACACCATTTCCTCCCTTACACTGAGCGACAACGAAAGGTACCTCNNAGGACATTTATTCGCTTGGGGCCAGGGCGAGTCTTGCAGGTGTCGGAAAAGGCATGGTGTCAGTTTTTGAAAGGAATATCTTCGTTATGGGTCATGAATTCGGTGTCAATGTCCCATGGGATATTGATTCAACCGATTCACCCGGATTCGGGGTGAACTACCGGGTAAACAACATTGGTAAAACATTTACCAACCTCGGGCTATACTTTCAGGACGGTCTGGGCAGGAGAAGCTATGGAATAGATATCGGAAGGGGACTTATAAGCTCTTCCACAAAATATGCAGGGAACATTACACTCCGCAGGACAATCACTTCCGAAGATCTCGATTCACTTCCCGAACCCCACCCGGTAAAATATAATCTTCAGGATTACTGGCTTTTACGATCCTTTCTGCTTAACAGCAAGTCTGTCACCCGTCTGATTATCGGAGCACGGTATATCAATAACAATGTCTTCCTGCATCCATATATCGAACCCGATTCCTACTATCATCTTCAGCAATACCGTCTCTTTCTCGGTTCGTTATCCTATTCCGTTCAGAGATTCTACAAAACAAGCCTGATATACGGTTATGGCCGTACAGAGGACATTCCCCACGGGTTTTTGTTCAATATAACTGCCGGACAGGAATTCAGTGAGTTCAAGAACAGGTATTATACCGGGGCATCCCTTTCTCTGGGAGAATCATTCGGGAAAATCGGCTATCTCCATTCATCAGTTTCATTCGGCACCTTCATAAACCAGAAAAGGACAGAACAGGGTATTCTTTCGCTGAGGACCAGTTATATCTCAACACTTGCCCATATTGGAAGGTACCGTAGCAGAAACTTTGTTAACGTTGAATACACAAGAGGTTTTGACCGGTACAGGGATGAATTCCTTACACTCATCAGGGATGACGGGTTCTCGGGATTCAGTAACGATTCAATAAGCAATGCCCAAAGGCTCACCATTAATCTCGAGACCGTTCTTTTCAGTCCTGTGGATTTCTACGGTTTCAGGTTCGCGGTGTTTGGATTCGCGGATGCCGGTTTTCTTTTCGGCACAAATCAGATTTTGTCGAAGGGCGATTTTGCGTCAGCCGTCGGGCTGGGCATCAGGGTAAGAAATGACAATCTCATACTGAACACATTCCAGGTAAGGCTGGGTTTTTACCCTAAGGTACCCGACTATTCAAAAACAACAACTTTAATGGTGTCCGGCGAACAGATGCTTAAACCTTATAATTTTGAACCCAGTCAACCATCCATAATACGATTCAGATAATCATGTCACTCTTTGAAGAATTCCGGACCTTTGCCAGGGAAAATAAACTGTTTGCTGAAAATGACAGGATACTGCTTGCCGTCAGCGGAGGGATCGATTCAATGGTTATGCTTCATCTTTTCACAAGGATGGGGTCAGACATAGTGGTTGCCCACTGCAACTTCAAACTCAGGGGAAAGGAGTCGGATCTGGATGAGGAACTGGTAAAAAACTATGCTGCCGTCAATAAGATCCCTATTATTTCTGCTTCATTCGACACATCGGGATATGCCTCTGAGAAAGGTATTTCCATACAGATGGCCGCCAGGGAACTGAGGTATGACTGGTTTGAAAAGATAAGAGCCGAGAAAGAATGCAGTCTTATTGCTGTAGCACATAACCTGAACGATAATATAGAAACCCTGCTTATCAACCTGACCAGGGGAACAGGTCTTAGCGGACTTACCGGTATGAAGCCATTGTCCGGAGCCGTCATCAGGCCCCTTTTGTTTGCAACACGCGCCGCCATTGAAGAATATTGCATTGAATGCGGGGTGCCTTACAGGGAAGACAGATCAAATGCCGAAACCATATACGCCAGGAACAAGATAAGGCATCTTGTTATCCCGGTGTTAAAGGAAATCAATCCTTCGGTCGAAGAAACACTCAACGAAACCGCTGTACGGCTTGCCGGCCTTGATAATATACTATCCTCTCATATCCATAACATCCGGTCGAAGCTATCATCGGAAAGAGGCGAGTCGCGTATCTTTGATTGTGAAAAACTGGCGGAATACAGTGGCAGCCGGCCAATGCTTTTCGAACTCTTCCACCCTTTCGGANNCCTTGCAGGCGACCTTCAGAAACTGATCAGGACCGGCGGCACGGGAAAGCAGTTGTTCACATCTTCCCACGGGATACTGCGAAACAGGGATGAGATTATTGTCAGTCCCCTGGGCAACAAGCACCGGGATCACATAGTCATTGAGTCGCCCGGGGATCTGTTGAACCTGCCCCTGATCAGGTCAGTATCGGTTCACACAGTGGATGAAAACTTCAGTATAGCCCGCGATCCCCGGATAGCCTGCATCGACAGGGATCTGATAAGCCTGCCTCTTATTGTGAGAAGATGGAGGGAAGGTGATTGGTTTTATCCGCTGGGCATGGCCGGCAGGAAGAAACTCAGCGATTTTTTTGTCGACAGAAAATATTCCCGTCTGCAGAAGGAAGAGACGATGATACTTGAGTCGGCGGGTAAAATTGTTTGGGTAATGGGCGACCGACTCGACGACAGGTTCAAGATAACAGAATCGACCACGACAGTGTTGCTTATTGAGCTGAGTGACAGTGAAAATGAAAAATCATAAGTCTGCTGTCCCTTAAGCGGGTTCATCAGCCGCGTGAACCATGGATAGCCCTGTCTATCATAAGAAGATCAGCCAGTGCAATGGCAGCGGCAGCCTCAACAATAACAGGTGCCCTGAGAGCTATACATGTATCGTGTCGTCCCTTTACATTAAGCCATGTCATTTCTTTTCTTCCGAAATCGAAAGTTTGCTGTTTCACGGCTATTGAAGAAGTAGGTTTCACGGCAACCCTGAAAACAATTTCATTCCCGTTCGTGATGCCCCCGTTAATGCCTCCGGCGTTATTGGTCAGGGTTTTGCCTGTTTCATCCACGAAGGAGTCATTATGTTCCGAGCCCTTCATTGAAGCAGCCCTGAATCCTGATCCGAATTCTATCCCCTTAACAGCCGGAATTGCAAATACTGCATGGCTTATTGCTGATTCGACCGGATAGAAAAACGGTTCCCCTAAAGCCTTGTGAGGATCGGAGATCCTGCATTCAATAATTCCTCCGATGGAGTCGCCTTCCGATAGAGCATTACTGACTGCTTTTTCAATGTCGTCGATACCTCCTGCCGAAATGAGTTTTGCCTTCACCAGCAATGGTTGAAGAATGATCTTTGCAATCACTCCTGCAGCAACCAGCCCCCAGGTTATCCTTCCCGAGAAATGTCCGCTGCCTCTCATATCGGCGAATCCCGAGTATTTTACAGCTGCCGTATAGTCGGCATGGCCGGGCCGGGGGATATTCCTGAACTCATCGTAATCGCCCGGTCTCCTGTCGCTGTTTCTTGTCATCAGCATCAGCGGGGCTCCTGTGGTTATCCCGTTAAATACTCCGCTTAATATATCGGGAGTGTCAGTCTCACTTCGGGGAGTCGTACCCTTTGCTCCGCTTCGCCTTCGTGAAAGATCCTGCATGAAATCATCGGGGCTCAGCTTTATCCCCGGAGGGCATCCATCGATAAGCACACCTATCGCGCTGCCGTGAGATTCGCCAAAAACCGAAACTCTGAAAACTTTACCAAAGGAATTCATTTCATATCTGTTTTGTTCCGGGTTTATTATGAATGTAAAAATCTGCTGCTTCTTTTACCGCTATCTTTTCAGCAACAGCATTGCCTATGCCTTTCAGAAAAACGAAGAATATGTCTTTCCCTGATTTTTTCTTGTCCTTCATAAGCAATTGAGCAACCTGGTTATCCGGTATATCATGACCAGGGAGAAGTCCATAGGATTTCAGCACATCAGTTATTCTTTCGTGATCATCCCTTGATATCAGTCCCCTCTCCATTGAAAACGCTGATGCCATTTCCATTCCGCACGAAACGGCATATCCGTGGCGGTATGAATGGTACATTTCGATTGCATGGCCGTAAGTATGTCCGAAATTTAGCAGACGTCTCAGTNNAAATACACATTGACAGAAGCTCAGGATCGCGGTTTGCAATGCCTTCCTGGTTGTTCCCGATTATCTCAAAGAGTTCAGGGTCGCCAATGATCCCGGTCTTTATAAGTTCAGCAAGTCCCGAAAGATACTCTTCTTCAGGCAGTGTCGTAAGCATCAGGGGGTCACAGATCACAAATTCAGGCTGTTTGAAACTACCGAGAGCGTTCTTGGCTTCTTCCAGATTAACCCCGTTTTTTCCTCCTGTGCTGGCATCCACCTGCGACAGCAGGGATGTTGAAACATAGGCACATCTGATTCCCCTCATATATATTGAAGCCAGAAAGCCTGCAAGATCGCAAACAACTCCTCCCCCGATTCCAAGAATGAACCCGTCACGGTCGATCCCTGCCTTCATAAGCTTTGCTGCCAGCATTTCAACGACTTCAAGCTTCTTGCTTTCCTCCCCCGGAGTGATCCGTAACACCGGGAAATCAGGAAAGCGGGCTCCATATAATTCCATAACATTGGTATCGGTCAGAATTGCCACACCCGAATGGGGAAGCATTTCATGGACCGTCTCCCAGGCGGTGCCAACATGGATTTCAGAAAAAGAGTCAGCAGTATTAATGATTATTTTTTCCAATTAGCTTCTGTTTTGCCCGATAAAGTTAACAAAACATACGGAATCACATATAAACCCTTTAAATAACAAATCACCCCAAAGACCTGATTCGTCAGCAATCCCGTCATTGGCAAAAAGCACTAACTTTATGACGATTTTTAATCTTTAACATGACTACCAGGGAAAGATACCGCCGGACCATAGAGTATTTCACTGCAAATATGCCCGATGCCGAAACTGAACTGAGGTACACTGATCCCTTCGGGCTTATAGTTGCGGTGATATTGTCAGCCCAATGTACCGACAAACGCGTCAATATGATAACACCGGCCCTTCTAAAAGAGTTTCCCGATGCGGAATCGATGGCAAAGGCTGAGCACGAGGAGGTCTTTGAATTCATCAGGTCATGTTCCTATCCAAACAACAAGGCCAGGCACCTGGTGGCAATGGCCAGGATGCTTGTAAGTGAATTCGGAGGCATAGTTCCCTCCGATCCCGCTGAATTGCAAAGGCTTCCGGGGGTAGGAAGGAAAACTGCAAATGTAGTGGCTTCGGTAATATACAATAAGCCGGTCATGGCTGTCGATACACATGTTTTCAGGGTAGCTGCAAGAATAGGTCTGACAAAAAATGCAAAAACCCCCTTAAGCGCGGAATTACAGCTATCCAGTAATATTNNCGGACTAAAAGAGTTTTGCAGATACTATGCCCGCAAAAACAAGCATAAAGCTTCCTGAAACATACACTTAAGGGCAAAAACACCGTTCTAATACTAAAACTAAAGAAATATGTCATACCCGCCGCATTACGACCCGAGTATGTCTGATACCAGAATCAGCTATGATGAACTTCTGAAGTCTAATAAAATGCTTGAAGAGGAGCTAAAGCACCTTAGATCGATTTACGAAAGGAACTCCGATATCAAGGATCCGGGGACAGGTTTTTCCACTCCTGCAAATATTCTAAGGGAAATCATTGAAAACAGCAGTTCCTACTTCGCGCTTTTCAAAATAACCGCTGACAACAGGATTCTTATCCTTGACCTCAATGAGAAGGCAGCTTCAGTTGAATCGGTCAGCATTGCTGATGCCAGCAACAAGTATCTTGATGAAGTATTCTTTCCGCACAGGGAAAGACTGGTCAGTCTTATCCATGACACCGGAGGAAGCGGGGTAGCCAGAAAGCTTGCCGTTTCGGAGGACAACAGCGATTCACTCGGGCATTACATTGGGTTCAATCTGGCATACGGAAATATTCTCGTGACGTGGGAACCGGACGGTAATCAGAAGAACGAAGATCTGGCGGGGCAAAATTTGTTATTTGAGTACTTTGCCGAGATGTTTCCGGAGATGATATATGAACTCGACGTATCAGGCAAAGTCATCTATGCCAACGACCAGGCACTTAAGTTCTTCGGTTTTTCAAGGGAAGATATAGCTGCCGGTATCCACCTCTCGAAGGTATTCCCTAACAATTTTCCCAGAATAATGGAGAATCTCAATAACTTAAATGCTCCCGACCAAATCTATAATGAATATAATATCACGATGAAGGATGGATCGCTGGTTCCAATTATGGCACATTCGTTTGCTCTTTTCCATGACAAAAAGAAGACAGGTTACCGGGGAATCATTCTTGACATAAGCAAACAAAAAAATCACGAAGCCAAGATAAACAGGGAAAAAAACATCCTCAAGCACCTTGTCGATTCCATTCCCGAAGCGATAGTGCTTATCGACCGGGATGGGATAATCAGCAACATGAACAAGGAATTCACTTCCATGTTCGGATATGCGAGGGAAGAAATCATAGGCAAAACCGTTGATGAACTTATCACTCCCGATTATCTCAGGAACGAATCATACGATCTGGAACTGGTGCGTGAAAAGGGCAGAATAGTAAAGAATACTGTAAGGCGCGACAAGGAAGGAAATCTGATCAATGTATCTCTGACTGTCGTTAATCTGACAACCAATGACGAGACGGCAGCTTATATGGGTATCTACAGGAACATAACACAGGAGCGTAAGACACAGATTATCCAGGAAATAGTTTACAATATTTCCGCCGCGGCTCTCAACCAGACAGAGATCAAGGACATATACCCGACGATAGTCAGGGAACTGAACAAGATCTGGGACACGAATAATTTCTTCATAGCACTTTATGATGCAAAAACCGACACCCTGTCGATGCCGTTGTTCTCAGATGAAAAAGACAAGTTCGAGCATGTTTCTGCCCGGAAAACAATTACAAAATGGGTTATAGGACTCCGGAAATCGGTACTGCTCAAGATAAATGACCTGAAGAATCTGGAAGACTCCGGAGATATAGATCTGGTGGGCACTCCATGCAAAGTATGGATGGGAGTGCCGCTGAAAGCGGAAAAGGAGATAATCGGCTTAATGGCACTTCAGGACTATCACGATGAGAACAAGTTTACCACAGACGATGTCACCGTGCTGGAATTCATTGCAAACCAGATTGCAATAGCAATCCAGCGCCGTACGATGATAGACAACATGATCCAGGCAAGCCAAAAGGCCGAGGAAGCTGCCCAGTCTAAACAACAGTTCATGTCGACCATGAGTCATGAGATCAGAACTCCCCTCAACGAAGTAATAGGCATAACCAACCTCCTTTTGCAGGGAAACCCGAGGGAAGATCAGATGGATTTTATAAAGACGCTCAGGTTTTCGGGCAATCATCTTCTTACTCTGGTCAACGATGTGCTCGACTATAATAAAATGGAATCGGGGAAAATCGTTTTTGAACAGAATGCCTTCAGCATGAACGATTTCATGAATGACATCCTCAGGACATATTCCTACCGTGCGCAGGCAAAGAATCTTGAATTCGAAATAATTAAGGATAACAATCTCCCGGATGAGGTCATAGGTGATTCTATCAGGCTAAACCAGATACTTTCCAATCTTCTTTCAAACGCCCTGAAATTCACAAAATCGGGATATATACATGTAATACTGAAAGAGACGGAAAGAAATAACAATAAAATCGGAATTGAGTTCACGGTAAAAGACAGTGGACTGGGGATACCGAAAGACAAGCACAAAATGATATTTGAAAGCTTTGCACAGGCTTCACCCGATACCACAAGGCATTTCGGAGGGACAGGACTTGGTCTGGCGATTTGCAAAAAACTGGTTGAACTTCAGGGAGGAAATATTGATTTAGAAAGCGAACCCGGCAAAGGTTCGTCGTTTCGCTTCGTCCTTTCATTCGGGATACCCGATCAGGAAATCAAACCCAAAGCCGGCGATACATCTGAAACATATATCGGACTTGAAGGTAAAAGGATACTTGTGGCGGAAGACAATAAGATCAACTTTTTTGTTGCCAATAAGTTCCTGACAGGCTGGGGAGTAAATGTCACACATGTCGAAAACGGCCAGCTTGCACTCGAGATGCTCGAAAAAGCTGACTTCGACCTGGTTCTTATGGATCTTCACATGCCTGTTATGGACGGAATTGAAGCCACACGACAGATCAGAAATTCGGAAAATCCAAGGATAAAAAACATGCCCGTGATTGCACTGACTGCAGCCATTCTCTCAGAAAACCACGACAAGATCGCTGATCTTAGCATCAACGACTACGTTCTGAAACCGTTCAAGCCTCAGGATCTGTTCAATAAGATTCTGAAAAATACTAAATAACGGTACGGGGCTCAAAGTGGAAAGTAAAAAGTTGAAAAGTAGAAAGTTCAAAGTTAGGGGTTCGAAGCAATCAATGCGTTTAGTGTTTAGGGTTTAGCGTTCAGAGTTTAGAGTTCAGCGTTCAGCGTTCAGTGTAGTTAAATGCCTCATTGCAAGAGACTTGCAAGACCGCAAGACCGCAAGANNGGGCAAAAGAAAGGGACCGCAAGACCGCAAGACCGCAAGACTGCAAGACTGCAAGACCGCAAGACCGCAAGACTGCAAGACCGCAAGACCGCAAGACAATGTATTATGTATTATAGGCGATAGATTATAGGCGATAGATTATAGGCGATGTGCCGCATTGGAAGAGACCGCAAGACCGCAAGACTGCACGACTGCACGACTTGCAAGCCCCGTGCCAGCTTATTTTATACAGTTTCTGCTGATGTATTCCGTTGCTTTTTTATTTCCCTGGTTGAAAGCTTTTTTAAAATCAAAGCATGCACCTTCCCTGTTGCCCATGCTGAGCCGTGAAATTCCCATATTCAGCCATGCATCAGGGTTTTGGGGCTGAAGGTCGAGTGCCATGCTGTAATCCTTCGCCGCAAATTCCCACGAATTAGACACGAAATATGCATTAGCCCTGTCGATGTAGCACTCAGCGTCATGAGGGTGCAGCCTGAGATTTTCCGAGACATATGTAAGGGCCAGGAGATTGTCGCCCGAAGCCGCGGCAAGTTTTCCTGCCCGGCTCAGAGCCTTTTTTTCTCCCGGATAAAGATCAAGATATCTGACAACATCCTTCAGCGCCCTGTCAGTTTCTCCCGTCTTCCTGTAGCATTCCGCCCTGAGCATAAGCAGTTCAGGCTCTCCGGCGCCTGCATTCAAAAGACGGGTGTAGGTTGATGAAGCGCCTGCAGGGTTCCCTGATGCTTCCTGATTTCTTGCAAGAAGCCTGAGATATTTTTCATTATCCGGTTCTTCAGCCAGCAGTGCATCAAGAGCTTTCAGCGATTCGGGATACTTCTTCTCCGAGAAGCTTATCATGGCGCCTGCATAAGCCAGTTCGTCACTCTCCGGATAGCCAGCCCTGAGTTCAGTGAACAGCGATTTCGCATCCGTAACCCTTCCGGTCGACAGGTTGTATTCAATTTCAGCTATTCCTTTCTCAAGGGAAGTATAGATATCCTTCCTCCAGAACTGACGCCATTCGGGACGGTTTTCCAGGAGGCTGAATGCAGGGTCGAGCATTATTTCCCTTTCGCTCCTCCTGTATTTTGATCCAAGGCACAATTCAAGATGGTATACGGCTGTTGTCGCATCTCCCTTCAGGGCATAGATTCTTGCCAGTCCGTACTCACCTGATCCCGGCGAAACACGGTTTGCTGAATTGTAATCGTTTATTGCCCCCGAGTAATCATCCCCGGCAAGGAATGCTTCGGCCCTGGTGAGATAGACATCCCTGTCAGGGTAACTCTCCAGCGCCCGCGATAACAGGGCTGCCGCCTCAGCTGTTTTTCCTCTTTCGGTAAGAGCCCGCCCTTCCATAAGGAAATCCGATTTTGTCTGCCCCTTCAGTCCCGCGGTTAAAAGCGCGATAAATATCAACAACAATATCCTTTTCATCATCATGTCTGTTTGATCAATAATCCGGTCTGGTGACCGTTGCCCCCTTTTCAGTAATGACATGAACAAATCCCGAAAGATGGAACTGCTCAAGTCCCGTTATCCTTCTTTCAAAAACATCGCACTGGTAGAAGTAAACTCCCGGCGATACTATCTTTCCATTGTAGGTGCCGTCCCAATTTATTCTCGGTTCATCGGTCTGAAAGATAAGCACCCCGTAACGGTTGAACAATTTGAAATCGACCTTTTCCACCAGTCCTGATGTTTTGGCCCTAAGCCAGTCGTTTATATCATCCCCGTTTGGAGTGAACACATTCGGTATCTCGTAGAAATTGCAGGAGTCGACGCAGATCATAACCGATTTCAGGCTTTCGTTCCCCATCTCATCAAATGCCGAAACCGCGTAACACCCTGAAACAATCTCACCCGGATAATGTTTGTAGCTGAAAGTATTCCTGTCGTTGATAACCGTCAGCAGCGACATGGGCTCTTCTGTTAGCAACTTATAATATATATTGTATCCTGCCACGTCATCAAGGCAATCCTGATCGGTAATACTCCAGCGTACATTGTTGTAGAGGCTGTCGCACTGGCTTGTAACTGTAATTGCCGGCTGGCAGGGAGCTTCATTGTCGACAGGAATTACACAGGTTCGCTGTGAAAAGTTTAACAGATTCCCGGGCATGCCTGCCGATGCATATCCTCCGGTCGATCTGACCATGTAACAATACTCCGTGCCGTTCACCAGTCCCGTATCGGTAAATTCAAGAATATTGGAAGTACCGATAGAATCGTAGGCCATGGTTGTCCTGTTAAGTCTGAAGAAGTCGTACCTCGTGTTTACCCAGGGAACGTTACGGCTGATCACGAAACGGACCTTACGGTCGCCCGGGTTTGCAGTCAGGTAAAGAGAGGATGCATATCCGGGCTCTCCTATCAGGAACCTGTTGCCCGGAGTATTGTTGTACAACTCTATCCTGTAAATATATCCCCTATCGACAGTGTTTATAAGAGTATCGACATGGGATGTTTCATTAAGGGTAGATGTACTGATTGTCCTTATTCGCGTGTAATTGGTACCGGTCACACCGTCGGCCCTCGAGATTATATACTCCCAGGGACCGGGAGCCGGGATGGTATCAAGCCTGTCGGGCCTTCTCCACCTTATAACTATCGAGCCGTTGGTTGCCGAGGTTGACCTTACGCTTACGTTGGTTATCAAGGGAATTCCCGAAACCAGCGACGAGACAAGTTCGTTGGAGGCTTTACTCTCGGCAAGGTTTTTAAAAACGGCTGTGATCCTGTACGAGTATTCCTTGTTGAACTCCAGTCCCTCTCCTGAGTTGGTATCGAGGTAGGAAACGGTGGAATTTCCTTCAATATATCCAACTTTCTCATATCCTGCCGATGCAGGAATTCCAGGCATGCATGTATCGGGTGTAAAGGAAGAAGATCCTTCCCTCCTGTAAATATTGAATCCCATTATGGCATCGGTTCCGTAATCGTTCCATTCCAGCCTCATGAATTTGCCCGCGGGCGATAAGCCGGTCAGTACCGGTGACGGACCCAGGACTTTTATCTGGAAATTGTCGATGTCGGAAAGATTCTGATCACTGTTGTAATCATCGGCCTTTATTATTATGTCATAAGGCTGGTTTCTTACTGCCTCATAGCATGTTTCCCACCTGAAGCGGGATGAATAGAATCCTTCAACCGAGTCGACTTTCGTGAATGTAGCCCGGCATGGATCAAGACTATAAATTCCTGAAGTTGATGAGAGCCGAAGCAGATCATTATTGGGATCGGTGGCAGAAACCAGGAAATCGACCATCGAGCCGGCTTCAACGCATCTGCTGGAAAGCGGTCCGATAACAGGAGGTTTGTTATCCGTGTCGTACACATTGATCTGAATATCCCTTACCACCACTCCTATTTTTTTCCCATAGCGCCATTCCTGAATCTCCATGGCAACATTATACGCCCCTGTATCTCTGGGAGTGCGCCAAACCAGGTCTCCTGTAAGGGCGTCGACCCTGATATATTCGGTTGCAGGAGGAAGGGTGTAGTTCTCGATGGGTTTACCGTCCTCACGGGTACATGTCGTGAGTGCGTACGAAAGGCTGTCGCCGTCAGGATCGTAGGCTCCCGGATTATGAATGAACACATGTCCCCTGGCTGCCTTGTCGTAGGGTGGATTGAGAAGTACCGGAGTGCTGTTTCTTCCGATTGAAGGATTCACTATCAGGGTTGTGGTTATGGAGAAAACCACATTCACCGAATTCGGAATATTTATTACATCAGCGTTTCTGTTGGGATCCTGCACCACTATCTTGTATACACCGGGGCCGGGATAGGTATGAGTGGTCTTATAGATATTCCTTTTGTAATAGTTCGGCAGAAACACATAGCTGTTCCTTGGTGCCACTGATGTTGAATTATCGCCCCATTCAACTTCAAGCTCATCCCTGTCAGCATAGCTTAAGGTGTAGGTATAGGTCGTTATGGTTATCTCGAATGTAAGATCCGACAACTGCACATAAGTGATTTCTCCCGCCCTGTTATGAGTTGCCCAGGCATTTCCGAAACAGGTCAGCAAAAGGGCAACAATCAATATTATCTTCGTATATAATGTCTTCACTTTACTATACTCCCCTTATCCTTTAAATTATTGTATTTCAAACGTCTTTTCCGTCTCCAGGGCAGTGAGCCTGGCAGCTTCCTCAAAATCATTTACCTTGACAATCAGCATATTTGCCTGATCGTTATAGATTGAAGTCAATATAGTGTTTTTCACATTCACCGATCTGACCCTGTCAGCAGAACCGAAAGAAAGATTCATTCTCAGTTCATTGTCCGACAGGCTCATAGTTCCGAGTTCCGCCTTTACCGGATCACCATTAACGGTTATCCTTACCTTTTCGTTCACATAATCAGTCAATATTGTTTGAACATGCTCATTGCTTCCTGAAAAATCCAGGTTGTTATCCTCTTCAGTTCCAAGCCCCGCGTCGAGCAGGAAATCATCAAAGTATACCATAAGGAACATATTAAATGCCTTATCATCGGGTGAATAGTCGATGCTCATAAGTGAGACGTGCACCGGATGAAATCCCAGCCATAGCGACAAAAGCAAAAATCTGATCATCCAAATCAAGGGTTAGGCACATTAAGCTTCCTCAAAAATCAGACCATTAATAACTATCAACCGGCATCCTCAACCCTGTTCTTGAGATAGCCTGCCGAGCCGACTTCCATGAACGAGAATCCGGCAGGCCCTGAAAAGTTTCCTGCCAGTATCACCACGAGGTCTTCATTGCATATCTCATTTTTCCCAATGAGGTCAGAAAGTGCCATTCTGATAAAATCATCCACCGATCTTCTTTTTTCCTGGAAACTCGCGTACACCCCGTACGAAAGGGCCATCTGCCTCATTGTGCTGGCAAGATAGCACCTGGCAAGTATCATATTGTATCCTCTGTATGCAGCCATATCCCTTATTGTTCTGCCTTTGATAGTATCTGCAATTATTGCTTTGGCATTCACTCTCACCGAAGTTTCTACGGCCACTTTTGCCAGGTATGATGAAATCTCGCTGTTAATTCCCGAGGTTGGCAGTTCAAGGAATTTCTCCTTATTTTCCTCAACCTCAAGAGCTACGCGTGTCATTGTTTTAACTGCTTCCACAGGGTACAAGCCGGCGGCTGTCTCCCCGCTCAGCATCAGGGCGTCGGTCTGGGAATAGATGGCGCTTGCCACATCGCTTATCTCGGCCCTGGTTGGCCGCGGATTCTTAATCATCGAATGAAGCATCTGAGTTGCAACGATAACCGGCTTCCTTGCCGTAATGCATTTCGAGATGATATTCTTCTGTATCCCC
>MTKZ01003156.1_pt1 | contig 30182 bp, 32 predicted proteins | sample 1042781 | NCBI WGS metagenome assembly MTKZ01 (sample SAMN06212207, study PRJNA360539) | anaerobic digester metagenome | biome: Wastewater treatment plant; material: sludge; isolation source: anaerobic digester fed with sludge from wastewater treatment plant | place: Denmark: WWTP Viborg ... | reverse complement strand
CTGCCGCAGGTAGGACACGTCCAGCGCGCCGGTCCTCGTCGCGCCGTTGACGATACGGCACAGGATTTCGGTATCCACCTCCGCTTCCCGCCGATAACGCAGCCGACGGAACAGATCGTCCGCATTCAGAATCGTTCCGTTGTGCGTGCCGATGACGTCCCCGGCCAGGACGGGATGGTTGTTGGCGTTGTTCCGCTCGTCGCCGCACGTGCGCCAGCGCGCGTGCCCCATGAGAACGGTCACCCGATCATCCAGCCCTGCGAGCAGCCGTGCGTATTCGGGCCGCTTCACGAACCGCGACGCCGGGATCGGAAGCTTGAACAGTCCGTACTCGCCGTCCGTATTCACCCACGCCGCGCCCGTGGCATGCTGCCCGCGTGGTTCGCTGGCTATGAGCAGGCGCGTGAAGATACCGGACAGACGATTCAGTTCCCGCCCGGTCCTCGGCTTCTCGCCGAGGATGACTCCCGCCAGCCCGCACATCAGCGTCCCCTCCGCTCGGCGACCGGCAGGAAACCCCGGAAGAGTCCCTCGGCGTATTGCTTCTTATTGGTCTCGATCCACGCCGCCTCATCCTCGAAGCCCATCTCCCGCGCGAGCCGTTCGACCATCGGGCGGTCCAGCATGTTCGTGATGCCCGACCGCCGTATGCTGTCGATTACCCGGAACACCTTTTCGGGAATCGGCACGGGCGTGGGCCGCCCGGGCGGCGCGACCGGTTTCTCTTCGAGCATCTCCGCCAGCCCGTGTTCGAGCAACGCGGCCAGCAGCGACTCGGCCAGGGCTTCCGGAGTGTCCCCCGAGACCGCCAACTCGATGCCCGCGAGCATCTTCGCGTTCCGAAGCACCATGTCCACGTAGTCCGTCACGCTCCCGTGGTCGGAGAACAACGCCGCGCCCTTCATCGCGATGACCACGTCCAGCGGCCGCTCACCCGTAAACACCTCGCCGTCGCCTTCGAACGGCTTTCCGTCCAGACTCGTGTTCCGCAGGAGAATCTTCATGCGTCCGCCTCGCTTTCCTGTGCCTGCAGCCGATCCTTGAAGTACGGCAACTCGCCTTCGTTCCTGGCGTCGCGCATCGTCCGCCCAGACCAGCGCACCCGCCAGCCGGTCGCCGTGGCGAGGCCAAGGTTCTCCGCGTTCGTGACCCGGTCCGCGCCCGTGAAGCGCGCGAACGCCTCGCCCCGGCTGCAGACCGCCTTGAACAACGCCCGCCGCGTCCTGCGCGGGATGTACGCGAGCAGATAGCGTTCCGCGCCCCGCTCGAGAATCGCTTCCCAGTACGTCCGCATGGTCAGCCCTCCACCACGGGCGCAGCCGCCGTCTCGCCCGCCTGCGGTTTCGGCTGCGGCCTGCCCCGTTTGAAGGCTGCGTCGCCCGGCATCGCGCTCAGCAGATGTTTGCGCGCCGTCTTGAACTCGTTCCCAATGAGACCCAGGTGCAGCAGGAAGACCCGGAAGTCGTACTTGGCGCTCTCCGGCCGGAACTCGCGCTTCCGGCTCGACGCCGCGCGCCCGTTGAGGCCCTTGGCTGCCAGCGCCAGCACGAACTGGACGTAGGACTTGACCTTGCCCGCGTGCAGCGTCCCCTCGAACCACCGGAACTCGACCGTCCCACGGTACCAGACATTGTGGAAGTTCACGCCGTAGTAGCGGGTCGAATCGTAGTGCTGAGGGCAGGTGTTCCGCTGCCCATACCAGATGCGGTTCAACTGGTCTTTCGTGCAGGGCTTGTATCGTTCGAGCCTTGCGATGAAGTCCGGGCTCATCGGCTTCGTGTAGCGGCTGAGCCGCTCCTGCCGGATGCCGAGCGCGGTGAGAATGAGCGGCTCCTGCTTGTACACCAGCTTCGCCAGCCGGGAAAGCGACCGCCCGTCAAAGGGGTCCGCGCCGACGTGGATGTGGATGGCCGTCGTGGCGTCCACGCGCGCGCCCGCCGCGCGCACCGCCCGAATCACCTGCTGCAGCGTCTCCATGTCCCCGTAGTTCAGAATCGGGGACACGATCTCCGCGCGCAGATGTTCGGGCACGTTGTTGAGGGAGGCATCCTTGACCACCTTCCAGACCCGGCCTTGGACGTCCGTCACCTGCCACGGGTCGAAGGAGTACGGCGACCCCAGGTACCGCGCCTCTCCGCCCACGGCGGTCTGTATGGCCCGGGCAACCGTTTCCCGCGTCCGTCCGACCGTCTCGATCTCGACCCCGTAACTCAACTCCCGCATGTCCATCCGGCTGTCTCCTTTCTTAACCTGTTCCACATCAAGGGCTTACGCCTTATTCTGAACACATTCACGCTTCTTCCGCGCCGGAAGTCAAGTCGAATCTTCGGCGTAAACCCTTGCGGCGAAACGGCTTGGAAATACGAACACCGGCGGTCCTTCCCCAGAATTGGGGCCGGTCCGCCGGTGTTCGGGGTGAAATGCTGGTCTACGCGTCCCCCTGGGCTGCGTCGTGGGCGCGCTTGGCGTCCGCTTCCTCGCGGGCGATCTTCCGGAGCACCGCGTGGAACTCGTCTGCCAGGCAGGGATGCAGGCCGAGGCAGTGCTCGATCATCTCGACCCGGAGATGCAGGTTCTGGAGCAGGTCGAGGGCGTGATCGCGCAGGACCGCCTCGCGCTTTTCCCGCGGCGACGGGATGAACTCGACGAAGCCGCCGTTGCGTCTCGTAAGCATGGCGTTCCCCTCCTCAACTCAGCGTCGCGCCGAGACGGTGGATGCGGGCGTAGATGTTCGCCCAGCTCGCCCAGAACACCGCCATGTAGCGGACCTTGTTTCCCGCGGGGTTGGAGAACGTGCGCCTGTAGGTGTACTCCGTCCATTCCTGCGAGATGGGCCGCGTCCCGTCCAGCGTCATCGGTTCCCAGGAGGTCCCGCCGTCGTTCGAGGCGTACCAGGTGATCGTGGTGTGGCTCGGCACGTTCATCTCCGCATAGACCGTGGTCGATGCGACGCCCTGCGTCAGTTCGATCTGCCGCGTTACATACGCCGCGTTCCAGTCGTTGAGGTAGCCGACCATCGTCACGTTGCGGAAGTTGAGGACGGGCGACTCGTTCGGGAGCGTGGACGTCAGGCGCGCGCGGATGGTGTGCCGGACGTTGTACCACGGCACCTTCTCCTCCTCGGCGGGCACCAGCACGTCCCACGAGTACCCGTCGTTCTGTGAATACTCCCAGACGATGTTCGCGCCCTCCGGGATGACCGAGTACTCGTCGAGGTTGATCTCCGTGAACCCGTAGCCCGTGAGTGGCGTCGGCATGAACTGGATGACGCCCGACGAGGCGAAGTTCAAGCCATAGATGCGCATGGCGAGGTCGGCGCCCTGCCGCGCGTTCCACGTCTCCGCGTTGGAACTCTCGAGCAGCACGCCCTGGGGATAGACCTGCTTCGTGATCACGCCGTTCTGTCCGATGGCTCCGAGCATGGCGACACGGAGCCGGTAGTCATTGCTGTCCGTGAGGATGACGACCGCGTAGCTCGTGTCTGTCTCGATGTAGACCGGGTTGGGGAAGACGACCTTCGTCTCGGCATTGAGGGTCACCTCGTCCGGGGCGAGCGTCGTTTCCGCGTAGACCACGGCGTTCGGGAAGCCCGTGGTCACCCCGCGAATCTGGACCGTCACCGGCTTCTCCGCGTCCTTGGTCGTGAAGAACAGGCCCACGGCGGAGACGACCCGGTTCTGCGTGAAGTTGAAGGTCTGCGCCAGCGGGTCCACGGGCCGCTGTGTCTGCCGCCACCACCAGACCCAGTCCCAGGCGGGCACGCGGATCACCCGCTGCTCGACGATGGTCTGGATGCGCGTGATGACGACGGGGTCCTGCACCTGGACGACGGCTTCCGCGCCGTACGCGCCGTCCGTGGCGCTCACGATGCGGTTGCCGAGCGCGGCGCTGTTCGGGACCATGAACGTGCCGGAGAAGCGTCCGGACCAGTCCGTGGTGATGCCCGTGGCCACAACCTGCCCGTCGCACCGGAGTGTGACGTTCGAGGCGTTCCGGGAGAAGTTGATGCCGTTGACGCCGATGGTCGTCTGGCCCCGGCGGCCCATCGTGGGGCTGACCGTGATCGAGGCCGGGGGCTTGTCGAAGGCGGACCAGGGGTTGACGTTCCGTTCCTCGGACCAGTCCAACTGCTCGACCAGCACCACCTCCGTGGCGGGCAGCATGGCAAGGTCGGCGCCCAGCCGGACGGTCGTGTGCGCCGGGTCCACTTCAAGGAGATAGGGCGTCGCCGCGCGCGCGGGCGCCACAAATTTCTGGAGCGTATCCACGCGCGCGTTCCAGTTCGGGTGCGTCGGATCGGACTGGGCCGTATTGGAGAAATCGTCGGAATAGATGCCCTTCTTCGTTTCCGCCGTCCGGTTCTGGAGCTGCGTGTTCATCTGCGAGATCGCGTCGTTGTACTTGAGCGTTTCGATGTCCCGCATGAGCCGGTGCAACTGGTCCATCGTCACGCGGGTGAGGCCGAAGTTCCGCACCGACATCGCCGTCGAATTCGGCGGACAGGTTATCGAGCACAGCGCGAGCGCATTCTCAGGGACGACGGGGTCCTTTGGGAACTCCGCCGGCGCGCCGGGAATGCGGATGATCTCCGAGGCCGTGGCGCAGAGCACGTCCCGGCGCCCGATGTAGAAGTCGTAATCGATGCTGCAGTTCGACCCCGCGACCGGCTGGATGCCCACGCCGGGTTTCCCGAAATTGACGACGTTCAGGTTGCCGAGGGCGATGGAGACCGGCGACATGCCGATGCCCGCGGTTCCGCCCTGCAGCGGATTGGCGGACGAGGGTTCGTCCGCGCCGTCGTCGTCGTAGGACAAGGCGGAGCCCGCGCATTCGTAGAGCAGTTGCAGGCCGGTCCGCGTGTTCGACACGCCCCGGTAGACCCGGTAATGCACCGCGCCGGGCACGGCGGTCCAGGACAGCTTGTTGATCTCGCCCGCGCCGGTCTGCCGCGAGACGACGCGGGTCGAATCGTATCCGCTCTCGCCGTAGACCGTGACCACGGTCACGAGGTAATGGTACAGTCCGGCTGCAGGATTCCCGCCCTGGGCGAACAAACCGCCGTCGCAGTAGTCCGTGCCCTTGACCATCTGGCGCGTGTAGGTCCAGCGGACCGTGTACGACGTCCCGATGGCCGGTTCGTTCTGGCCGAGCCAGTCCACGTAATTGCCGGACTGCTGCCAGTCCACGCCCTCCAGAAACACCGTGGCGCCCTGGCTCACCTCGACGATGTCCACGACGGGATTCGGTTCGAGCAGGTCCTCGCCGCCGGACACCGAGCCGCGCGTAATGCTCGACGTGGTCTCGACGATGGCCTCGACCTGCGTGGTCGCCTTGAGCGGGCCGCTGTTGAGCGCGTAGCGGCGCGCCCCCTCCTGAAACGTCTTCTGCTCGCCGCGCACGAACTTGGTGGAGACGGACTTCGGCACGAGCGTCGTGGTGGGCAGTTCCTTCTGCAGACGGTAGCCCTGGATATAGGCCCGCCCAGCGTTCGTGATCACCGTCACGTTCTGGCCGTCGTCGCCGCTCGTGAAACTGTCCAGACCGTTCACGAGATAGTTGCCCGCCTGGTCGAAGGTGCGCTCGGCGAGGTTGTTCAAGAGCGAACTCAGTCCTTCCGCCGCGGCGAAGGCGAGCTGGTTCTCCGTGACCGACCCGACCGTGATGCGCGCCCCGGCCAGCGTGCCCGCGAAATCCTCGAGGGCGATGTTGCACTTCTGCTGGACGGCGGGCAGCACATCGCCCGTGTCCCGCTCGAACTTGTACAGGCAGACGACCTTCCTCTGGGCCACGTTCGCCGGCAGCGCGTCGCCGGACGTGTCCCGGTTCTTGAGCGACGTGACCCATTTTTCCCGTTCGGCGGTCGGTTCGCCCGTGGCCGGGTTCACGAGGACACCGTCGTGGTTGTACGTGTAGTTGTACTTGAGCAACTCGACGTACACGTAGTCCGCGCCGGTGTTCTTGTGGACGTCGTAGGCGAGCGTCGCGCCGGGGACGTTCTCGATGCAGCCGTCCACGTAGACCCGGCCCGCGGCGATCTGCAGCACGTTGTTCATGCGCGCGACTTCGAGACCGGAGAGGACGGCCCCTTCGCGGAAGAGCGCGTCCGCGAGCCGCTTCACCTGTTCGCGGGCGATGTCCTGCTGCTCGTTCAGTTCCGAATCGAGCAGGGTCCGGTCCTCGTGATAGACGACCTTCTTGTAGTTCTTGGTGGGGTCGAATGTGTTCCGTGAAACCGCCATGGCGTGTGTCTCCTCATACCTTGATGACGCCGACCAGTTCGATCCGCGTGTCCGCGACCTTGTTGAAATCCGGCAGGTTCTTGACCTCGTAGAGGTAGCCGGGATTGAGCACCTTGCCCGAGGGGTTCGAGACCACGTGGTATGCGCCGCCCTCGGCGTAGTCCGAGACGTGCCCCTGGACGTAGGTCACGCCGCCGCCGAAGAACCCGTATTCCTTGACCGTGATCCCGTTCGCCTCGGTCTCGTCGAAGACGAAGAACACGCCGAGGATGTTCGTGGGCGCCGCAGTCTCGATATAATGCACGCCGTTGACCACGAGCAGGGCCTGGCCCGCCGGGTCCACGGCGAGGAAGGACCGTTTGTGGAACTTCTTGCGGGCGCGCTCGTGTTTGAGCGCGGTCTGCGTCCGCGACGGCGAGGGCGGGTTGAGGGGGTCAGTGAACGTGCCGTCGCCGTCGCCGATGGCGCAGTGGGTGATGCCTTCAAGGGCGTCCCCCTTGAGCAGGCGCGCCATGAGGACGCGCCCGGAATCGCTGATGAGTCCGGCGGGCATGGTTCATTTCCTCCTTACGTCTCGATGACGTGGGTTTCCTGCAACAGGATTTTCGTCACGGCGATGCGCACGTCGATGTTCATCTCGATCCCGTCGAAGGTTCCGCCGACCGCGACGAACGTGTCGACGTCGCCGGGGGTCACCCTGGCGATGATCACGCCGGTGTCGGTCAGGAACTCGAAGGGGGTTTCCGGCATCGCGCGTCACCTCATCCGAAGGGGGGCGCGATGGGCAGTTCGATGCCCCACACCCGCCACTTGATGTCCCGTCGGAACTGCACGGGCGTTCCGGGCGGGCAACTGATGCGCCGCCAGAACGTCATGACCTGATCGTTCCGGATGAGCACCGGCTCGCTGCCCTGGGGAATCGTGAGGAATTGCCCCGGCACGGCGCTGTCCAGACCCTCGCGCGTGAACGCGAGCCTGCACCAGAGCGCCGGATAGATCTGCTCGCCGAAGACTTCGATACCCAGGATTCCGAACAGGTAGTAGAGGTAGCCGGAAGTCACCCGCGCGCCCGCGTTGTGTCCCACGGGCGCGGTGTCGTTGTATCCCCGCTGGACGATGAACTGCGTCGTGCCGCCGCCGTCGAGGAGAAGCATCTGTTCCTCGCCCACGGCGATGGTCTCGCCGTTGCGGAAGCGGCCCGCGTCCTGGACGATGAGCGCCGTTGCGTTGTCCGATACGGCCTCCGCGAGCGTGGTGTGTTCGGCGGCGAGATAGAGTTGCTTGTCCGAGTAGCTTCCCTGCTCGCCCTCCAGCAGCGCGAAGTCCGGGGCGGTCATGTCGCCCTCGGACAACTGGTGCGTGAGCAGTTCGTCGTCGTACACGTGCAGTGCCATGCGTCCGTTCTCCTATGCCGCGGGCCATTGGCGGATGATGTATTCGTTGGCCGCCGATTCGAGCGACGCCGGAATCTCGCCCTTGTCCTCCATCTGCCGGAAGCGCCAGCGGTAGGTGCTGCCCAGCTGCGGCCCGGTCTGGTTGAGGCGGCGCTTGTTGAGTTGGAGCGGGACGGTCCTGCCCGAGTTGCGGCGCACGTCCACGTCCAGTTCCAGCGAGAGGCGCATCGCGGTCCGGTCTGCGTTGACGATGTCCTTCTGGTTTATGCGGTCGCGGTTGATGGTGAAACCGGGAATCGGTCGCTGCCAGCGTTCGACGATGCCGTGGGACGCCGTCATCTCCTGGACGGCGTAGGCGCCCGTGCGCACCTGCGACGCGCCGTGGACCGTGACCCGCCGCGTCAGGGGCAGGGGGAAATTCAGGCCCGTGTCGTTGAGGATAAAGTCTTCGTACTGGCGCGCGAAGGCCCCGCGCCGGGAGGCGTGCCGGAAACCGGCCTCCGCGTCCTGGCCGGCGTCTTCGGCGCCGTCCATGCGCTGCAGGAAGAAGACCCGCGCGCCCGTGGGATGGTGCGGCGCCAGCACGGTCCGGACGCCGGGCACGATGTTGTCCGATTCGACCCGGTACACGCCCTGATTGAACACCGTTCCGGCAAGGCGAAAGGCGTTCAGGCGGGCGCGCCGGTTCGTGCGCAGCATGGCGCGGAAGGTCTCGAAGAGGCCGCCCCGCCAGCCGATGTTCTCCAGGCTGCGGACAATGGCCGGGATGGTGCCCTTGCGCCGGTAGAACTCGACGGCCTCGCGAAGCGCCCGGTGCTGGACGTCCGCGTTCGCGTTCGGGTCGAGCGGCCATCCAATCAACGCCGCCAGCAAGGGCAGGAACGCCGGGTCGCAGTCGTCCAGGTTGAACACCGACGGAAGCGCGTCCACCCGGTTCTTGAATTCGTCTAGGGTGGCGGCGGGAATCTTGAGGAAGGCTGCGAGGTCGCCTGTCGTGTCCCGTTCCCGCCATACGGAAGGCAGGAGATCGAGAAGATGGGTGTCGAACCAGGACCGGTCGATTTGCAGCCCCGTGGCAGTATCACGGCGGCGGACGCGGTCGATGCGCAGACTGGTGGACACAGGGCGGCTGCGCCCCGCGCCGACGGACAATGTCGTGTCTCCCGCGCGGGACCATCTCCGCCCCACGAAGAGGTCCGTCGAGAAATCCGTCGCGCGGATGCGGTCGACCTGAATCCGTGTGGCGGCGTCCCTGATTCGGGTTCGCTTCGGATACAGAATAGTCGGGGCTTCGAGAAACCGCCACGCGCCCACGGAAACGGCGGTCAGAGCTGCGCGGTCGAGGCTGCCGGGGACAGAGACGCCCGTCGAGAAATCCCGTGCGCGGACACGGTCGATTCGCGTCGTTGTTTCCCCGGCGATGACGCGGCGCGCGCCGACGGAGAGAATGGTCTCACTGTCCCGGAGGCGCCGGGCCGCCACACGCAACAGAGACGAGGCATCGTGCGCGGCGAGCCGCGGTATCCCGACGAGCGTACCGCAATCGCTCACCGTGCTGCGGTCGACGCGGATTCTCGCTGCGGCATTGGACGAGCAGTCATGAGCGATGGTGATCACTGCCGCCGATTGCCGCTCCCGGCTGCGCGATATGCCGAAGACGGCGCCGCAATCGCACAATCGGACATGCTGGACATTCACTCGGGTCGCCGGTTCCAACAGAAGGTCTCCGCACACGGAGACGGCGGACCGCGAGTCGCACTGTCGCACCATCCGGCGCGATACCACGGTTGCGGCGCGGACGACGATGGTCCTCGCCTGGTCCCCTCCGTTGAGAATCCTTTCGTTGAACAGGGCCGTGTTCATTCGGCCTCCAGTACCACGGCCTCGAGCAACCAGGCGTCGCCCGTGAACGTGTCCTCGGCGCTTGCGCCGTCACGGGCGATGACAAGCGTCATCGGGCCGCCGCCGATGCCCATACCCGGAAACTCGAGTGTCGTCTCGAACATCGTGATCTGTTCGGGACCGGGCGCGCCGCATACATCGGTGACAACCACTTCCGGCTGTCCGCCCACGGTCGGGCCGAACATCCAGTTCATCGCCTTCCCGCGAAGGGTCCAAAGGCAGTCGCCGGTGTTTTCCTCCTTGCTGTACCAGAACAAGAGAACCTTGAGCCTGCGCCCGCGGAAGGTCGGGAGCAGTACGAAGAGGAGGGATATCGCCCCATCCTCCGACGGCGCGAATTTCCAGGCTTTGGTCTTGTGTCCGCTCGAAGCGCCCACTTCGAGCGTATCGAGCGACGGGGTCCCGGAATGCACGGCGAATTGGCTCGGATAGAGGGTGTGGATGCCCGCGATCATCTGCAGTTCGCTCAGATGCTCCGCGGTGCATCTGATATCCACGGACGCCCCCGCCGAATGGCTCGAAGGTGTCGTGCCCTGCGCGCCGCGTCCGCCGTAGTCTTCGGTAACGTAAAGGATGTCGTTGTCTCCGCCGGACAGGATGGCTTCCGTCGCAGCGGACACGACGCCGGAGTCCTCGGAGAACGCGAACAACAGCCCCGACGCCGCGACGTTCGCGGCCAGTGCGGTCAGGATGTCGTCCACGGAGCTCGCGAGGTCGCCGTTCTCGTCGGTGGCCAGGTTGACCGTTACGGCGTTGCCGCTAACCGCGATGGACAACGGCGAACCGTTCGCGCCGGGGTCGGCCAGCGTGATCGAGACACCGTTGCCCGCGTCCCCGTCCTGGACGGCAATCCAGTACGTCCGGTCCGTACCTTCCGCGCCGGTCATTGCATGCGCGCGCTTGCGTTCCTGCACTTCGATGATCTCGTCCCCGATGGAGACGAAGCACGGCATCTGCGTGAGCGGTCCGCCGCCGCCTTCGTCGAGGACGATCTCCAAGTCGGTGGGCGCCAGCGGCGCACCCAGCGTCGCGCGGTAGTTGTTGACGGGAAAATGGAAACCCATGGCGGATTACCTTCAGTACGGAATGGCCTGGGTTTCCACGGCGGTCACGCGGAGCACCAGGTCGTGCTTGTAGTGGACGGGCTCCGTGTTCGGGACCGTCATGCGCATCTTGAACTCGAGCACCTCGTCGTAGGCCTTGTTCTGCGCCGTGATGGCGTTGCCGTCCTCGACGAGGTCGAGGTCGCCGCCCGCCCAGACGAGCCGGGTCCAGGCGCTTTCGTCGGAGCCTTCGGTGTCCTGATACTCGACGCTGATGTCCGAGTACTCGTAGCCGGAGTACACGGTGTCACCCCCAGTGTGGGCCGCGGCTGTCGATCCGGTCTGGGCGCGGGCCACGTTCAGGGTCGNNACAGAACCTTCACGATCTCCTGGCCGATGACGAGGTAATCGCCGTCGGCGAAGCGCCCGGTCTCCACGAGCGGGACGTTCACGGCGTCGGCGGCGATGTCCGAGGCGAGCGTGGCCCGTTCGTTCGCGAGGAAGAGCGTCTTCTCCTCGTCCGGGTCCAGGTCGGGATTGATCTGGAAGAAAATGGGATTGCTGAGGTCGCCCTCGGATACGGGTTCGGCGCCCACGCTGTTGGTGAAGTACACGCGCATGGCCATCAGGATTGTCCTCCTCGTTTGACGTCCAGGTTGAGTGCGCCCAGGACGGGAATCTCGCCGGGCCGGATGAGTACGTCTGCCGCCGGCGCGTACAGGTGGATGTAGCTCACGCCGCGCACGCCGTCGAGCAGCGCGATGAGGTCGCTCTGGTACACGCTCCGGCCGAAGCCCATCCGGTCGAAGGCGAAAAACTCCCGCAGGGTGGCTTCCACGCGGCTCCGCACCAGTGCGGAGTCCTCTGTGCTGTATGCGACGACCTCGGCGTCCACCGCGATCTCGCGGTAGCGCGGGTCGAACAGGTTCACTTCGGTCGTGATGACCTTGCGGCCTTCGAGATACGCGGCCAGTTCCGCCTTGAGGCCCGGCGAGCAGTACCCGCCGCCGTTGGGCGCGACGGCGAGGTTCACGACGTAGTAGCGGATGTTGGCGCAGTCGTTGGTGTCCAGGACCTGCGCCTTGGCGATGCCGGGATAGCCCTCGGTGAGCGCCTGGTAGTCCGCCTTGGTAACGGCTTTCCAGAGGGACGCCAGTTCCGCCGGGGCGTGCAGCCGCGCGTGGTCGAGGGTCTCCGGGTCCGCGCCGCCCGTCGCCGCGATGGGATTGGTCACATGGATTTGCAGGAGCGCTCCGTCGAAGTACACCGGCGTGGCGAGTTCGCGGATGATGTTCACGCCGAGATTGCCCGCGGCGCCGAGAGTCTCCAGATAGTCGATGACGATGGCCGCGCCGTTCGGGGGAAGCGCCCCGTTCACGCCGTCGCCGAACACAACGGTGGTGACGCCCTGTGCGTCGGTCTCCGTGCGGCAATGCCGTGAGGCCGCCGCGCTTTCCACAAAGTGCGGGACTTCCGTCCAGGGTTCTCCCGATACGGAAACGGCGACGCTGCTCTCGGCGATGTTCTTGCCCGCGAGGCGGATGCGCTGGCCGCGCACGTCGCGGGCGGTGAAGGTCTCGCTCCTTCGCCTGCCCTGGCGCGCGGGCACTGTGGCGGATACCGCGCCACGGGGGATGGTTGTTGGTTCCGTGGTCTCGAAGTCTATTGCGGCTCCGTCGGACAGGCGGGCGCGGCAGATCGCGTGGACGGGAATGACGATATCGCCGTCCAGCGCGGCAGGCAGCGAGAAACGGAGTTCCGTCGTCGCAGCCACGGGGCCGTCCAGCCGGTAGCCGATCAGCTTGGACAGGTTGACAAGGCTTTGCCGCTGGCGGGCCGTGGGCAGGAACGCCTCCGCCGTCTGCGCATCAAGGTAGTAGAAAAGCATGTCCGCGACGCCGCAGAACAGTTCCAGCAGCACCATGCCGGGGTCGGTCGGATTGAAATCCGTCCAGCGGTCCGTCAGTTGCGGAATACGCGCGACGAGTTCGCGGCGAAGCGATTCGTAGTCCTTGGCGGTGTATGACAGCGAAGCCCGGCCCATGCGATAACCTCGTGTTCTACAGGCCGGAACGCCCGGCCCTCACGGGTTATCTACCGGAAAAGGCGTGTGAATCGTCCAGTTGCTCGTAGTGCATTGTTGTTTGTCATTGAGAACGCTCGTAGAATTGTGCGCAGGAGAATAATCATGAAGAACGCGCCTGTCCCGAGGAACGAATGATGGCTGATTTGTTTGAATTTGGTGGAGCCACGTTTCAGCAGGCGGGTCGGTTCATCACCTCCGAGTCGCACCGAACTCCGGAACAACAGCGAGAGATCATCCTCCGTATGTCGGAGAGTGTCCCAAAACTGGAAGCGTCCATCAGGTCGAAGAACGAGGAGATCGCAGCGATCCTCAGAACCCACGACCCGCTGGATGTAATCGTGAACCTCGCACTTGCTTGTCATCCCCTCGTGACGGCCCCCCTTGAGGACATATACACGCCGAACGTTGAACCGATGTGCGTTGAACATGTGGCGCTCTTGGCCTTGCGTTGCCCCTATTGCCAGGCACCGATGCTTCTTGACGCAAAGCCTACTGAGAAGCTGACCGAGATACTCAGAGCGCTGAGATCGGACACGACGTGGCTCAGCGTGGCACGTTCCGCAAAGCGATTGTCCGACAATCCAGCGTTGGACGCGAGCTTGGAGGAACTATGTGCGCAAGTGCGCGATAACGAGCTGTTTGTTCGCGGGAAAGCCTATCCGTGGGATTGCGTGTCCGTGATGAGCGCCCTGTTCGAACCTGCCGCCGAGAGACTTAAGCACGACGTTGGTTTCTTGCCTGAAGAAGCGCTGAGGATCGCGGAGGCAGTGCCACATGTCGCATTTGAGAAGATAAGACAGCGGCGGAATGCGGCACGTCCATTCGAGAGTGATTTGAGAAGGCACGTCCAGTGCGCCATGGCAGGCACAGTCACAGATGACCTCGACGACGAAATGAAAGCCCTCGTGACCAGCTTGGCTTCGGCGTCTTCTGCCGAGCGAGAGCTGATGATCAGAAACATGGTCTGTTCCTGGGTTTTCCTTGGACTGGGGCGCACGATGCCATGTACCGCAGCCGAGATCAGCGCGTATACATCTTTGAGCGAGCAGGCAGTAACGAATTTCTTGCAGCATTTTAGTGTGAAGTTCGGCGACGTGCCTGCAGAGTACGCATTTCCCACTGTGCGTAACCCGTTGAGACGGAGGCCGTTCATCGAGAACGATGGCCGATACTTTGCTCCATCGATTGGCCTTATCTTGCCTGCGGTTCAGCTCGGCATTGAAGAACACATCAAGCAAACAGGCGGGCAAGATTGGGAGCGCTATCAAAAGAATCGCCACAGATTCACCCTTCGGAAGACAGCGGACCTGATCCAGAGCATGATACCGGGGTGCTTCGTGGCTCACGAACTCGAATACCACATGCAAGGCGCTCAGTCACCCTGCGAACTGGACGGATTGGTGCAATGCGGCTCCGTCCTGTTCCTGATAGAGGTGAAGGGAGGCGGCCTTTCTGAAGCTGCGCGAAGCGGAGATGACAGGCGGCTCAGCACTCAGGTTGAGGAACTGATCGGCAAAGCCCATGAACAGGTTGTACGCGCTTTGGAGTACATTCTCGCCACAAGCGAGGCCGAGTTTCTGATTCGGGGATCTGGCCAGACTCTCATGGTGCGTCGTTCCGATATTACCAGCGTCTTTCCAATGACTGTAACCCTGGAACCACTCGGGGCGCTTACATGCGCCATAAACGCCGCCTCCCGGCTTCCCTTTCTGAAGGGTGACATGACGCAATTGCCGTGGATGGTCAGTCTGTACGATCTGATGCCAATGGCAGACTTGCTCGACGGACCGTTTCTTTTCCCGCACTATGTAAAATCGCGAGTTCGCCTTAACGACGAAGGCATTGCTCAGGGCTTTGATGAACTCGACTTTGTGGGCGAGTACTTTCATAGTGGTTTGGCCTACGAAGGTAGCGGCACTGTGCTCCAAATAGGCACTATGACTCATGAAATCGACGCATACCTCTACTTCAAGCACGGAGTCCGTCCTCAACGGGTCAAAAAGCCCAAACCAGTAATTGCTCCAGAGTTGCGGAAGATACTCTCCAAATTGTCGCTTTCTCCTTCTCCACACCGGGTGGAGGTGGCAATGGCTCTATTGGACATGCCGGTAGATATACAGCGAGATTTTTCTCGCGCGTTCGAAACATGCGTGAAGAAGGCGCAACGGGATGGCAGGGCGCATAATCTGACACAGGTCTACAGGCACGGCAATGGCTGGGGCATCACATGCTTATGCTGCGAACAGGACGTTGAACGGCGAATGAAGGAATACGCAGATCGGAAACTTCGGGAACATCAGGTTGCAGCATGGTACGTGATAGGACGCTCACCAAGAAGGCGTGCTCCTCTCTTTGCATTTGCGCTGAAAAACCCTAGCGAGAGGCACCCGTAGGGAACGTTCGACAGTCACTACATGCGTTCTTTATGAAGTAAGGAGATCTTCTCGTGTGAACGGCCAAACGAGATTTCCCTCAACTTGGCTCTGGATGACGCGGTAAGTGATCCGCACCAGCAGCCGGTTGGCGTCTGTTGCCTGGGAAGACTCGTCGAAGGAGACGTTGGTCACCACGACGCGCTTCTCCCATCGCTTGATGGCATCGGTGATGCGGAAGCGCAGCAGTCCTTTGAGCACGGCGTCGTTCTGCTCGAAGACGAGATCCTTCACCCGCGACCCAAATTCCGGCCGCATGAAGCGTTCGCCGGGACGCGTCTCCAGAATCTGAATGATGCTCTCTCGAATACGGTCCAGGTCCGAGGATTCCTCCGTACCGCCGGTGCGCTCGGAGAAGCGGAACGGGAACCGGAGTCCTTGTCCCAAGAACGCTAAATGCTGCATTGGCCGCGCTCCTCGCAGTGGAAAGTGACGGGGGCGCGTTCATCACCGGCGCTCTCGTCAGTCCCGGTATTCCCGTCATCATTCCCGTCGTTGCCGTCGTCTGCACTCCGCCCACAGCGATACGTAATCGTGTTCCCGTTGGACAGGGCGAGTTCGACCACGCCCTGCATGGGCCGGGCAGTGCCGGCATGGAGGAACTGAATCGCATCCGGATTGCCGTCCGACAGGACGCGGAATCCCAGGGCGCCGTCCGCGAGCAGACGCACCTGCACTTCGATACCGATTCCCTGGACCCCCCTCCTGGACACCACGAGAATGCCGCCTGTCGGGTTGGCTAAGAGGAGCATACACTCCTGCGCGGGGTGCGCGTCGTCCGCGGGAAGCGCGTGCCAGGCGGTGAGTACGGCGCCGTCCGCGAACTCGGCACGGTAGCGTCCGCGCCCAATGCAGATGGGCTGTACGTCCTGCGGCAGCCCTTCGATGCCCGCGGCGGCGTGCGTCACCACGAGCCAGTCCCCATGAACCTGATAGGTCTGCCCGTTGGGAAGCACCACGTTGCCGCCCAACGAGATGTCCACATTGATCGCGCGTCCATCGCAAATGACCGCCACGGTGTGGTCCGTGCGCACGAGAATGATGATGCCGCCTGGCAGCACGAACTGCCGTCCGCCGTCGGACAGATCCGTGACCGTCGTTCCCTGCGGCAGGGACATGAACGGGTAGTAGTCCGGCCTTTCAAGACGCTCGATGTAGCTTTCCGCGTGCATGGTCTGGTTCTGCAGATATGCCTGCGCCTCCGCCTGCAACTGCTGCGAGGCGGCGAACATCGCTTCGAGCACCAGGCGGATGCCTTCGAGTTGCTTGGCGATCTCAATCAACTCGTAGTGAGATTCCGAGGGACTCACGAACTGCACGTCGGGCTGGTTCGGGTCCAGGGGATGCTGGCAATGAAGCAGTCCGCACAGAGGATTGGATTCCGGCATGATCAGACTCCCGCCGCGACCTTGAGCACGCGGACGCACTCGTGGACTTCGCCGATGTCGATGTCATAGGGGGCGGTTCCGAGCATCTGGGCGAGCGTCCTTGTCCATGTGTACCGCACGCCGCCCGTCGCGCCGTAAGCGGTCCGGTCGCCCATCGCGATGCGGTAGAGGTTGTCCGCACTGCCGCTGGTCCAGTTGAAGGGCTGTCCGGAGCCCGCCTTGAGGCGGCCCGTGTACACGATGCCGAGCACCGCGTTCCGCATATCGATGATGGGGTTCGGGGTAAGGGGCGTATTCGCCAGGGCGTTGTCCGAGGGAATACTGACGCCGCCGTCGGGCATGCCAAGGGACTGCTTCCCCGCCGGAGTGTACTTGAAGAACTCCGTCTGGTCATACACAAAATAGCCGATCATCAGGATGATCATGTCCACCACGTCGTCGTTGGTGGGAGCGACCAGCAGCACGCCGCCCGTGGCTTCGGTGGCCTGGGAATAGGACGGGCGGCAGTAGTATTCCGCGGAAGCCTTGGCGATGATCATGGCCACGATGACATCCGCCGCCGAGGCAATGTCGATGGCCTGGCTCCAGGTTTTCCCGGATCGGGCCTGCTGGTTGGCGGATTCGTCCCCGATGATGATGACGAGCCGCGTCGCGCCGGCGCGCCACTGCGTTTGCTGGACGGCCATGATGAGCGAGTCCACATATGCTTCATAGGAGCCGCCGCAGTTCCCGAAAGCGTTGATGGCGGCCTGGAACACGGAGGTGTCGCTGGTGGGCTGACACCGATGGACGGAATCCACGTACCAGTCGCCCTGTTCGACGAGGCCGATCCGCGCCGAGGCGATTTGCGCCGTCACCTCATCGAAGATGAATCGCACGTTCTGCTTGACGGCGTTGATGACGTCGTTCATGCTGCCCGAAGTGTCGATCACGATCATGATGTCAATGATGCCGCTTCCCTGGGAATTGAGGGATGCCTCGATTCGATTGATGTCCCGCATGAGGACGGAGGCCGTGCGCGCGTAGATCGGTTGGTTTCTGAAGGGATTGCCGCTCATGCGCCGGTGTACTCCAGCCAGACGATCTTGTGGATGTGGTCTTCCCGCGCGAACTTCTCCGAGGCGCCCGCCTGATTGTTCGCGCCGCACGTCTGGATGGCCGAACCGGGGAGTGTGCCGCGATGGACGTGGTCCACGCGCGCGGCCTGGTTGGCCGTGCCGGGGCTGTTGGCCGACCCGACAGGCTGGATGTTCGTCCCGAACTGCGTCAGACCTTCGTGGACATGGTCGATGCGCGCGAAATGGGTGTCATCCGTCCCCGGCGCATTGGCCGTGCCGACCGGTTGGATGGAATTGCCCGGTTTGAGATTGTTCTCGTGGATATGGCCTTCGAGCGAATAGCGGCCCGTGTCCTCGCCGGGCGCGTTCGCCTCGCCGATAGTTTGGATGTCCGTTCCGGGACAGGGCGCCACGTCCACCTCGACTCTGCGCGTATTCTCCGGACGGTCTGCCTCGAATACGCGGATGGTGGTGTGGCCGATCTTCATGCCGAGCGTCACGACGCCTGCGCCCGTGACCGTCGCGACGGACGCATCGTCGCTCTCGAAGGCGACGCCCTCCGGCTCGCCGCACAGGACGAGTGGTACGGTCACATCCTGGCCGCCGTTGGGCGTGCGGAAGCCTCGAATGCTCTTCGGGAAGACGTCCCAGTATCGGATGTCCGCAACCATCGCTCACTCCACCAGGGTTGTATCGCTGCCCGTCACGATGACCGCGCCACAGCCCGCGATGTCGCCCACGCGCGCGGTGGGCTTGCCCTCGATTAGCGTCCTGCATGCGCCCCGCGCGATGCGCGTCACCCCGTGAAAGGGGATCGGGCAGCTGTGCAGGTCGCCCATGCGCGCGGCGGGTTTGCCGTCCACGAGCGTCCGCTGCGCGCCGGTCACAATCGTTCCGCCGTGGGAACTCGTGTCGCCCAGCCGGGCCTGTGGCGCCCCCGTGGAAACGCGGGACGCCATCAGGATTTCCTTCCCGCGGACGCGCGCCGATCCGGATGCCGTTCGGTGCAGGCGGTCTCGATGCGCGTCATCCGGTCGTGCAAACCCGCAAGCTGGGTCATGACGGCGTTGGGATCGCTGAACATGAGATGGTCGAAGCGTTGCCGGTCAACCATGTTCAGTTGCAGGGACGCCACCTGTTGCACGAGACCGTTGCCGTTCGTGATCGTCTTCTTGAGTTCCCCGATCTGCTCGTCGTGCCGCCCGATGCGAAACTTGAGCATGAACCACGAACCGACCAGCGTCACGAAACTGCTCACGAGTCCCGTGGCCACGGCCAGCATCGTCATCATTTCCCTGACCTGCGATACGGTGATTTCCTGCATGCGTTCTCTTCCTATGGGTTGATCAGCACCATGTTGGCGCTGCGGATCACGATGTTGCCGGATGCCGCGTCGAGCACGATTTCGCTGCCCGCCTTGTCCTTGACGTGGATGCGCTCGCCGTCTTTCGTGGAATCGATGAGCACGTACTGCTGACCGTTCAGGCCCCAGACGTGGACCTTCTCCCGGTCCTTCGTGGTGTCCAACAGAATCTTCTGCCACCGGGTCCGCTGCGCGTCGCAGGACTGGATGTGAATCTTCTCCTCGTCCTTCCATGCCTCGAACCGCAACTGCTGGCGGCAGAGGTCGGCGATCTCGATGCTGGCGCGTTTGTCCACGATGTCCGCATCGATGTCCAACTGGTCGCCTTGCACGGCGTCGCGCGTGCGGCGCGGCAGGCTGTTGCCCGCTTGGGACTCCGGCTTGACCGGACACAGCATCTCGATGATCTGCCCGGCGCGGTCGATGATCTTGAGGAACTCCTCGCCATCCTTGTCGTCCACGGCGATGGTGTGGCCGGTCTCCGTCTTCAGCAGGACCTTGCGGCGCGGGCAATAGAAGGGCGGATGATCGTGGTACTTCTTGTGCTCGAGACTGTCCGGCGGCTCATTGTGTTCTTTGGCGTCCTCACAGTCCTGGCACTGGGCCTCGTCACAGAGCCGTTTGGCCTCCTCCGGCTGCTCGCCGGGGTTGCTCTTCGCGAGCCAGACGCCGCTCCAGATCGGGTACTGGACCTGGCCACCCTCGAATTCCGCCCAGATGGACGCGCCCTCCTCGGGCACGAGAAACATGCCTATGTCGTCATTGCCGCCATACGGGAAGCACGGCGAGGCCCATTCGGACCAGTTCTCCCGGCCCGTGCCCAGAACGGCGGGGATCTCCATACGGAGACGCCCCAGCCGTTCCGGGTCGTTGTTGTCCCGCACGTAGGCGCGGTACTTGCCGTACCACCGGTTCTTGTACCGCTCCTCGTGCTGGCGGTCCTGGACATCGAGCATGAGTCATCAGCCTTTCCGGGCGGGCAGGATGCCCCGGAACAATTCGCGGACAAGGCGCGTGGCCGGACGGGGGACGGTTTTCTTGGGGTCGGCCTTGGCGACCGAGACGTGCAGGGCGTCGAGCGCGCCCGCCGTGAGCTGCGCTTCCTTGGCGGCCACGCCGCTCTTGACGACGTTCGCGCCCGCGCGCTCGATGACCGCGATGACCGTGTCCAGCGCCTCGGCCTTGGCCTTGCCCCAGGCCGTCAGCTTGATGATGGCCAGGATGCTGCCGAGGAGCGTGATGAACAGTTCGCGGTTGTCCGATACGAAACTGATGCCGGTTCTGAGGGTGTCCATGTGCCTTTCTTCTCCTATGGGTTGGCCGCCCCGTCGTTGGGTCTGCCCTTGGACGGGTCGGATTTCGCGCCGGCGCCTTTGCCGAGCGCGTTCTTGCGCAAGGTGAGTTCGCAGGAATAGCCCGCGTCGCCGAAGCTGTGCCGCAGCGAGCGGCAGTAGTACACGCCGGAGAACTTCGTGCCGACGCCTTTGACTTCGATGTTCTGCTTGGCGCGCAGCGTCGGGATGCCCAAGGTGACCGCCGTGGCTTCGACCTGCTGCAGTTCCGCCGCCTTGAACGCGGCGTCTGCGGCGTCCTTCGCGGGCTCCTGTTCGGGTTCTTCGTAGAAGCCCTCGGAGCGTTCGAAGCTGGCGACGACGCGCCCCGTTTCCTGCTCCTTGAACTGCCCTTCGCCGCTGTTGCCGTCGACGAGATAGGTGCGCTTTCCCAGCGAGGTCCGGTCGGTCGTGTTGTCGTTGTTGGCTACTTCCTCGACGGGCTCCTTCTTGCGCGGGTCGACGCCGGCGGCCTTCGTTTCCACGCCCGCGCCTTTTCCCCATTGCGCCTGTGTGGACGGCTTGAACGAACGGAGGATGCTTTTGGGGTCGGTGAAATACTCCAGTGTCAGGACGGGCGGCTGGTCCAGCATACGGGGATGGAAATGGAGTTCGTCGTCCTGGACGTAGAACATGTACCCGGCGACACCATCACCCTCCTGATCACGCGCTTTGTCCGCGAGTTCTTTGAGGAATTGCGCGTCGGAAATGTTGGACTGGATCACGCGGAGGTGGTAGCCGACCGTGGGCTTGACCACGGGAATCAGACCGTTCGCCGCGGCGATTTCCTCGGCGATCTCCGAATACAGGATGCCCGGAGCGGGCTTCTGCCAAACCTTCTGATTCTCCTTGCCTGAGAGCTTGTATCCCTTGTCGTAGGCTTTGAGGCGGATTGTCGCTACGCCGTCCTCGGGGAAGTCGCAGTCGATTTCCTTGATGACGGCCTTCTTGACCGGGGACAGGTTGCCGATGTAGCCGAAACGGGCGACGATCTCGTTGCCCTCCTGGAACAGGGGATCGTCCGTGAACAACAGCCCCCGGTTGGCCACGGTCAGTTCCATCACGTCCAGTTCTTCTTCGTTGTCTTCGAAGACGAATGACGTGATCTCCTGCGTGATGTCCAGGGAAAGCTGCTGCCCCTCAATCTGGATGAGGAACGTCGGTTTGAATACGTCGAGTTCCATCCGGCCTCCAGTCGGGCGCACAACGCCCTCGGAGGTTATCTACCGGAAAGCGGGGAAATGCCCGTGCGAGCCGATTTGAGGAGCACAGGGTGTGCCCAAAATGCCCACGAACGGGGCGCAAAAAAAACTTGACTTTTGCGGATCGGACGGGAGTAGAATGAACCCATTCATCGAGAAGTAGTACCGCTGTGCTACGGATTTTTGGAGCGCCGGGGGAGTCGCTGAATGGGTGAAGCGACTGCGACGCGCCCGACGCCACACGCCGAACACAACCGCGAAAGTTGAATCGCGTGCAGACTTGCAGACCGAACGCGGGACGCTGAGGGGAATCACGTCAGTCCAGCGGGATAACCGATCCGCAATCCCGAATTGTAGACCTGCAACGATGTTCCGGGGAGCGGGGAACGAGATTGCGTATCTGCAAATCCAAAATGCGTATCTGCAACGTCGAGTTGTCGATCTGCAATTCGATTCCCGGCTGCGAAGATCGGGTTTGCATGTCCGCAAATCGAAAATGCGTGTTTACATCTTCGAATTGCATGTCCGCAACGTGACGTTGTAAGTCTGCAAATCGGAGTTGCGCGGCGGGGAGCCGCGTTGTAAGTCGTTATTCTACAGCATCTTGTGCGTTTTTGGCCGAAAGCGCCCCGAAACCGTTGAATGCGGAAGGAGATTGAGACCATGCCGAATTTTCCAAGGCGGGAACCGGATGTTGTCGCGCTGGCGGACGCCATGATCGCCGGGTATCAGCAGAATCCGGCGGTATTCCCTCATGCGGACCTTGTCGCGCTGCAAGGGGAGCGCGCGACGTATCAGACGGCCAAGAATGCGCAACTCGATGCGGACGCCAAAGCGCAATTGGCGACGGAAGCGAAGGATGGCGTGTTGACGACGCTCGAAGACCTCATGAAGGTCCAGCTTCGCCAGTCCGAAGTGGATGTCGCAAGCGATCAGGAGAAATTGGGCTTGATTGGTTGGGGTCCGAAAGCGCCCGCGCAACCCAGCAACCCGCCAGGTCAGCCGCGCAATCTCGATCCCGTCATCCAGGGACCGGGCACGCTGTTCCTCGATTGGAAATCACCCGCGCCGGGTCCGGGTGGCCGCGTTCGCACGTATCTCATCGAACGCCGCGAGCAAGTCTCCGGCGGCGCGTTCAACGAGTGGCATGAAGTCGGCGTGGCTCTCGATAGCGAATTGACGCTGACGGATCAGCCGCGCAACGTCCAGTTGGAATACCGAATCATCGCCGTGAATAACGGCGGCAACAGCGTACCGAGCAACACGGCGGCAGTCGTGCTCTAACGGGGGAATCGGGGATGGCGCAGTTTCCAAGCCAGGAGTTGGACATTCTCGCGTTGGCCAACGCGATGATCGCCGGGTACCAAACGAACCCCGGCGACTTCCCGCATGCCGACCTCCCGGCCCTTCAAACCGCCACCGATGATTTCCGTAACGGTCTGCTTGTCGTCATCTGTTTTCGCGCGATGGCGAAGCTCAAGACCGAAGAGAAAGATACCGCGCTCGATGCCCTGACCGAGAACATGCTTGCCCAATTGAAACAGTCCGAAGTGGATACCGCAAATGATCCCGGCAAGCTGGAGTTGATCGGCTGGGGAAAGAAAGCGCCGGCGCAACCCACGAATCCACCGAACCAGCCGCGCGCCCTCGAGGCCATCATGCAAGGGCCCGGCACGGTCTATCTGGACTGGAAATCGCCCATCATCGGCGGCAAAGGCGGCCCGGTGCGAACCTACGTGGTTTACCGGCGCAATCAACCGCAAGGCGGCGGCGCATTCGGCAATTGGGAACAAAACGGGATGGCGCTCGAAACGCACGCGCTCTTGACGAACCAGCCACAACGCTGCGAAATCGAGTACCGCATCATCGGCGTCAACACCGCCGGAATCAGTGTACCCAGCAACACGGCTGCCGTCGTGTTGTGAATACGAATATGAAACGAAACCAAGGAGAATATCGGAAACGATAAGAGACAGATTCTAGGCGTCAAGCCTTGAGCGGGTCGTTAGAAAACTTCCACGTTTTATTGTTAGAGAGCCGCGCAAGTGCAAGACGCGCTCCGTTTGGAGCGCGGTCTGCACTGCGTTCTCTGACAGGGATGTGGAAGTCCCTCTAACGAGCGCGGTCGCCGCGCTCTTCAGTTTTTCCCGCCTGTCTGGCGCATATGAATAACCCAAGAACAAGAAGAACCAAAAGGAAAACAGGCAAATGAAATCTCGTGAAAGAACAGTGTTGGCTTTGTTCCTCTCAGGTTGCGCCTGGGTGGGTGTCTCCTCGCTGATCTGGTCCTCTTGGGCACAGCCGCGTATTCGACCTGCTCGTTCCACTGTGGCGGCCCGGTGCGATGAGGCCATTAAGGCAGCGGAGGAAGCCCGCGACCTTGTAGTGTGGAAGGACAAGTATCCCGCCAAATGGGAGCAGGCGCAAGCGGCCATGCTTCGTACGCAGCAGGATATGGAGAGCGAGATGCAAGACCTGAGATCAAAGGAAGCCTCTTATGCGTGTATCGCGATAATTGGGGGCCTATTGGGTTTTGTGTCTTGTCTTGGACTGCTCCTCTTGCTCCTTCCCCGGGTGCCATTGGAGCATGGAGTTCTTGAGCCGCAAGAAAAACAATAGACAGAGTAAACTTTATGGAATGAAGTGGAATGAAAATGATACTGCCTTAAGAGGAAAACACGATGCGGTACATCTTAGTGGTCAGCACGGTGGTATTGTTGGGAATGGCGGGGTTCGCCGGAGAGGATAAGAGCGGACCCAAGGCGGGCGACACGTGCACGGAGGACCTTGGCGGCGGAGTAAAGATGGAGTTCGTCTGGTGCCCGCCGGGAGACTTCCTGATGGGTAGCACATCGAGTGAGGAGGGCAGGGTTGACGGGGAATCACAACACAAGGTGACGTTGACGCGGGGTTTCTGGATGGGGAAATACGAGGTGACGCAGGGCCAGTGGCAGGCGGTGATGGGGAGCAACCCGTCGCACTTCAAGGGCAGCGCGGATCTGCCGGTGGAGATGGTCAACTGGAACGATTGCCAGGAGTTCGTGAAGAAGCTGAGTCAACGGACGCGGAACGCGTATCGTTTGCCGACGGAGGCGGAATGGGAGTATGCGTGCCGCGCGGGAAGCACGACGGCTTATTGTTTCGGCAACGACGCCTCGGGCCTGGGCGCGTATGCTTGGTATGAGGACAACAGCGGGGCGAGGACTCACGGGAAGGGAGGGAAGAAGGCGAATTCCTGGGGCCTCCACGACATGCACGGGAACGTCAATGAATGGTGCCAGGACTGGGGCGGACGCTACCCGACCGACGCGGTGAAGGATCCTCAAGGGCCTTCGTCGGGCGAGTATGGCGACTACCGCGTGCAGCGCGGTGGGTCGTGGGCGACCGACTCCACTAGTTGCCGCGCCGCGTCTCGCAAAGGCGACACGCCGGACGCCCGCATCGGCGGCCTCGTCCACGATGCCGGCGTGCGTTTAGTGCGGACTCCCTGACATGGCCGGCGAATTGCCATGGGCCGACGGAACGGCCATATGAGACAGGGAGGATCGTGCACGCAGAGAAAGGAGGTCCACGTGACGACTACAAGGAAGCGAGTCTGGTTTATAGTTGGATGTGGTTTTGTATCGTTCTTGCTGGCTTGGCCGTACTTCGTACTCCTGTACCCCGAACAAAAAGAGCGATACGAGGCGAAGAAGGGGCTACGTGAGTCCTACTTGCTGTTACAGCAAATGTGCCAAGCATCTTTTCCGCCTTCCACGAAACGGGTGGCTCCCGGCTTCTTGAGCATTACGGGGACTCCAGGTTCGTTATCACACTGCACTGTGACCTTTCTGGGTCGACAGATCGAGGGCAACCTGAACGAAGTGCCTGTCAAATCTGTTGCAGACTTCATTGCGGAACGATTCCTAAGTGCGAAGGATCTCGTGGACCACGCGAAGCACTTGCACCCAAATCTCGCGTCAGCCCTGACTCCCCTTTTGGAACCCGCACAGAATAGCGTTCTGCTTGCATTTCCCTCAAAACTCGATGGCACCACAGACTTGCAGGAGTGTTCGCGGAGAGCTAATGAGGCGGTGAAGGGATTCCTGCGCAGTGTGGACGAGGTTTTCTTGCGCGCAGGCCTCACACGCGAATTGCCGTCAGCGAAAAATGAAAATGGAAGCCCATAGACGAGTATGACGTCCCCGGTCAGTGCAAGAGCGGTGGCCGCTTGGTCCAGACTGGGCGGGGACACTATCAAGAAAGGAGGAACTCAATGCCTGAAGAATCTCCGTTAGGAATTGCACCTTCTTCCCTGACCGCGACGGAATTGCCTCGAACGAGCGGGACCTCGACGTCGCACCTTGCCATTGCCAGCTTGGTCTTAGGTCTGCTTTCGATAGCTATCGCCCTGCTTCTGACTCAGATCCCGGCGATCATCTGCGGTGCCATCGCGTTGAAGCGGATCCGGAGATCTGGCGGGCAACTGACCGGGCGCCGTGCTGCCATCGCAGGGATTACAACCGGCATCACAGGGATCATGCTGCTCTTTGTCGGGATTGTCATTTTGCCGGCACTTGCGGCGACCGCAAGTGAGTCGGCGAGGCGGTCGTCGTGCGCGAATAATCTCAAATGCATGGGGCTGCTGTTTAAACTTCTCTCCGTCGACGCGCCGCACTCTTTCTTCCCGCAACTGTCCCCGGACGCGGGACAACTGATGTGTTGGGCGAAGGACATTTACGGCAAGCCGCCACCGATGCAGCTGGAACCGATGTTTCTCGTGTGCCCGAGCAACACGAACTGGGCGGGGGCGATAGAGCGCATCAAGAGCGATCCGCAGAGTGTTATAGATGACGATAGCTACGTCTACTTGGGCTACGTCATCACCAGCGACGACGAGATGGAAGCATTCGCAGAAGTGTACAAGGAGCGCGTGGCACATGGTCTGCGCTTTGACGAGGATCTGAAGGCATCGCCGGGGCGCGGTTCTATGGGTAGGGACACCTTCTATCGGTTCCGGGAAGGCGTTGAACGGGAGTTTGTGAAGGACACCGGGGACCCTGCCGCGACGGCCAGAGTGCAGTCGGAGATCCCCGTCATGTTCGACCGTGTGCACATCAATGCGACAGAGTTCAATCACCTGCCCGCCGGCGCGAACGTTCTGTTCATGGACGGACATGTCGAGTTTCTGAAGTATCCGAGCAAGTGGCCCTTGACGAAACGCACGGCGGAATTGATGGCGGAATTGGATGCGCTGAAACCCGAATCGGCCATCAAGTAGCGCGCTAGGCTCGCACAAGCAACACGGATGGCCGTAGGCGGCATCCCCTGTTGCGCCCCGATTCCGACCTGGCCGATACGCGCCGTCGCGAACGGCTTACCCTCGCACGCCGCCATGAGCGCGCGCACGCCCTGGAACGCAAGGCTAATCTTGTTCCAGACACCCATCACGGTGTCCTGAATGCCCGCGAAATTCGTGTTCCACGCCTGACGCAACAGGTACACCGCCGCGATCACGGCGGCCACGGCCAACGTGACCGGCCAGAAGTACGTCGCCACTGCCGCGCCCACGTCGGCGAGCGCAGGTCCGATGGCGGCGATCCCGGCGCTGACGGCGGGCGCCATGAGTCCAATCGTGCCCACGGCGACGACCACCGCCCCGACAACCACCAGCACCGCGCCCAAGGCCAGCGCAAATCCCAGCACGGCCCCGGTGACGCCAGGCGCGGCCTTGGCCATGCGCTGCAACCACAGGACCACATGAGATATGCCCGTCATGACGGGCGCCACAACAGGCAGCAGCGTCCGCCCCATGATCTCGAAAAGATTCAGCACCTGTTGTTTCGCCAGTCCGAACTGCGACCCGATGTCCACGTTCATGGCGCGGGCCATTTCCTCGGTCACCGCCACGCCGCCTTTCATGGCATCGTCGATGGACCGGATGTTCTGGCCGAGCGAGTCCATACCCGCGCTCATCTGCAGCAGAAACTTGACCGCCTCGTCCGAACCAAACCCCTTCTTGATGATGACCTGCGCGCCCGCCTGGGACAGGTCCGGGAATCGGTTCTGGATTTCCTGCAGAACGGGCAAGATGCCCTTGAGCCGCCCCGTGGCATCCACAAAGGGCAAACCCAGTTCCTTGCCCGCCTCGGCGGCCTTCATGATGAATGCCTTGTACAGCGTGCCCGCTTCGGAACCGGGCATGGTCGTCTGGAGTTGCCCCAGAATGGCGAGTTGCTCGGTAAGCGGAATATTCGATGCTGCAGCGGTCGCGCCCACGTTCTTGATGGCCTCGGCCATCTGCGGCCCGGTCGTCTTGAACACGGCCACCGTCTGCGCCATGGCCCCGGAGAACGCCTTGGCCCAGTCGATGTCCGAGTACTTCTTCATGATGGGTTTGAAGATGCCATAGCCCGTCGTAAAGGTGCCCACCATTTCCTGGACGGTGGCCTTGGTGGCCTTGGCCGTGATCGCCGCCATGGCCCCGAAGGTGCCGACGGCCTCTTACGATTTCGGATTGCAGAATTCGGATTGCGGATTAACGTTCCGCGCGTTCGAATTCATCCTTTATCCTTCTGAATTTGTCCTTCGGCTTCATTCCGTGTTCCGCATTCCGAAATCCGCATTCGCCGCGCCCATCATCATCGTGCCCTTCTGGATGCGGTCAAGGTTCCGCGTCATGCGTTCGCTCGACGCCGCGACCTTCGCATCCAGCGATTCCATGGACGATTCGATCTTGGCCGCGTTACGGGAGAACATGTCCCGCATCGTCACCACGATGCCCATGCCGAGGTCGTTGATCATTTGCGGTTCCGCTCCAGTTCGGACTTCTCAAAGGCAAGCTGCCGCTCGAGCGCGTCTACAAATTCGCGGCGCACCCCGAGCGGCAGCGACACAATCTCGTTGTATCCCCAATGCAACCCGCCGTAGGCGAGGAAGAAAGCGTCCGCTACAACCGAACGTTCGGGAACAAGAAAGGGGGTTCGGCCTCCAGTCGCGTGACGATGCGCGCGCCGCAGGACGAACAGACCGTGTGGATACTGGTGTCTATACCGCCGTCCACGCGCCGCATCTCCGCCCGGAGCGCGTTCAGGTCGAACGCGGGCAGTTCCGCGAGCGAGTTCTTGTTCGGGGCCTTGCCGTCGATCTCTTTCACGCGCATGAGCATGGCGGAATGGAGGCTCGGCTCTTTGAGGGAAGCCAGACGCTTTTCCATGTGGCCGTCGAGCAGCGTGAAGATGACGGGCTTCTTCGTGCGCGGCAGGTCGAATATGAACTCCCGCTCCGACCCGTAGGACGTTACCTCGAGATCGTCCAGGGCAATATGCACGTCTGTGCTCTCGCCGCAATCCTTGGCGGGGCAGGTGAGCGTAAGATTCACCTCGTCGCCGAAGGAGATCTGGCGGAGTTTTACGAGGAGGAACAACCGGTCTCCGGACAACATGTCCAGAATGTCCTTGGCGGCGATTTCCGTTTTGTCTCCGAGCCGGACCAGGCAGTTGCGGAGCACTTGGTTGACGCTTTCGCCGTCCTTCATGAGACGGCGGTTCGTGAGCAGCGACTCTTCCGCGCCCGTCATTTCACGCAGTTCCGCTTCGAGTCCGCTGGGCAGTGTGAAGGTATACATGAGTCCGGTTCCTTTCCTGAAGAGCGAGAGCGCGGGAAAGGTTCCCTTCGGGGGGAACCTTCCCCGCGGCGGTTCCTACGTCCAATACTGGTAGCAGATGGTGATCTTCTCGATGGTGTTTTCCGTGTTGCTGCCTTCGAGGTCGTCGTATTCGAGGGTCTTGATCCAGGCGCCGTGCAGCGTCCACCGGCGCGTCTCGTTGCCGGTGCGGTCGTACCGCACGACGTCCACATCGCGCATGTACTCATTGGGCAGGCTACCGGTTCCGGCGTTCACGTCCACCTGTTTCTGGATCCACTCGCGCGCGGCCTGGTCCGAGCCATCCTGCAGGACGCCCTTCTCCAACGTGATGTCCTCGAATTTCACGCGGCCCGCGACCTTCTGGTCGAAGATCGAGCCGCCCGGCGCGAATGCCACCTCCTCGAATTCCGTCTTGGGCTCCTGGCCCTTCTTGAACAGCGCCACGTCGAACCCGTTCACCTCGACGGTGAATTGCCAGTTCTGGTACAGACTCTTGGGCATGTTGCCGGCTGCGTTCATCGGCGCTTCTCCTTACGCGTTGAAGATTTCCTTGAAGTCGCTGCCCGTGTCCGTCATCACGAAGTTGAGTTCCACGAACTCGGCGGTCTTCGTGGGTTTCACGAACACGCGCGTGACGATCTCGTTGCGGTCCTGGACGGCGGGCGGATTGGTCTCCGCATCGCACTGGACGCGATAGTCGTAGACGCCGCCGTTGCTCTTGACGTCCTGCAGGAACGGGTTGATGAGCCGGAGCAGCGCCCGCCATGTGCGGGGATGGTTCGGCTCGAAGGTCACGAAACGGGACGAATCCCCGACGGCGCGTTCCATGTAGATCATGAGGCGCCGGACGTTCACCCGGTCCACGGCGGACGGCTGCTGGAGCAGCGTCCGCTGCCCCCAGACATTCACGCCGGAGTCCGGGAAGACGGCGATGACGTTGATGCCCTCGGGATAGAGCACGTCGCGGTCGGCGCGCTGGGTGAGGTAGGCCACGCCCTGCACGTTGAACACGCGGCCCCGGTCGATGCCCGCGGGCGCCGACCATACGTAGGCTTTCTGGTCGTTCCGGGCGTAGCAGCCCGCAACCGCGCCCGACGGCGGCACGAGCTTTTCGTGG
>MTKZ01012682.1_pt1 | contig 30203 bp, 24 predicted proteins | sample 1042781 | NCBI WGS metagenome assembly MTKZ01 (sample SAMN06212207, study PRJNA360539) | anaerobic digester metagenome | biome: Wastewater treatment plant; material: sludge; isolation source: anaerobic digester fed with sludge from wastewater treatment plant | place: Denmark: WWTP Viborg ... | reverse complement strand
CACACTGGGACGGTACCACTGCTACCGAGGAGAAAATAAAGGAAGAGACGAAAGCCACCATAAGATGCATCCCGTTCGACACTCCCTCTGAAGAAGGGAAATGCATATATTCGGGAAAACCTTCTCCCAGAAGAGTCCTGTTCGCCAGATCATACTGAACCATTAAGTATATTATAAAATAATTGTTAATTTAGGGGAGTACAAAACCAAACAAATCCAGCCATGTCGGAACTCGAAGACAAGAAGAATTCGATAATTACAACACTAAGGCAGAAGTCGACTCTCAAGGAAAAGGTATATGACAACACCCTTGAATGGTTTGGAGTCATCAAGGATATTCTCAAGAACCTCTCAAGGGATGTCAACTCAAACCTGGGAAATACAGATCCGAGGATAAAGCTGGAATACACCGACAGAAGCAATTTCGATGCACAGCTCAAGGTAGCAGGCGACATTCTTCTTTTCAGCATGCATTCAAATATTTTCCAGTTCGACAGGGAACACCCGGCATGGAAGACTCCCTATATCCAGAAAAACAAGCTAAATGCATATTCCGGGATAATAAACATTTACAACTTTCTTTTCGATTCATTCAAGTATTCCAGACTGGATGACCTCGGATATCTGATTGCCAGGATCTTCATCAATCACGAGAATCAGTATCTTGTTGAAGGGAAACGGCAGATGGGAATGCTTTTCTCCAACTACGGCAACGAAGCAATAAGCAGGGCAGCACTACAGACTATTATTTCCACTGCAATACAGTATTCACTGGAATTTGATCTTCTGGTGCCGCCATACGACACAGTTAAAATCGCCACAGTCGGACAGGCTGAAGCCAAAATTCAGCACTCAAGAATAATTACCGGTAAACGTCTTGGATTCCAGTTTAATTCAGATGACGTGTTGCTTAAAAACTCAAATGAAACATGAAATTCATAACAGTGCCGGAAGTCCGCTCCACAGAAGGTTGATCTCTTTCCCGGTATTTATTTTCCTGTTTTCTTTCTGTTATTCCCAGGAGTCTCCCCCGGCAGACTCAGTCCTGAAACGGCCCTTGAAAATAAACCAGGTGGAAACCGGTTTCATAAGTATCTTTCCTGAAGGTTCACGGCTCACCAATCCAGAAAACCTGATACAGCTGTCCGACATGGACAGGGAAAGAACAAAAAGCTTCCTTGACACTCTCAGGACCATGGCATCAAGAAGGATCATAACACAAAGATTGTACGACATTGTAATCCGCCCTCAAAGCCATAGTCTCGTGGAGACTGTCCAGGTATCGGATGAAGAAAGCTTCAGAATCTACAGGGGATTAAAGATCAGAAACATAGAAATCAGGAGGCTTAATGTTTTTGGTACGAATATCTATGATCCTGAAATGTACAATCCCAATAAGATCGAAAATATTCTCAATAAGACTCACTTCAGCACCAATGAGTTTATAATAAGGAGGTACCTGCTGTTCCACAAAGGCGACACTCTTTCACCTCTTACCCTGGGAGATAATGAACGTCTTCTGAGGAATCTTCCCGGGATAGATGATGCCAGGATCATTGTAACCCAGGTATCCGATGAGGAAGCCGATGTCATGGTTGTCACAAAAGACATATATTCTCTGGGAGGACGTATCTCTCTCAAGGGAATCGAAAAGGGTTCGGTGGCCCTTTTCGACAACAACATCTTTGGAATGGGGCATGAGTTCGGCATAGAAGTGCCCTGGGATGCCAGATATGCAAGCTCCCCGGGCTTCGGAGCCAACTATCAGATAAACAATATATTGAAAACATTCTCAAATCTCAACCTGCACTTCACCGACGGACTGGGAAGAAAATCCTACGGCTTCAGCCTTAGCCGCGGTTTTGTCAGTACCGATACCAGGTATGCAATGGGAATATCAATAAGAAGAATGTCAATAACCGAAGATTATGGTGTAATAGCATTACCGGCACCGGTAAAATACACACTCCAGAACTACTGGTTTCAAAGATCCTTTATCATCAACCGGGAATCGGCAACAAGACTTATTCTCGGAATCAGATATACCAACAACAATGTTTTCGATAATCCATTCATCCAACCAGACTCGTTTTATAACTACCAGAAATACAAGATATTGCTTGGGTCTGTCTCCTTCTCCACTCAGAAGTATTATAAAGCCAATCTCATATACAGTTACGGAAGAACTGAAGATATACCTTTCGGAGGCTCTGTCGTAATTACCGGAGGAAGAGAATTCGGAGAGTTCAAAGACAGGACATATGTTGCCGGATCAGCCTCTGTTGGCCATTCAATAGGCAGTCTGGGGTACCTGAGATTTACAGCTGGTGCAGGATCATTTCTGAATGGGCATAAGACAGAACAGGGTGTCTTCTCCGTCAATGCCAATTATTACACAAGGCTGCTCAATATAGGCGCCTCGAGGATCAGAACTTTTATTACAGCAGAATATACCAGAGGTTTTGACCGGTATTCTGACGAAAAGCTATTTTTCATAAGCAGAAATGGTTTGTCTCTATTCAGAAACGATTCAACGTCAAATGCCCAGAGAATGATGGCAGGAGTTGAATCAGTCATTTTTAGCCCGGTAAATTTCTATGGTTTCAGATTCGCTATTTTCGGGTTTGCCGATGCAGGTGTCCTCTTCGGTCTGAATGAACCGGTAATGAAGGGAGAATTTGTTTCAGTAATAGGCCTCGGCCTGAGAATCAGGAATGACAACCTTATCCTCAACACCTTTCAGATCCGTATTGGATTTTTCCCCACCGCTCCCGACTTTTCCAGGACTGACCTGGTAAGGATCTCAGGGGAACACCTTCTTGAACAAAAAAACTTTGAACCAGGTCCGCCCTCACTGCTTCCATATAATTAAGCAACCATGCTGAAGTCCTTTTATGATGAGTTTGTTGATTATGCTGAGAATAATTCTCTCTTCAAATCCGGGAGCAGGATATTAATGGCTGTAAGCGGCGGGATGGATTCAATGGTAATGGCCCATCTTTTTCTCAGGAGAGGTCAGGATGTAGCTGTTGCCCACTGCAATTTCTCACTCAGGGGAGAGGAATCGGACGGGGATGAGGAGCTGGTACAAGAATTCGGTTCCAGGAACAAAGTACCTTTCTTCAGGATCAGGTTTAACACCAGGGAATATGCCTCGGAGAAAGGCATCTCTGTGCAGATGGCTGCAAGAGAGCTCAGGTTTGACTGGTTCGAGCAGATCAGAAAAGAAAATAATTATGATCTTATTGCTACGGCTCACAATCTTAACGATAATGTGGAAACCCTTCTGATCAACCTTACAAGGGGAACAGGACTTACGGGGCTTTCAGCAATGAAACCGGTCTCGGGAAGGATAATAAGACCACTTCTGTTTGCAACCCGCGAAAAGATAGCTGGATATTGCAGCGATCAAGGAATTGAATACAGGGAAGACAGTTCAAATTCACTCACAAAATACTCCAGGAACAAGATCAGGCATCTTGTAATGCCGGTGCTGAGGGAAATAAATCCTTCGGCAGACACAACAATCAGCAGTCTTGCAGGTAAACTGGCCGTACTTGACGGGATCCTTCAGGATTACACTGATAAGCTGAGATCAGAAATTTCTGATGTCAGAGACGGAAACATCATTTTCAGTATTGCCCGTCTGAAAGACATAAAGGGAGGCAAGACCATGATCTTTGAACTTTTCGGCCCCTATGGGATAACGGATGAAACATCAGCAGGCATTCTGAGGATTCTCGACAGCACATCCGGGAAACAGATATTCACAAGAACCCACCGGATTTTGAGAGACCGCGATGTAATCATTGTCTCATCCCTTGAAGACGGGGATCCTCCGGAAAGGATTCAGATCAGAAATACTGATGAACTGAGAAAGGTACCAGGGATAATTTCAGCTGAAATCGTTGATGCAGGACCGGGTGCAGAAATCCCCCGTTCCCGTGATTTTGCCTGTATTGATATTGATAAAATTACATTCCCGATTATAATAAGGAAATGGAAAGAAGGCGATTATTTCCATCCGCTCGGGATGCAGAACCGTAAAAAGCTGAGTGATTATTTTACCGACAGAAAATTTTCCGTGATAATGAAAGAAAAGACTTCTGTACTGGAATCTGAGGGAAAAATAGTCTGGATTATCGGAGAGAGGCTCGACGATCGTTTTAAGGTTACCCAAAGTACGGTCAGGATGCTCGTGATCCGTGTATCCCCCTGTCGGTAAGTGAAAGGTCGGCAAGAGCTATTGAGGCTGCAGCTTCAACTATAACAGGCATTCTCAGGGCGATACAGGTATCATGTCTTCCCCTGACGCTCAGCCCTGTCATTTTTCCGCTTGCAAAATCAAGTGTCTGCTGTTCAACACCAGTTGATGATGTGGGCTTTACCGCGACCCTGAAAACAATCTCATTCCCATTTGTAATACCACCGTTGATACCGCCGGCATTATTTGTCATCGTTGTCCCGTCCGTGCCGGTAAAAGGGTCATTATGAACCGACCCTTTCATTCCCGGAGCAGCGAAACCTGATCCGAATTCAATTCCTTTTATGGCAGGTATTGAGAAAACAATATGACTTATCATCGACTCAACAGAGTTGAAAAATGGCTCTCCAATAGCTTTCTGAGGATTTCTGACCCTGCATTCAATTATTCCGCCTATGGTATCGTTTTCTTTAATAGCCTCTTCGATAGCTTTATCGATATCAGTCATCCCTCCCGCAGAAATAATACGTGCATTAATTTCAGCCGGTTTAAGTATCTTTTTTGCAAGAACCCCTGCAGCCACGAGTCCCCATGTGATCCTTCCAGAAAAGTGACCGCTTCCCCGCATGTCTGAAAAACCCGAATATTTTACAGCAGCCGTATAATCAGCATGGCCCGGACGGTATACCTCTCTGAAAACGTCGTAATCAGAGGATATCCTGTCACTGTTTCTTGTCATGATGGTAACAGGAGAACCGGTTGTCCGTCCACTGAAGACACCGCTAAGTATCTCGGGTTTGTCGGGCTCTCTTCGTGCTGTTGTTCCCTTGCTGCCGCTCTGTCTCCGTGCCAGGTCATCCATGAAATCATCTGCATCAAGTTTGAGACCCGGGGGGCAGCCGTCAATTACAATGCCTATCGAATTTCCGTGCGACTCGCCGAAAATCGAAACCCTGAAAACAACGCCGAAAGAATTCATCTGTATCAGTTATTTTTGGTTACCATACATATACTGGCTGTAAAAATCAACTACTTCCCGAACGGGGACTTTTTCAGTAACCGCTTTTCCAATACCCTGGAGGAAGACAAAATAAATATCATCTCCGCTTTTCTTTTTATCCCTGAGAAGCAGCAACTCAAGTTCCTCTGAGGGTATTTCATGTTTTCTAAGAAGCCTGAAGTATTTGAGTACCGAAGATATTCTTCCGTATTCTCTCTCATCAAGATATCCCTTCGTCATCGAGAAAGCAGCTGCAAGTTCCATTCCTGATGCTACAGCATAACCATGCCTGAACGACTTGTACATCTCGATTGCGTGGCCGTAGGTGTGGCCAAAATTCAGTATTCTTCTTAATCCGGATTCCTTTTCGTCCTCTTCAACCACTGACGCCTTGAATCTTACTGCCAATGATACAAGCACTGACATAAGGTCTGTGTCCCTGCTTTTGATTGCATCACTTTTTCGCTCTATCATTTCAAACAGATTCTCATTGCCTATCAGTGCTGTTTTAATAAGTTCGGCAAGGCCTGAAAAATACTCTTCTTCCGGTAAAGTCTGGAGCATTGACTGGTCACATATAACGAATTCCGGCTGCTGGAAGGATCCAAGAATATTTTTCGTACCCCTGAGATTCACACCGTTTTTTCCTCCGGTGCTGGCATCGACCTGCGACAGCAGTGATGTGGAAATGAATGCGCTCTTAACTCCTCTCATGTATATAGAGGCCAGAAAACCAGCAATATCGCAGACCACTCCTCCTCCTATTCCCAGGATGAATCCCGACCGGTCTATCCCCGATTCAATCAAACGTTCGGCAAGCGATTCCACTGTCTCAAGAGTCTTGCTTGCTTCTCCGGCTTTAACAGGGAAAACAGGAAAGTCAGGAAAGCGGTCACCATAAATCCGGTTAATGTTGGTATCGGTAATGATCACAACTCCGGTGCCGGGAAGTATTTCATTTACAGACTCCCACCTGGCTCCAATGTAAATTTCTGAAAAAGAGCTGCCTGTCTTTAAAACTATCTTTTCCATTTCTTCTTTTTCCTCCGTATTAAGTTAGTTTCATCAATCCAATATGGGAAATCATCTTAACGGCCCGGTAAGCAGAAAGAACCTTGCTGTTATTGCAAAGATAAAAAGTGTTAACTTTCTTCGGCAGAAAATCTGATTTTGTTATGACACTTAAAGAAAGATACAGAAAAACAATTGAATATTTCAATGCAAACATGCCTGTGGCTGAAACCGAACTGAGCTATACGGATCCCTTCAGTCTTATCGTGGCTGTTATACTTTCAGCCCAGTGCACCGATAAAAGAGTAAATATGATCACCCCTGCCCTTCTGGGGAGGTATCCTGATGCAAAGGCTATGGCAGCAGCTGACCCGGCTGACATATTCGAGTATATTAAATCATGTTCCTATCCAAACAACAAGGCAAAACACCTTTCGGAGATGGCAAAGATGCTTATCAGCGATTTCACGGGAACAGTCCCGTCCGACCCGGCTGAACTGCAAAAGCTTCCCGGTGTGGGAAGAAAAACCGCAAATGTTGTTGCATCGGTTGTCTTCAACAAACCGGTGATGGCTGTCGACACTCATGTATTCAGGGTATCCTCAAGGTTAGGGCTTATCAGGAATGCCCGTACACCTCTGAGCGCTGAAAAACAGCTTTCCATGAACATTCCGGAAGAGCTAATGCATAAAGCACATCACTGGCTTATCCTGCATGGCAGGTACATATGCAAAGCCAGGAATCCGCTATGCAATGAATGCGGACTGAGGGACTTCTGCAGATTCTACACAGAAAAAAACACAGCGAAATAAGCAACTGACATATGGAATCGGCTAAATTTCACGTTAGTTAAGGAAAACCTTGAACTGACCAAAATTGATTTTCGACGACTTTAAGCAATATGACAGATTTCAAAGAAACATATGAAGAACTTCTCAGAGAGAATTTCAGGCTGAAAAATGAAAATTCGGAGCTTAAAACAAAGGCCGGCCTGAATTCTGATGGAAAAAATAATTCAGGCGGGGTAAAGGTGAGCAGGGAAAAGGCTTTCCTTGAACACCTGATCGACTCCATACCCGAGGCAATTGCCATTATTGACAGGGAAGGGAAGATAATAATGATCAACAGGGAATTCACCGATCTTTTCGGATATACAAGCGAGGAAGCCCTGAACCGGGAGATTGACATGCTGATCCTTCCTGAAGAACTAAGTGAAGACTCGGTGAATCACAATATAATTGCTGCAGAAAAACATAAGATAACAAGGCAGACAGTCAGGTGCGACAAGGATGGAAAAAGGATCAATGTGTCGCTTATAGCGACCAATGTCCTTATTGATGGTGAAATAGTCGCTTCGCTGGGCATTTACCGCGACGTTTCAACAGAAAAGAAGAACCAGACCATCCAGGAGATTCTCTACAATATTTCAACCGCGGCTCTCAACCAGGTTGATATAAAGGACATCTACCCGACCATTGTACACGAACTCAGCAAGATCTGGGATACCAGCAATTTCTTCATCGCGCTTTATGACAATAAGAATGATACTCTTTCTATGCCCTTCTTCTCCGATGAGAAGGATCAGTTCGAAAAGGTGCCTGCCCGGAAAACAATCACCAAATGGGCAATAAACCTGAAGAAATCAATACTCCTTAAGGTAAATGATCTGAGGTGTCTCGAGAATTCAGGCGACATAACACTGGTAGGAGCACCATGCAAGGTTTGGATGGGCGTTCCGCTAAAAGCCGACAAGGAGATTATCGGGGTCATGGCCTTCCAGGATTACCACGACGAGGATAAATTCACCCAGGATGATGTAAATGTACTTGAATTTATTGCCAATCAGATTGCTATAGCAATCCAGAGAAGGATAATGATCGACAATGTGATTACTGCCAGTCACAGGGCAGAAGAAGCAGCGCGTTCTAAACAGCAGTTCATGTCGACCATGAGTCACGAAATACGCACACCGCTAAACGAGGTCATAGGAATAACAAATCTTCTCCTGCAGGGAAATCCAAGGGAGGATCAGATGGATTACATAAAAACACTACGTTTCTCGGGTAATCATCTTCTTACGCTGGTCAATGATGTTCTCGATTTCAATAAAATGGAGTCGGGGAAAATCGAGTTTGAAAAAACGCCGTTCAGTCTGAATGACTTCCTCAGGGATATCCAAAGAACATATTCCTACCGGACCAAATCCAAAAACCTCGAGTTTGAAATAATAAGAAAAGGAGATCTTCCCGACTCAGTAATTGGCGATCCCATAAGGCTGAACCAGATCTTGTCAAACCTTCTTTCGAACGCGCTCAAGTTTACTCAGAGAGGAAGTATAAACATAATTGTAAAGGAGATGCAGCGCAAGGATCATGAAGCAAGGATCGAATTTACAGTTGCCGATTCGGGCATAGGCATTCCTGCAGAAAAGCATGGATATATATTTGAAAGCTTCACCCAGGCATCGCCCGACACGACAAGGCAATACGGAGGTACTGGACTGGGTCTGGCAATTTGTAAAAAGCTTGTCGAGTTGCAGGGCGGCATTATCAAAGTTGAAAGCGAACCCGGAAAAGGATCGGCTTTCAGTTTCGCACTCTCCTTCGGTATACAGGAAACAGGCGAAAGCGTTGAAAGGAGCGAAATCAATGAATCATATAACGGGCTTGAAGGAAAGAGGATACTGGTGGCCGAAGACAACAAGATCAACTTCTTTGTCGCCAACAAATTCCTTGTCGGATGGGGAGTAAAGGTAACGCATGCAGAAAACGGAAGGATAGCTCTTGACATACTGGAAAAGGATGACTTCGATCTTATTCTCATGGATCTTCATATGCCTGTTATGGATGGAGTCGAGGCAACCAGGGTAATAAGGAATTCGGATGATCCCAGGATAAAAGACATACCGGTTGTTGCCCTTACAGCGGCAATAATGTCAGAAAACCACGATAAGATTGAGAATCTGAGCATCAACGACTATGTCCTGAAGCCCTTTAAGCCGAGGGATCTTTTTGACAAGATACTGAAGAATATAAGATAGTATAGCTGTTACCTGATACAGTATTTACCAAGATATTCTGTTGCCTTCCGGTTTCCGAGATTGAACGAAACCCTGAAATCGTGGCATGCATCCTCCCTTCTTCCGGAATTCAGAAGCGCAATGCCTTTGTTAAGCCAGACGTCGGGATTTCCAGGCTGCAGATCAAGCGACATACTGTAGTCATTAATAGCCCACTCCCACGATTTTGCAGCTAGGTATGAATTTGCCCTGTCAACATAACATTCTGCATCGTTGGGGTGCAGCCTGACATTTTCAGAAAAATAGGCAAGAGCTTTAAGGTTATCCCCTGCTGCGGCTTCTGTCCTGCCGGCTAAACTGAGGGCTTTCCTGCTGCCCGGGTAAAGTGACAGGTATGCTTCGACATCTTCGATCGCCTTCCGGGTCTCCCCTGTCCGGCGATAACTGCCTGCCCGAAGCATATACAACTCAGGATCCCCTGTATTCATGTCGATCAGTTTTGAATACGACTGTGAAGCTCCGGCATAATTACCGGAAGCTTCCTGGGCTTTTGCCAGGAGCCGGTAATACTCTTCCCTTCCCGGGAATTCATTTTCGATGGCTGTCAAAACCCTTACCGCTTCGGCATTTTTATTCTCAGCAACATTTATTAATGCTTCAGCATAGGAGACCATTTCATTTCCCCTGTAAGTACCTGACAGACCAGAAAGTATCTGTCTTGCCTCCCCGGTATTTCCTGTGGATATACTGTAGCTTATTTCGGCAATGCCCTTCTCAAGAGCTGAATACCAGTCCTTTCTCCAGAACTGCCGCCATTCCTGACTATTTTCTATTGAGGCAAATGAAGGATCCAGCATTATCTCTTTTTCACTCCTCTTATGATCAGACTTCATGCTTGCTTCCAGGTGATAAACAGCCGTTGCAGCATCACCCCTGAGACTGTAAATTCTTGCCAGGCCATATTCGCCGCTCGACGGATCTATCCTGCTGGCTGAATTGAAATCGTTTATTGCAGGTGACAGATTGCCTCCGGCCAGATGAGCTTCGGCCCGTGCAAGAAATAGGGAACTCATTCCCATATTGTCGGCAACAGGAGTAAGTATCCCGGCAGCTTCATTGTATTTTCCGGCATCCAAGAGGGCCCTGGCTTTCATCAGGTAGTCGCCGGGAGTCTGACCAGTTATGGTCAGGCCGAGAAAAGATGCAAGGCACAATATGAATATTTTCTTCATCTCTTTAATCTAAAAAAACGTTTAAAACTCCGGCTTCTTTACTGTAGCATCCTTTTCAGTTATAACATGCACAAAACCTGACAGATGGTACTGCTCAAGGCCCGATATTCTCATTTCAAAAACATCACACTGATAGAAATAGACTCCGGGCGAAACTATATTGCCCTTGTAGGTGCCATCCCAGTTAAGTCTGGGATCGTCCGTTTCAAAAATAAGAACACCATACCTGTTGAATAACCTGAAGTCGACTTTTTCAACAAGTCCTGTGGTTTTTGCAATTAACCGGTCATTGATGTCATCCCCGTTCGGTGTGAATACATTGGGTATCTCATAAAACTTACATGAGTCCACACAGATTTCAAGCGATCTTTCACTCTCATTTCCCAGAACATCAAAAGAAGTAACTGCGTAACATCCCGAGACAATATCGCCAGGGAAATGCTTGTAGACAAAGGTATTTTTATCATTTATCGTAGTAAGAAGAGCAAGCGATTCACCCTCCGTATAGAGTTTGTAATAAATGTTGTATCCTGCCACATCCCCGAGGCATTCACTGTCGGCAAAGGTCCATCTTATTGTATTGCTAAGGCTGTCGCACTGGCTTGTCACTGTTATTTCAGGAACACAGGGTGGTTCATTGTCCACAGCATTGACACAGGTCACCTGCGAAAAATTAATAAGATCCCTGGGAAGACCCTGCGAGGTATAGCCCCCCGTCGAACGTATCCTGTAACAATACTCTTCTCCATTTACCAGACCTGCATCATTGAACTCAAGAGTGTTGGTCGTTCCGATTGAATCATATTGCATTGTATTCCGGTTAAGTCTGAAGAAGTCATACCGGGTGTTGACCCATGGAACATTCCTGCTGATTGTGAATCTGACCTTCCTGTCGCCCGGATTAGCGTTAAGGAACAGCGATGAAGCAAAGCTGGGCTCGCCAATAAGGAACCTGTTACCCGGGGCGTTATTATAGAGTTCTATCTTATAAATGTAACCTCCCGCCTGTGTATTGATTAGTGTATCAAGAAAACTTGTTTCATTAAGCGTTGATGTGGTTATCGATCTTATCTGTGAATATTCTGTTCCTGTTATACCCACAGCACGGTATATGATATATTCGTAGGGACCCGCGGCAGGAATGGTATCCAGCCTGTCGGGTCTTAGCCATCTGAGGATAACAGATCCGTTTGTAGCTGAAGTTGTCCTTACGCTCACATTTGTTATAACCGGAACTCCTGACACAAGCGAGGAAGTTATTTCATTAGATGCCTTGCTTTCGGTTCCGTTGGGGTAAACGGCCACAATGCGGTATGAATATTCCCTGGAAAACTGAAGACCCTGCCCGTTATCGGTGTCGAGGAAAGTAACCGTGGAACTACCGGGCACATAACCTACCTTTACGAATCCCGATGAAGATGGCAGGCCTGATGTACATGAATCTGCAACGAAGGATGATGCACCTTCCTTCCTGTAAATACTGAATCCTGAAATGAAGGGAGTGCCATAGTCATTCCATGTCAGTCTCATGAACTTACCCTCAGGGGAGGCATTTAAAAGGACCGGGGAAGGTCCCAGTACTTTTATCCTCATATTGTCAATATCGGAGAGTTTTAATTCCCCGCTGTTATCATCCGATTTTATAAGTACATCATAGGGCTGGTTCCTTACGGCTTCATGGCATGGAGTCCACTGTAGCCGGGCTCTTGCAAAGCCGGGGCCTGAATCGATCTTGACGAACTGAGCCCTGCATTCCTCAAGAGTATAGATCCCTGAGGTTGAAAGAAGGCTCAGCAAATCATTATCGGGATCCGTAGCGGTGACCGTATAGCTTACCGTTTCTCCTGCTTCGACGCAGAGATCGCTCAGTGGGCCGTTGACAGGAGGTTTATTTCTTGTATCATATACATTTATCTGAATATCCCTGACCACAACCCCGATTTTCTTGCCATACCGCCACTCCTGTATCTCCATTGCAACGTTATAGGCTCCGGTATCGACAGGTGCATTCCAGATCAGGTCTCCGCTAATGGGATCGACCATAATGAAATTAGAAGCAGGAGGCAAAATATAGTTTTCTATTGGTTTCCCGTCTTCACGGGTACAGACTGTCATGGCATAGGAAAGACTGTCGCCGTCAGGGTCAAAAGCTCCGGGATTATGAATAAAGACATATCCCCTGGCGGCCTTGTCATAAGGAGGGTTGAGAAGAACGGGAGTGCTGTTTCGTCCTATGGATGGATTAACGATAAGGATCGTTGAAATGGAAAAAACCACGTTAACAGAATTGGGGATATTCTTTACATCAGCATTCCGGTTCGGATCCTGTACAACAATCCTGTATGCCCCTGGACCGGGAAAGGTGTGAGTGGTCCTGTAAACATTCCTTTTGTAGTAGTTCGGAAGAAAAAGTATGCTCTCCCTCTTTGCTACTGAGAAGGAATTATCTCCCCATGAGATTTCGAGTTCCGGGCGGTCAGCATAGCTCAGAGTGTAAGTGTAAGTGGTTACCGTCACCTCATAGGTAAGGTCCGACAGCTGGACATAGGTTATTTCACCCGCCCTGTTATGAGTAGCCCCTGCAATGAAAAAAAAGGAAAGAAGTATGGTTGCAAGGTATAGTCTTTTTAGAATGATGTTTTTCACCTGTTATAATCTCCTCTTAATGTTTAATTTCAAATGTCTTCTCTGTTTCCTCAGGAGTAAGCCTTGCTCCTTCCTCGAAATCATCCACTTTAACTATAACCATATTGGCCTGATCGCTGTAAAGTGAGGTCATTATAAGATTTCTGACGGTAACACTCCTGATTTCCTTCCCTGTTCTTGCCGTAAGATTCACCCGGAGCTCATTATCCGAAAGGTCCAAATTATCGAGTTTAGACTGAACTATGTTATTGTTCACAAATATCCTGATTTTTTCATTAATGTACTTTTCAACAACTTCGTAAGCGCAATTGTTCGCCCCTGAGAAATCCGGCACCCCGCCTTTTTCCTCTGAAATACCGGCATCCAGGAGGAAGTCGTCGAAATATATCTTTACAAACATCCTGAAAGTATTATTCTCTTTTGAGTGATCGAGACTTAAAAGAGAAACATGAACTGGGTGTACTGCAAATAATATAGAAAACAGCAAGCTAAGAAGCATCAGAAATCTGGCTTTATGACAATAAACAGCTTCAAAAATCAGACCATAATAATCTTATCAGTCAACAATATCAACCCTGTCTCTCAGGTATCCGACACTGCCCACCTCTATAAAGGAAAAACCTGATCCGCCAGAGAAATTACCGGCAAGGACGACAACCACCTCTTCCTCAGTCAGGACCTTCTTGCCGGTAAGATCCGTAAGTGCGATCTTCAGAAAATCATCCACCGAGCTCTTTTTCTCCTGCCATCTGGCATAGACCCCATACGATAGTGCAAGCTGCCTCATTGTACTTGTAAGATAACACTGGGCAAGTATGAGGTTGTAGCCCCTGTAGGCAGCCATATCCTTTATGGTCTTGCCTTCCCTGGTATCGGCAATTATGGCAACAGCAGATATTCTTACCGCGGTTTTCACAGCCACCTTTGCCAGGTATGCAGAGATCTCTCCCGTTACCGGATATGAAGGTATCTCAAGGAATTTCTCCTTGTTCTTCTCAACTTCAAGGGCAACCCTTGTCATTGTTCTTACAGCTTCAAGAGGATACTTGCCGCTTGCTGTCTCTCCACTCAGCATGACAGCGTCGGTTTGTGAATATATGGCACTTGCAATGTCGCTGACCTCGGCCCTCGTCGGTCTTGGATTTTCAATCATCGAATGAAGCATCTGCGTCGCCACAATTACCGGCTTTCTCCTGTTGATACATTTTGATATTATCATCTTCTGAACCACAGGGATCTTTTCATACGGAATCTCTATCGCAAGATCTCCCCTTGCAACCATTATTCCGTATACATGTTCAAGTATCTCATCAATATTGTCGACGCCCTCTTCGTTTTCAATTTTTGCTATAATTTTTACCGAACTGCCATATTCATCAAGAACCGACTGGACATCCATTACATCCTGTTTTGATCTCACAAATGAATGCGCTATGAAGTCCACTCCGTTTTCTGCTGCCATTTTTATGAATTCCCTGTCTTTTTTTGTGATCGAGGGAAGGCAGATCTTTATCCCCGGAAGGTTGACACTTTTCCTTGATCCAAGAATACAATCATTGACAACGAGACATTCAAGAGCTTCGCCTGTCGTCCTTACAGCTTTAAGTTCAATCTCCCCGTCGTCAATAAGTATGTCAGATCCCACGGGTACGTCGCGCACAAAGTAAAGATATGATACACATATCTCATTTTCAGTGGTAATGCCTTCCGGATCACCCTTGACAAGGATTGTAGAACCCTTTTTCAGCTCTATCTGCGAATGGCAAATTGTTGTTCTTATCTCGGGCCCCTTCGTATCGATCAGTATTGCAATCCGGTCTGAAACCTGCCTCACATTATTAATTATTCTGAGTGCTCCGTCGATATTCAGATGAGCCGAATTTATCCTTACGACGTCCATCCCCTCCCTGAAAAGCCCGTCAAGGAATTCCGGCTCGCATTTCTTATCGGATATTGTGGCGACTATTTTTGTTCTTTTCCGGATTATCATATTATCTCCTTCCTGTTAATTTCCATAATAGCTTCAACAGCAAGCCTGTAACCATCGAGCCCCAGACCCAGGATGCTTCCCCTGCAAAATCTGCCGACCAGGCTGTTGTGTCTGAATTCTTCGCGGGCTGCGACATTTGTTACATGGACCTCTATAACGGGCGATTTAACAGCTGCCACGGCATCAGCTATCGAGACTGATGTATGAGTGTATCCTCCGGGATTAAGAACAATGCCGTCGACAGAAAATCCTGTCTGTTGTATCTTGTCGATGATCTCGCCTTCTGTATTCGACTGAAAATATTCAAACTCCACACCAGGGTATCTCAGTCTGAGTACGGAGAGGCAGTCATCGAAAGGGACACTCCCGTATTTTCCCGGTTCCCTGATGCCTAAAAGATTCAGATTGGGCCCGTTAATGATCTGTATTTTCATCCCTTGATAATTATTGTCAGATTGTAAAAATAGTTAAAATAAGTGCTGAAAGGACCTTTGGAATCATATTATGCAAGAGTCCCGGTGTTATCTTTATCTGAAATTATAATTTTGCATATTTCCATAAAGCATCTGAATGGCTCTAACCTGGGAAATAGCATTCCGCAATTTTGAGAATTATCTCCGGCTCGAGAAATCACTGTCGGAAAACAGTATTGAAGGGTATCTGAGCGACATGAAAAAGGTTGAGGATTTCTTCATGGAGCAGGAAAATGAGACAGATCCTTCAGCTGTTACAGGTTCCCGGCTGAGGGAATTTATTGGTTCTTTCGGATCATCAAATCTGAATGCACGGACCCAGGCAAGATTGCTTTCATCAATCAGGGCATTTTTCCGTTTCCTTCTCATCGATGGTGAAATAAAGGACAATCCCTCTTCACTTCTTGATTCTCCAAGGCTGGGGCTTAAACTTCCACAGGTACTTACGGTTGAAGAAATCGATAATATTATCGGAGTGATTGACCTCAGCCGGCCCGATGGACACAGGAACAAGGCCATCATTGAGACCCTTTACGGTTGCGGACTGAGGGTTTCCGAACTTGTCGGACTCAAGCTGACCGACGTAAATGCTTCTGCAGGATATGTTGTCATAACCGGCAAAGGCGGCAAGCAGAGGCTTGTCCCAATAGGAAGGAGAGCCCTGAAGGAGATAGATCTTTACAGGACCGACCGCAACAGGCTGCCTGTAATCATTGACCAAAACATTGTGTTCCTTAACAGGAGGGGAAAAAAACTGACCAGAGCCATGATCTTTACCATTGTAAGGGATCTTGCCGGAAAGGCAGGCATAAAGAAGAAAATAAGTCCTCATACATTCAGGCATTCCTTTGCAACTCATATGGTTGAAGCGGGAGCCGATCTGAGGGCGGTACAGGAGATGCTGGGTCATGAATCGATAACAACGACGGAGATCTACACCCATATCGACAGGTCTTACCTGCGTGACACCCTTATTATGTTTCACCCTAGGGCATGAAATACCGACACTATTCTGAAATTCGATTTTTAATATTAACTTTGCACCTTATTTTCAGAAATCAACTGGTTAAAACAAATTTAGTCAATCACAATAAGTCAATCACAAATTAATAGAAGTATGTCAAAAGTTAAAAGAGTTTATTCCTTTGGCAACAAGACTGCAGAAGGAAAAGCAGACATGAAGAATCTTCTCGGAGGCAAAGGTGCCAACCTTGCCGAGATGTGCCTCCTCGGACTTCCTGTTCCTGCCGGTTTTACCATCACAACTGATGCCTGTAATGAATATTACGCAAACGATTGCACACTTCCCAAGGACCTCATGCCTGAGGTATGGGATGCAATGAAGGTTACCGAGGAAAGAATGGGAATGAAGTATGGTGATCCTGAAAATGCCCTTCTTGTTTCCTGCCGTTCGGGTGCACGTAAATCAATGCCCGGAATGATGGACACGGTTCTCAACATTGGTCTTTGCACCGCAACAATACCCGGTTTCCTGAAGAAAACCAACAATCCGCGCTTTGTATGGGATTCATACCGTCGTCTTATAATGATGTATGCCGACGTGGTAATGGAGAAAGCTGAGGGCATTGACCTTGGCGAAGGAAAAGGAATCCGCAAGCAGCTTGATGAAATGCTTGATCAGTTCAAGCACTCAAAAGGATACAAATCTGACACTGAAATCAGTGCAGATGAACTCAAGGACCTGGCTGAAAAATTCAAGAAGAAAGTTAAGCAGGTTCTTGGCAAGCCTTTCCCGGACGATGCAAGGGAGCAGCTTGAAGGAAGTATCAAGGCAGTATTCAAGAGCTGGAACGGTAAGAAAGCTGTTTCATACCGCAGGATTGAAGGAATTCCCGATGACTGGGGTACAGCGGTGAACGTACAGGCAATCGTATTCGGAAATATGGGAGACAGTTCGGCAACAGGAGTTGCTTTCACCCGTAACCCCGCAACAGGAGATAACCTCTTCTATGGCGAATGGCTTGTCAATGCACAGGGAGAAGACGTGGTTGCCGGTATCCGCACACCGAGCCCTCTTAACAATGAGACAAAGAACGATCAGAACAAGCATCTCCACAGCATGGAGGAAGCAATGCCGGGAACTTACAAGGAACTGTGCGATATCCGCAACATCCTTGAGAAGTCGTTCCATGACATGCTTGATATTGAATTCACCATCCAGGAAGGAACTCTTTATATGCTTCAGTGCCGTGCCGGAAAAAGGACAGGAACTGCTGCCCTGAATATGGCAATGGACATGCTTCATGAAAAACTTATTGACGAAAAAACAGCCGTCATGCGTGTCGATCCTACTCAGCTTGACGAACTTCTGCATCCGATCTGCGATCCCGCAGCAGAGAAGAAGGTAAAGCCTGTTGTCAGAGGTCTTCCGGCCGGTCCTGGCGCAGCAGTTGGAAAAATTGTTTTCACTGCTGAAGACGCTGTTGCATGGCACCGTAAAGGAAACAAGGTTATCCTTCTCCGTGAAGAAACCAATCCTGAAGACGTTGAAGGAATGAGAGCTGCCGAGGGTATCCTGACAGCACGCGGCGGAATGACATCGCATGCAGCGCTTGTTGCACGCGGCTGGGGTAAATGCTGTATCGTGGGTGCAGGTGGTCTTCACGTCGATACTGCAGGAAAGAAGGCAAAGGTAACAGGTACCGACATTGTTCTCAAGGAAGGTGATGTGATCACACTTAACGGAACAAAAGGTAATGTATACCTGGGCGCAATTTCCCTGATGGATGCATCTGAGAATCCTCGTTTCAAAAGCTATATGAAGCTTGTTGACAAATTCCGCACGATGGGTGTCCGCACCAATGCCGATACGGCCGAAGATGCAAAGATTGCCCGCGACTTTGGTGCTGAAGGTATTGGACTCTTCCGTACAGAGCACATGTTCTACGGAAAGAATTCGGAACAGCCTCTTTTCCTTCTCCGCAAAATGATCCTCAGCGCCAATGAAGCCGAGCGCAGGAAAGCACTCAATGAGCTCTACAAGTATATCAAGAAGGACATGCAGGCTACCCTGGAAGCCATGGACGGAATGCCTGTTACTTTCAGGCTTCTTGATCCTCCCCTTCATGAATTTGTTCCTCAGAGCTCCGACAAGCAGGCAGAACTTGCCAAAGCTCTTGGCATTAAGAAATCTGACGTTGCAAAACGCGGTGAGGCACTCCACGAGAGCAACCCTATGATGGGCCACCGCGGTGTTCGTCTCGGTATTACATATCCCGAGATAACCGAGATGCAGGTTCGCGCAATGTTCGAAGCAACAGCGGAGCTTCTCAAGCAGAAGAAACATCCAAAACCCGAACTGATGGTTCCTGTTACCTGCGACGTTTCAGAGCTTGAAGTAACCAAGAAAGTGGTAGATGCCGTTTATGAGGAAGTCTGCAAAAAATCAGGACTTAAGAAAATTGATTACAAATACGGCACGATGATTGAGATCCCCCGTGCGACACTCCTCTCCGACCGTATGGCAAAAACAGCTGAATTCTTCTCTTTCGGTACAAACGACCTTACGCAGATGACATTCGGATTCAGCCGCGATGATATCGGAGGATTCCTTCATGATTATCTCGACAAGAAGATGCTTGCATCCGATCCTTTCCAGACGATTGACCAGGATGGCGTCGGTCAGCTTATTCAGATGTCGGTTGAGAAGGGACGCGCTACAAGGCCCGATCTTAAAGTCGGAATCTGCGGCGAGCAGGGAGGTGATCCCGCATCAGTTGAATTCTGTTTTAAAACAGGTCTTACCTACGTGAGCTGCTCACCTTTCAGGGTTCCGATTGCCCGTCTGGCAGCAGCACAGGCTTCAATTAAATACGGTAAGTAGTATATCTGCTTTAATTTCAAGCATATCAGTTAATAAAGGGCACCGCAAGGGGTGCCCTTTTCTTTTCATACCTGCCCAAAACATTAATATGGTTAACCAGACCATCTTTAAGACCCTCATGGGGGATTTTCCCCTGTGTTTAATAAGAAATTATAAACATAATTGATACATTTGAAGACTCATTACCTTTTCAAACTAACCCATTATGGTTACTATTGACGATCTGAAGAAATACGGTATAGAAACCGTAGAGGAGATCATTTATAATCCTTCGTACAACATTCTGTTTGCTGAAGAGACAAAGCCAGGACTGGAAGGTTACGAAAAGGGCATCATTACAAGGTCGGGAGCCGTTTCTGTTGACACAGGGGTCTTTACAGGCCGCTCTCCGGCTGATAAATACGTTGTCCTTGACGACACAACACGCGGCACCGTATGGTGGAAATCTGAAAAAGCAAAGATATCCGACAACAAGCCGATCTCACTGGAAATATGGGAGCACTGCAGGAACATTGCTGCCCGGCAGCTTTCCGGGAAAAGGCTTTTTGTTGTGGATTGCTTCTGCGGGGCCAATAAAAACTCGAGGCTGGCTGTGCGTTTTATCCTGGAGGTGGCATGGCAGGCCCATTTTGTCAAGAATATGTTCATCAGGCCTGACGAGAAGGAGCTGGATGAATTTGAACCACAGTTTGTTGTTCTCAATGCCTCAAAGGCAACAAATCCCGACTGGAAAAAACAGGGGCTTAACTCAGAGAACTTCGTTCTTTTCAACCTAACGGCTGGCATGTCGGTTATTGGCGGCACATGGTACGGAGGAGAGATGAAGAAAGGGATTTTCTCGGTCATGAACTATTATCTGCCCCTGAAAGGAATAGCCTCCATGCATTGTTCGGCCAATATGGGCAAGAACAACGATGTTGCAATTTTTTTCGGATTGTCGGGAACAGGAAAAACAACGCTTTCCACCGACCACGACCGTGCCCTGATAGGAGATGACGAACACGGCTGGGACGACGACGGGATCTTTAACTTTGAAGGGGGTTGTTATGCCAAGTGTATAAAACTCAGCAGGAAAAATGAACCAGACATTTACGATGCCATACGGCGCGATGCTCTCCTTGAGAATCTTGTCGTCAACGCTGACGGAACAATAGATTTCAATGATGATTCGAAAACGGAAAACACAAGGGTCTCATATCCCATTTACCATATAAATAACATAGTTAAACCGGTATCGAAGGCTGGTCATGCAAGGAAAGTAATTTTCCTCACTGCCGACACCTTCGGGGTTTTGCCTCCTGTAAGCCATCTTACGGAAGAACAGACAAGGTATTATTTCCTGAGCGGTTATACGGCGAAGGTAGCTGGCACTGAGAGAGGAATAATCGAGCCTGTTCCTTCTTTTTCGGCATGCTTCGGCGCTGCTTTTCTGATGCTCGATCCGATTATTTACGCTAACGAGCTGACCAGTAAAATGAAGCAGCACGGAGCCGACGCATGGCTTGTAAACACCGGATGGACGGGTGGTCCATACGGAACAGGAACCAGAATCGACCTACCTGCCACAAGGGTCATCATTAACTCTATCCTGGATGATTCTATTAAGGAAAATGACTTTGTGAACCTCCCGGTGTTTAATCTCAGCATTCCGGAAAAGGTCAGAGGTGTCAGAAGCTCACTCCTTGATCCCTCACAGGCATGGGAATCTCGGTTAAAGTGGCATCTTGCCGCCACCGACCTCGCTTTCAAGTTCATCAATAATTTCAGTAAATTCTCTTCCAACGAAGAAACGGCAAAACTTGCCGAATTCGGACCAAAGATATGATCAACAAGCATAGATGGATCTATTCAGTTTAATACTTGCACTTGCAGGAGCCTACATTCTGGGATCGCTGGCCACCGCTGTCTGGGCGGGAAAAATTTTTCACGGGATTGATGTGCGGGAGCACGGAAGCCGAAACGCTGGAGCCACAAACGTAATAAGGGTGTTCGGATGGAAGACAGGGGTTCCGGTGCTTGTTCTCGATATGTTCAAGGGATGGCTGGCCGCAATGCTTCCGGTCTTTTTCAGCCTTGCCGGAGAAGGATCGGCCTTGCTAACAGACATCCAGATTGCTGCCGGCATTGCAGCAGTTACTGGCCATATCTTCCCTGTTTTTGCAGGTTTCCGGGGAGGAAAGGGTGTAGCTACAATTGCGGGAGTGATGCTCGGAATACATGCACCTGTGACTCTTGCTTGTCTTGGTGTATTCCTGTTGATACTTCTGATCAGCGGTTATGTTTCAGTGGCCTCAATGAGTGCAGGGCTGGCTTTTCCTCTGCTTCTTCTGATATTCTTCGGCACCCCTTCGGTGATACTTAAGATATTCTCATTTATTGTAGCTGTTGCCCTTCTTGTGACACACAGGAAGAATATAAAAAGACTCCTCACGGGCGAGGAGTCAAAATTCATCAGGAAGGGTAAAAAAAATGTCAGTACTGTTCCAGAAGCTGAATCCTCTTCGCCACCGGGGGATGAGTTGCAAAAAGGTTAGCAAAAGAAAAAGAATTTTTTTCTTCGGGCTCCTGGGGATTATCAATAAACATCTGTGCTATATCTTTCCTTTTTACCGCTTCAATAGTAGGATCTATTGATATTTTCCGCAGTGCTGAGGCGAGTGAAAGAGGCCTACGTGTAAGCTCGGCTGAACCGGCGTCGGCCAGGAACTCTCGTTTTCGCGAGAGCGCAAAACGGAAAAGCGTGGCAAGCAGATATCCCACAAGAGCAAGCAGAAGAGCAATAAGTATAGCAGGGCCTTCTTTCTTGCCCCTGCCGATCCTACCGTACCTTAGCGATCTGAAAAGCATTTCGGTTATAAAGGCGAAAATGCCTACAAATATTATCGAGATTATCAGAAGCCTTACATCACGGTTTTTTATATGGGTCAGCTCATGGGCAATAACAGCCTCAAGTTCATCATCATTCAATTTGTCAATTATTCCCCTCGACAGGGCAACGGTATATGTCTTGCTGTTTATCCCGCTTGCGAATGCATTGAGCGAATCGTCTTCAATGACGTTGATCTTTGGCATTACCATTCCTGAGGCAATGCACAGGTTTTCTACAAGATTGTAAACCCTTTTGTTATCTTTTCTTTCGAGGGGTTTTGAATTTGTTGCTGCATTAATTATCGTGGTATGCGAGAACCATGCTATGAGAAACCATAGTCCGACGCCAACCGTTATCCATGGTATTGTGGAAAGGAACGTTCGGTTAACATCCATCAGGCCCATGCCGCTGCTTTCGGTGCCTCTCGATGTAAAGACAAGAAAAAGCCAGGTAAGACCATAAAATGTCAGAGGGAACATCAGCAGAAGCAGCACTGAGTTCAGGTTATTCTTTCTTATCTGGCTCTGTAGTCCGAAATACTCCATTCTACTGGAACTTAATCTGAGGCGGCTCCTCTATGGTCGTCCTTTTCTCACCCAGATCGAACATGGGCTCACGCTTGAAGTTGAATAGTGTGGCAATGATATTTGAAGGGAATACCTCTGTGGCAACATTGAGTTCCTTTGTTGCAGAGTTAAAGAACCTGCGGGCAGCCGCTATCTTGTTTTCAACATCAGAAATCTCATTCTGAAGATCCATGAAATTCTGGCTTGCTTTCAGATCAGGATAGGCTTCAACTGAAACCCTTAATCCTTCAAGTGCCGAAGTAAGTCTTCCTTCAGCAGCTATTTTTTCATTAATTGTACCAGCCTTCATTGCACTTGCACGGGCTTCGGTTATCTCGGTAAGAACGCTCCTTTCATGAACCATGTAACCTTTTACGGCTTCAACAAGCTGAGGAATGAGATCGTGTCTCTGCCTGAGCTGCACATCCACATCAGCAAAAGCCTGCTCCCTGCCATTCCTTAGTTTCACAAGCCTGTTATAAAGAGAGATTGCCCACATTGCGACGAGGACAACCAATCCCAGAAGAATCAGTAGTATTCCCATTTTTCCTGTTTTGTTAAGGTTAATAAAATTAGAAAAAGTAAAAATTGCAAAATAAAGATAGGTATTTTTGCTATAATTGAAACCTATACCGGATGAGATTAAGATTGTATAAAAACAACTAAAAAACAGGATATGGAAAAAAGTCTGAAAGGAACAAAAACAGAGCAGAATCTTCTGAAAGCATTTGCAGGCGAGTCGCAGGCAAAAAACAGGTATGAATTTGCAGCCAAGGTTGCCAAAGAGGAGGGATATGAACAGATAGCGGCTATATTTCTCGAAACGGCTCTTCAGGAGCAGCAGCACGCAAAGAGGTTCTTTAATTTCCTCGAGGGAGGCATGGTTGAGATCACGGCTGCATATCCTGCTGGGAAAACAGCATCAACAAAAGAGAACCTTGAAGCGGCAGCGGAAGGCGAGCATGAAGAGTGGAACATGCTTTACCCCGAATTTGCAAGGACAGCAGAGGAAGAGGGATTCAAGAATATCTCCACCGCATTCAAGGCAATAGCCTCAGCCGAGAAGAACCATGAGGAAAGATACAGGAAGCTTCTTGAGAATGTAATGAAGAACAAGGTTTTTGAACGCGAGGATAAAGTTTTCTGGTACTGCCGCAAATGCGGTTACATACATTTCGGAACCAAACCCCTTAAAAACTGCCCCGCCTGCCTTCATCCTGAAAGTTATTTCGAGATAAAGGCTGAAAACTACTGATTTCTATGATCGGGGGAAAAGAGTTACTCGAACTTATCCTGAGGAGACAGAGCGACAGGAAGTACAGCGAACAACCTGTCGAAAGGGAAAAACTGGAGCGAATAATTGATGCAGGCAGAATGGCGCCTTCTGCCTGCAACGCCCAGCCCTGGAAATTCATTGTTGCAGACGACCCTGACATACTTCAGCAACTGTCAGAAGCTGCCGCTGCCAGGCTTCTGGGGATGAATACGTTTGTACCGCAGGCTCCTGTACAGATCGTGATCGTCAGAGAGAATCCGAATCTAAGTTCAAAGATTGGCGGCACGATTAAAAGAAGGGATTACTCTCTCATCGATATTGGCATTGCTGCAGAGAACATTTGTCTGCAGGCAGTCGCCGAGGGATTGGGAACATGCATTCTGGGATGGTTTGACGAGGACAGGGTTAAAGACATCCTTGGTATTCCTTCTTCCAAAAGGGTGGAGCTTATAATAACGCTGGGTTATTCGCTTAGCTCTTACAGGGAAAAAAAACGCAAGTCAAAAGAAGAGACGGTATCATTCAACAGATATTCGCCCTGAAAGCACCTTCTCAGGCACCTAAGCCGGCCAGCTCCTTTATCATTTGCCGTCAAGCAGTGTAAGAGCTGATTTTATCCTTTTAACTGCTTCAACAAGAAGATGATCTGAATTTGCGTAGGAAATACGGATGCAGTTGGGAGCCCCGAAGGCATCGCCTCCGACAACGGCAACCTGTGCCTTCTCAAGAAGGTACATAGCCAGATCGTCGGAATTACCTATGTTTTTGCCTCCATCCGATTTTCCCAGATAAAATGAAATATCGGGCATCACATAGAAAGCTCCCTGCGGTATCCTGAGCTTTATTCCCGGTATTTCGCCAAGAAGGCTGCAGATAAGATCGCGGCGCCTCAGAAAGGCTTCCTTCATAAGCTTTCTTGAACCATCGTCACCTTCGATTGCAGCAAGGGCAGCTCTCTGTGCAATTGAACAAACCCCTGATGTGAACTGTCCCTGAAGCTTGTTACATGCCTTCGCTATCCAGAGCGGAGCGCCTATATAGCCTATCCTCCACCCTGTCATCGCATAGCCTTTTGAAACACCGTTTACAGTGATCACCCTGTCGTAAATAAAAGGGAACGAAGCCATGCTTACATGTTCGCCTTCGAAAATAATATGTTCGTAGATCTCATCCGACATGACAAAAAGGCCCTCGTGTTTCTCAATAACCCTTGCAATGCTTTCCATCTCATCGCGCGTATAAACCATCCCGGTCGGGTTTGAAGGCGAATTGAATATCAGAAGCCTTGTTGACGGAGTGATAACTTCTTCAAGCTGTTCTGGTCTGACCTTGAAATCGTTATCAAGGAGAGCCTCGACCACAACGGGCTTCCCTCCTGCAAGAATTATCTGATCATAGTAACTTACCCAGTAAGGAGCAAGAATGATCACCTCATCACCTGGATTTATTACCGACAGAATGACATTTATCAGGGAATGCTTGCCACCGGCAGAGACTATTATCTGATCGGCTGAATACTTTATGCCGTTCTCGTTCATGAATTTCCTGGATATCGCATCCCTCAGGTCATTATAACCCGGAACCGGAGGGTATTTCGAATAGTTATCATCGATGGCTTTCTTTGCAGCCTCCTTGATATAGTCCGGAGTGTCAAAATCAGGTTCGCCGAGACTGAGGCTTATAATGTCGAGACCTTTGGCTTTCAGTTCCCTGCTTTTCTGAGCCATCGCCAGTGTCTGAGATACTGATAAGGCTTTTATTCTGTCGGAAAGGTATTCCATAAAGGATTGTTTTATTTATGAATATTTTTCGGCCGGAATAAAAGTATAAAGGAAAATTGAATTAGAAAAAACAATAATACCTGTCAGCAAGAAATTGTTGTTGCAAGCATAAAAAATTAAAATACAATCATTTATAAACACTGAATAGTCTCTTGTTATATTTCGTATCATCTGCGGCACATCAACGTGACGGAAAAAACCTTAATTTGCAGTTAAAAGTTTTAAGATATGGAACTACTGGCAGATATTCTGAAGATAACCCTTCCGGCTCTAGCAGTCTTTTTTACAGCCTGGATTTTATTGAGAAATATGATAAGGAATGATCAGGACCGCCGGCGTCAGGAAATCGTTATGCAGGGAACACGGAGCGTCACTCCGATAAAGCTGCAGGCGTACGAAAGGATCGTTCTTTTCCTGGAAAGGATCTCGCTCGAGTCGCTTCTGCTGAGGGTAAGCACCTCAGGAATGAACGCCGGTCAGCTTCAATCGGCCCTTCTTTCTGCTATAAGAAGTGAATTTGAGCACAATCTTTCGCAGCAGATCTACATGAGCCCTCAGGCATGGGAAGTTGTCAGGAATGCCCGGTCGTCGGTTATCAGGCTTATCAATTCCGAGGCAGAAAAAATGAAGGACAGCGACCCTTCAATTGAGCTCAGCCGTCAGCTTCTTGCGCGTGTCATGGAACTCGAAAAAGAGCCAACCCGTGTGGCTATCGACTTCATCAAAGCTGAAGTAGCAAGGATGTTCTGACCGGCCTCTCCGGGGCTGATCGTCATTTAAATGCAGTATCTTTTTATTGCCTTACAGCAGGTCTGGCAACCGCGGCTAAAAAGGCCTGCCCTGTAAATAATTCCAGAACAGGCCTGCATTTTATACTCATTATATATACGGGCCTTTCAGAACCTGATCAGCCTCTAAGGATTCCATGAATCAGAGCAGTTCCACGCTCCTTTTGACGAAGGTACTGAGATCCTCTCCCCTGAGCATGTTATTAGACAGAAGGGCAAGGTCGATAAGCTGCTTTACTACCTTGTTCCCTGTACCAAACCCTTCAAGAAGCTCTTTTCTCGCCGTCTCTATTGTCTCGAGCTCTTTTCTGAGCTTCTCCAGGTCGTCTTTTTCTACCTGGCTGATTTCTTCGGCTTTCTTTTTGGCCTGGTCCTTTTCCATGAATTCGACCTGCTCCTTAACCCTCTCTCTTTCAGAATTATTTTCCTGAAGTTTTGTCCCAAGCTCGGTATTGACATCTTCCGCAATTCTTACTACCAGAGGATGATTAAGGTTTACTACAAGGTTGTAGCTGTCGGGCAGTTCCCCGTAGAAATTCATTCCTCCTCCGAGAGCCGACATTTCCTTCATCCTGCGCATGAATTCCGACTGGGTGATTATCACCGGAGAATCATTCTCATCAAGCGCTTCCGGCGTAACGTTATAGATTTCTTTCGAAACAAGTCTTATATTGAATACACTTCTCATGTCTTCCTGCTGGGCAGGAGTAAGTTTCGATTCCCTGGCTTCTTCCCTTGGAATAAGTTTTTCAATGACATCCGAATCCACACGTACGAATCTCGAATCCTTGAATTTTGTTTCGAGGTGGTTTATAAGATGAATATCAAGCTGTCCGTCAAGATTAAGTACATCGTAACCCTTGTTCCTGGCTTTCTCGATATATGCAAACTGGTCGGTCTTATTGGTTGAATAAAGGTAAACAAGCGTTTTATTCTTGTCGGTCTGGTTTTCCCGGATCAGTTTTTCATACTCCTCGAATGTAAAGAACTTGTCGTCGGTATTTTTGAGGAGGGCAAATTTCGAGGCCTTTTCGTAGAATTTCTCCTCGGTTATCATGCCGTATTCAATAAAAAGTTTGAGGTTGTCCCATTTCTTCTCAAACTCTTCGCGGTTATTCCGGAATATCTCATTCAGTCTGTCGGCTACCTTCTTAGTTATATGGGATGATATTTTTTTGACATTTGAATCGCTCTGCAGGTAGCTCCTCGAGACGTTCAGGGGAATGTCCGGCGAATCGATTACTCCATGCAGCAAAGTAAGGAATTCAGGCACAATTCCTTCTACCGAGTCGGTAACGAATACCTGGTTGCAGTAAAGCTGTATCTTGTTTTTCTGTATCTCGATATTGCTCTTGATTTTTGGGAAGTAAAGTATACCGGTAAGCTTGAAAGGATAATCAACATTAAGGTGTATGTTGAAAAGGGGTTCATCGCCAACGGGGTACAGCTCCCTGTAAAATTTCAGATAATCCTCATCCTTGAGCTCAGAAGGTTTTTGCGTCCAGGCCGGCTTTGTGTTGTTTATGATCTTATCCTTTTCAGTATCAACATATTTACCATCCTTCCACTCTTTGACCTTTCCAAAAGCTATCTCGACGGGAAGGAATTTGCAGTACTTTCTTAACAGCTCCTCTACTCTGTTTTCTTCAAGGAATTCCTTTGATTCCTTGTCGATATGAAGGATCACGTCAGTACCCCTGCTTCCTCTCTCGCTTTCTCCTATCTGGTACTCAGGACTTCCGTCGCAGGTCCATTTTACAGCTTGCTCCGTGTCGTCCCACGATCTTGAGATAACTTCAACCCTGTCCGATACCATAAAGGCTGAGTAAAAACCCAGGCCGAAATGGCCGATCATCGTGTTCATCTGATCCTTGTATTTCTCAAGGAAGTCATTGGCGCTCGAAAAAGCTATCTGATTCAGGTATTTGTCTATCTCGCCCGCCGTCATTCCCACTCCTGAGTCGCTCACTGTTATTGTCTTCTTCTTGCTGTCGACTGAGACCCTGATAGTGAGATCGCCCAGTTCACCCTTGAAGTCGCCTGCTGATGCCATTGCCTGTATTTTCCGGGTGGCATCCACCGCATTTGAAATTATTTCCCTGAGGAAGATCTCGTGGTCTGAGTAAAGGAACTTTTTGATTATCGGAAAGATGTTCTCGGTAGTTACTCCAATTTTCCCTGTTTGCATATCGGTTAATTTTACAGTTTGACAATATAACGCCGTTTCCCTTTCAAAAGATATGCCGGCAGGCTGACACTGACAAATAGTCACCCGCAAAGGCATAAGTTCCGGCAAATGACATGTTCTCTGCTGAGAGTGTCAGTGTCAGTCCAGGTAATATTTCATAAATACCTCCGTACGGAAAAACCGGATCAGATATTATTCCTTGCTGTTTCTTGCGTCAAAATCGGAAACAAAGCGCCACACTCCACCCCTTTCAAGAGTGTAGGCATCGTATGAGAAATCGGGTGCGTAGTGTTCCTTCATACCTTTCAGTGAAGGCGAGACGGGGACCAGATGGTCAAAGACTATCGTTTTATCAGAAAAGAACCTCAGTGAGACCACTGCTTCCGGATTATACTCCAGGACTTCCCGGAACCTGGATTCCTTTCCTGACAAAAAGATCTTTCTGCCAAAGGTCACCGATCCATCAGCATTAAAGCTCACCGCATCGATTATCTTCCTTGTCACCGAGGGGTTTCCAAGATCAATTCCAAGCAGTATCCAATAGCTGTCGTCCTTCTTACCTGCGGGCCTCAGGTCGTAGTACAGAGCTCCGTACCAGTCTTTTCCGGAATATTCTATATCCGTTTTTACAGGCTCTTCCCTGTAGGTCCCGACAAGTTTGTATACAATGTTTCCTTTGCCGCTATTGTTAACAAAATAACAAAAATACCGGCTTTTCTCATTTTCTAGAAGGAGATTCCAGGTGATGATCTTAAGTTTTGAGTTACGGGATGTTATCTGTCCAAGGTTTCTGATCCGGCTGAAAGAATGTTCCATCACAGTGTCGGAGGCTGCGTAATTGTCGATAATAAGAACTATTGAGTCGTTAATGGCTTTTTTGTCCTGATCCTGCCGGCTGGCGGCAAGTTTTCCGAAAAGACGCTGAAGAACGGCTTCAGTTTCTTTTTCAGCAGGTACTCCCATCAGGGGAAAACGGGTTCCCGTCAGAACCAAGAGAGCCGTGATAAAAAATATTCTCATTTCAGCTTTACATTTTTCTCAGCGTCGTCAAGGAGCTTCATCAGCTGCTCGGCAGCTAATCTTATCTCCTCTTCGCTTATTATAAGCGGCGGCGCTATTCTGAAAGCATCACCGCAGAACAGGAAATAATCAAGAATCAGGCCATAATCCGGGGCTTTCCTGATCACATATCCGATATATTGCGGATCGGACAGACGCACTGCAAGGAAAAGACCTTCGCCTCTGATCTCAGTTATAATATTATGTGACAGTAAACTTCTGAAGATATCCGATTTCGGGCCGCATTTTTTCACAAG
>MTKZ01126317.1_pt1 | contig 30222 bp, 28 predicted proteins | sample 1042781 | NCBI WGS metagenome assembly MTKZ01 (sample SAMN06212207, study PRJNA360539) | anaerobic digester metagenome | biome: Wastewater treatment plant; material: sludge; isolation source: anaerobic digester fed with sludge from wastewater treatment plant | place: Denmark: WWTP Viborg ... | reverse complement strand
TCCGGCTCGTCCGGATCGGGCATCGCGAGGCGGGTGACCAGTCGGATCTCTCGCTGGCGGGCGGAGAGGGCACAGGCCTGGACGGCATCGGTCACGACCTCGTTGATGGAGACGGGCACGGTGGCCGACGGCCCGAGCCCCGCGTCTGCCCGGGCGAGTGTGAGCAGGCTGTGGACCAGTTGCCCCAGCCGGCGCATTTCGTCCTGTACGCTGGTGACAAATCGGGCGTATTCCTCCGACGTGCGAGCCCGCTGGGCCATGACCTGGGCCTCGCCCAGCAGGGCGGCCACCGGCGTGCGGAACTCGTGTGCGGCGTTGGCGATGAAGCGTTCCTGAGCGGCCATCGCCGCTTCCAGCCGATCGAGCATCCGGTTTACCGTGCGGGCGAGTTGGGCCATCTCGCCGCGGCCGGGCGGCACGGGAATGCGACGGTCCAGGCAGTCCACGGTCCAGTCGTCGGCCTCCTGCGTGATGACGCGGATNNGGGCTCACCGAGCCACGCCGCCGCGGCGGCGCATGCAACCAGGGTCGCCCCGACGATTCCCATGGAGGCGATGGTCAGCTTGGCCCGGAGCGATCGAAAACGGTCGAGCATGATGAGGATTCCGTCCGGGACCGGTCAGGCGTCGGGCGCTTCCGCGCTGAGCATGTAGCCGGCGCCGATCACCGTGTGAATCAGCGGCTTCTCGAAGCCCTTGTCGATTTTGCGTCGGAGCATGCTGACGTACACGTCAATCACGTTGCTGTCCGCGTCGAAGTACATGTCCCACACGTGCTCGCCGATGGCGGTCCGGCTGAGTATGCGACCGGGATTCCGCATAAAATACTCCAGCAGGGCGAATTCCCTGGGGGTCAGGCGGATGCGTTCGCCCCCCCGGGACACCTTCCGGGTGGTCAGGTTCACCTCCACGTCCTCGAACTTCAGGACGGCGGCCTCCTGGGCCTGCCCGCGCCGAAGCAGGGCCCGCACGCGGGCGACCAGCTCATCGAACTCGAAGGGCTTGGTCAGGTAATCGTCCGCGCCGGCATCCAGTCCGGCCACCTTATCGATGGTTGTGGACAGGGCCGTGAGCATGAGAATGGGCGTGGTCACGCCTCGGCGGCGGAGGTTTCGGCAGACCTCGATCCCGTCGGCGTCGGGAAGCATGACGTCGAGGATGATTCCGTCGTAGGGTTCCCGGGCGGCCCGTTCCTCCCCGTCGCGGGCGCTGGGCGAGACGTCCACCCCGTATCCCTGCTCTCGCAGTCCCTGCCGGATGAACCGGGCCATTCTGGGGTTGTCTTCGATGACGAGGATCTGCATGACGGGTGTACGTCCGCCTTGGCGGCCGGCCGGGTGCTTCGTGCGCGCGCGCCCTCCTTCCCGCCCCGGTCCGCCACGTGCACAGGAGTCTACCGACCCGGGGGGAGGCCAGGCAACCGCGCAGGTCTTTTCCCACCGGGCTGCAAATTAAAAGATTTTCACGTCCATTTCATCATTGAGTCAGTCCGGCGCGGAATAGTGATGACCATGGAGAGACGCCGACCGGTACTGGACGAGTCCGTCGCGGGCATCTGCCTGATTCGGATCAGCCACGTGGAGATTCGGGTGCGCGATCTGGAGGAAAGCGCCCGGTTCTACACGGAGTTGTTCGGGCTGGAGCAGGTCCCCGCGGAGCCGCCCAGCGACAAGGTCTGCCGGTGTCTCAGCGCCGGCCGCCCGGGCGAGCGGTTCGGGCTGGTCCTGGCCGAGGGGCTGCCTTCGGGCACGCCGCTGGCGGGTATGGACCATCTGTCGCTGGAGGTCCCGACGCGGGATGACGTGCGGGTGCTTTATGAGCGGGCGCGGACCCGGAACATCCCGGCCACGGAGCCGAGGTTTTTCGACGGCTTTTTCCAGACGTTTGTATTTGACCCGAACGGACACAAAGTGGAAATTGTGACTTCTCACGACGCATGATCTGGCGCCGATGGAATGGATTGATCGGCGCGGCGTTACGGATATGGGCGGCGGGCGGAAGGAGCGGTCGTGCATCGCGCGGCCGCCGGGCCGCCCGCCGCGGAACAGGTTTCAGGAGGCTTGACGCTCGCCAGAGCGCCGCAATGCAAAGGACTCTTCTACAGTGGCTACGGCAAACGTGTCTTGCGCGAAGCCCGGCTCGACAAACGGGCAGCCCGTTGCGCCCAGGACCCTGGGCCCGGTTCCTGATCTGGAGCGGCATCTGCCGTCCGACTGGTGGCGGACGCTGTTCAACTCGCTGTACCTCAAGACGGACGGCGACGTGGTGGAGAACGCGGAGAACACCCGTCGCGAAGTCGACACGGTCATTCAGGCGGCCCTGCTGGAGCCGAATGACCGCATTCTGGACCTCTGCTGCGGGCAGGGCCGGCATTCGCTGGAGTTTGCCCGCCGCGGATTTCGCTGCGTGACAGGGGTGGATCGTTCCCGCTACCTCATCCGCCTGGCCCGCAAGCGGGCCCGGGCCGAGGGGCTGACCGTGTCGTTCCACGAGGGGGACGCCCGGCGGTGTCGCATGAAGGGTCTGCCCTTCCACTGTGTGACCATTCTGGGCAACTCGTTTGGGTACTTCGAGCAGAAGTCCGACGATGAGGCCGTTCTGCGGAACGTGGCCAGGCTGCTCGCGTCAAACGGCATCCTGGTGCTGGACGTGGCGAACGGGGCGTGGCTGCGGGACCATTTTGAGCCGCGGTCGTGGGAGTGGATCGACCAGAACCACTTCGTCTGCCGCGAGCGGTCGCTTTCCAAGGCGGGCGAACGGATCGTATCGCGCGAAGTGATTGTGCATGCGGAGCGCGGGGTCATTGCCGACCAGTTCTATGCGGAGCGCCTGTATACGGCCGAGCAGCTTTCCGATCTGCTGGAAAGAGTGGGGTACCAGTTGGTCCACGTCCACGGGGCCATGCACGCGGATTCGTCCCGCGGTCAGGATCTGGGCATGATGGCGCACCGCCTGGTGATCACGGGCCAGGCCCCGAAACGGACGGTGACCAAGCCCGCCCGGTCCGTCCCCTCGCACCCGCAGGTCACCGTGATCATGGGCGACCCGTCGCTGCCCGACTCGGTGAAGGTGGGCGGCAAGTTCAACGCGGAGGATTATGACACGATCGAGCGGCTCAAGCAGGTCCTCGCCAAGCTGGAGGGGGGCGATTTCACGTACCTGGACAATCACCAGAACCTGCTCAAGGCGCTGGTCACAGACCCGCCGTCGTTCGTGTTTAACCTGTGCGACGAAGGCTATCGCAACGATCCGTTCATGGAGCTCCACGTTCCGGCCATCCTGGAGATGCTGAACGTGCCCTACACGGGCGCGGGACCGGCCTGCCTGGGTCTCTGCTTCAACAAGAGCATGGTGCGGGGGATCGCGGAGTCGCTGGACATCCCGGTGCCGATGGAATCGTACCTGGGCACGGACGATACCACGGCGACGCTGCCCGCCACGTTCCCGGCCATCGTGAAGCCCAACTACGGCGACAGCAGCATCGGGATCACGAAGGACGCCGTGGTGCGCGACACCGCGGAGCTGCTGAACTACATCGACTGGGTCCGGGCGACCTACGGTCGCATTCCCATTCTCGTGCAGGAGTTTCTCAACGGGCCTGAGTACTCGATCGGCATCATCGGGAACCCCGGGCTGTCGTACAAGATTCTGCCTCCGCTGCTGGTGGACTACTCCGGGCTGGACTCGGGCCTGCCGCAGATTCTGGGGTACGAGTCCAAGTGGCATCCGGACTCACCGTACTGGACGCAGATTCGGTATGTCGAGGCGTCTCCGGACGAGGAGTTGCAGCGACAACTGTACGACTATTCGAACGCCCTGTTCGAGCGTTGCGGTTGCCGTGACTACGCCCGGTTCGACTACCGGACGGACGCCGGCGGCCGGTTGAAGCTGCTGGAGGTAAATCCGAACCCCGGATGGTGCTGGGACGGCAAGTTCAACCTGATGGCGGCATTCGAGGGGTTGCGTTACGCGGACGTTCTGCGGTTGATTCTGGAGGCCGCCCAGGAGAGGATTTCCGCCCAGGCTGCCGTTCCCGCGACGGCGTGACCGCGGGGAGCCGGGCGCCGGACATCGGATGAGCCGACGATGACGCCACAGAAGCGATGCCAGTTGGAGCGTCGTTGCCTGGAGATCGAGCGCGAGCTCCAGGAGCTGGCGGTCGGACAGGGCTCTGCGGAAGACACCGGCAGCGCCAAGCGTGAAGCGGAACTGCTGCGCGAACTCAGTCGCATCGAACGCGAGATGGCCCAGGACCAGCCCGGGCGGCGCGGACGGTCTGATGACGAGGACTGATCCATGGGGTCCGAACGTCCCAAGGAGACCGGCCAGAACAGGCCGGCCCCGCCCAGACCGTCGCCGGCGCGGCCGAGGCCGACGGTCCGCTATTCGTTCATCCGAATCCTCACCGGTTCGGACCTGTCGCGGCGGCGGCTGGCCGTCATGCGGACTCGCGCCGCGCAGCCGGGTCCGACCGTCTGGCTGACGGCGTGCGGCCACGGCGACGAGGTCGGCGGCATCGTCGTCATTCAGGAGGTTTTCAAGCGGCTGCGTCGCAGCCGGCTGCTGTGCGGCGAGGTGAACGCCTTCCCGCTCATGAACCCGCTGGGGTTCGAGATGTCGTCACGGCACGTGGCCTTCAGCGGGGAGGACCTGAACCGGGCGTTTCCGGGAAACCCCAGCGGGTCGCTGGCGCAGCGGATCGCCCACCGGATTTTTCACGAAATCACCCAGACCCGGCCTGCCCTGGTGCTGGACCTGCACAACGACTGGCGGAGCAGCATTCCGTACGCCGTGCTGGACCCGCCGCCGGGGTCCGCGCACAAGGAGACGTTTGCCCAGGCCAAGGCCTTTGCGCGGATCACCGGCCTGTTGCTCATCGCCGAGTCACCCAAGTCGCCGGATGCGCTGCTGTCTCCCCGCACCCTTTCCGGCAGCCTGCTGCATCATGACGTGCCCGCGCTGACCCTGGAACTGGGCGAGGCCTACGTGGTGAACGAAGTGAACGTGCGGTACGGCGTGCGGGCGATCTGGAACAATCTGGCCTCCCTGAAGATGGTCGAGCCGGATCCCGAGCCCTTCGCGTATCCTCTGCCGCGTGCATGCCGCGGGCGATTCCTGCCGTACTCGGATCAGATTATCAGTTCGACCAGCGGCATCATTCGGTTTATGGTACGCCCCGGAGACGTGATTTCGGCGAGTTACCCCGTCGCCCGGACGTACAACGCGTTCGGCAAGCTTCTGGAGACCATCACGACCCCGGCGGCGGGGATCGTGCTCGGGCATTCGGACACGTCCGTGGCGTTCCCGGGAGTGCCGATGGTGGCGGTGGGTTTGATCTGAGCGGAACGAGCGGCGCGGACGGCGCGGGCCGGCCGGGGCTCGCCGCCGGCGTCGTCGGAGAGCAGGACCGACATGGAGATCTGGATCTGGGTCAGCTTTGTCGTCGCGGTCCTGGGCATGTTGGCCCTGGACCTGGGGGTTTTCCATCGCAAGATGCACGTCATCGGAGTCCGGGAGGCCCTGGCCTGGACGACGTTCTGGGTGGTGCTGTCCCTGGTCTTCAACGCCGGTGTGTACTTCATGTACACCCACCACTGGCTGGGGATCGGGCTGGAGATCGGGCACTCCACGTCCGGACGCGAGGCCGCTCTCGCGTTCTTCACCGGGTACGTCATTGAGAAGTCGCTCAGCCTCGACAATATCTTCGTCATCGCGCTGATCTTCACGTATTTCGGCGTGCCGGCACTCTACCAGCACCGAGTGCTCTTCTGGGGCATTCTCGGCGCGCTCGTGATGCGTGGGGCGATGATCGCCGCGGGGACCGCCCTGATCCGCCGCTTCGACTGGATCATCTACGTGTTCGGNNCTCGCGTGGACGGCCGCAGAGCGATGACGCCGCTGTTCCTGGTCCTCCTGGTGGTGGAGAGCATGGACGTGATGTTCGCGGTGGACTCCATTCCCGCGATCTTCGCCGTGACGAGCGATCCGTTCCTCGTGTTCACGTCCAACGTGTTCGCCATCCTCGGGCTGCGCTCCCTCTATTTCGCCCTGGCCGGCATGTTGGACAAGTTCCGCTACCTCAAGCCGAGCCTGGTGTTCGTGCTGGCGTTCGTGGGCGTCAAGATGCTGCTGTCGCACCATCATCCGGTGCCGACCTGGTTCTCGCTCTGCGTCATCGCCGCCATTCTGCTGGTCGGCGTGCTGGCCTCGATCTTCAACCCGCGCGCGATCTCGGGTGGAACGCCGTTTCGCTCNNTCGGGGCGGCCCGCCGTCCCACGGCCGGGGCGCCCCGGCCGATTCCCCATCGCACGATTGAGGGCGTCGGACGCCCGTTTCTGCACGCCCTTGACCGCACCGTGATATATGGCATAATGGCCATATGGCCATGAAGCTGAAATCCCCGTCGCAGTACGAGGCCCGGGCACGGATCGCCAAGGCCCTGGCCCACCCCAGCCGGATGCTGATGCTGGACGCCCTGGCCCAGCGAGATCTCTGCGTGTGCGAGCTCACCGAGTTGGTGGGGGCGGACCAGTCCACCGTATCGAAGCACCTGGCCGTTCTGCGCGACGCCGGCGTGGTGGAGATGCGCCGCCACGGCGCGCAAACCGTCTGCGCGCTGAAGATCTGCTGCCTCAACAAGTTCTGGGAATGCGTCGAGTCGGTGATGAAAGAGAACCTGAAGGCGCAGCGGGCGGCGTGCGGCGACTAGTGCCAGCGCCGGCTTGGGGGGCGCGTTCACAGCGAATCGTCCTTGCGTCGGTACTGAGGTGACGAGTGAAGGAATGGAAGATAGGCGCTGCATTCGTTGCGATCTTCCTGATCGCCTACTTCCTGCCGCTGGCCGACGCGAAGTACAGCGCGGCGATTGTCGAAGCGTTCAAGCTGCTCCAGTGGTACGCCCGGAACCACACTCTGGCGTGCGTGGTGCCGGCTCTGTTCATCGCGGGCGGGATCATCACGTTCCTGTCGCAGGCGTCGGTGATGCGGTACCTGGGGCCGAAGTCAAACAAACTCGCGGCGTACTCCGTTGCGTCGGTGGCCGGCACGGTCCTGGCGGTCTGCTCGTGCAGCGTGTTGCCGATGTTCGCGGGCATCTGGAAGATGGGCGCGGGACTCGGACCGGCGTCGGCGTTCCTGTATTCCGGTCCGGCGATCAACATTCTGGCGATCTTCCTTACGGCTCGCGTCCTGGGCCTGGACATCGGGCTGTGGAGGGCGCTGGGGGCGATCGGGTTTTCCTTCCTGGTCGGGTTGGGCATGGCCTACCTGTTCCGGCGCGAGGAAAAGGAGAAGCTCGAAGCCGCGCTGCAGATGCCAGACCCGCCGGCTTCCCGGCGCCGCGGCTGGCAGAGCGGATTGCTGCTGGCCTGCATGATCGGGTTCCTGGTCTTCAGCGACTGGTTCAATCCGGGCGACGCGATCGTGCGGAAGACGGACGGTACGGTCATCCGCGGCGTGGTGCTCCAGGAAATGCGCGACGAGGTGATGATGCAGGTGCAGGAGAGCGTCGGCTCGGTGCGCGCGGGCGACCGGCTGGTGCTCGCCAAGGCCGAGATCGCAGGGATCGATGAGGCTCGCAGTTGGGTGATGGACGTGCACCACGTCCGCTGGTATCTGGCCGGGTTGATGGGTGTCGCCGTGGCCTTGATGTGCCGGCGGTGGCTGGAACCGGGCGAGTTCGGCACGTGGATGCGCAACACGTGGAATTTCGCGAAGCTGCTCATCCCTATGCTGTTCGGCGGCGTGTTCGTGGTGGGGTTCATCTCGGCCCTGCTGCCGGACAAGCAGATCGGCCAGTTCGTGGGTGACAACAGCCTGCGGGCCAATTTCGCGGCCTCGTTGATCGGTGCCCTGTTCTACTTCGCGACGCTGACCGAGGTACCGATCACGCAGGCATTGATGGAGCACGGGATGGCCAAGGGCCCGGTGGTCGCGCTGCTGCTAGCGGGGCCGGCGCTCTCGCTGCCGAACATGCTCGTGCTGGGCAAGGTCATGGGCGTGAAAAAGACGGCGGCCTTCTGTGGGCTGATCGTGGTCATGGCGACGATCGCCGGCAAGATGGCCGGGCAATTCTTGTAGGGCAACGCCGTCAAGGAGTCTGGATGTGAAGATCGAAATTCTGGGAACCGGATGCCCGAAATGCGAGGGCCTGACCCGCAACGTGAAGGCGGCCGTCGAGACACTCGGCGTGTCGGCGGAGGTCGTGAAGGTTACCGACATCGGTGAGATTACCTCACGCGGCGTGCTCATGACGCCGGCCCTGGTCATCGATGGCCAGGTGAAATCGAGCGGAAAGCTGCTGACCACAGAAGAGATCGCCCGGTTGCTCCGCTGATCTCCGGCCACCGGCCCGCAAACGTGAGACACAGACCATGAAGCCGAAAACTGCCGCGGCCGTTCTCCTGCTGAGTTTCGTGGGCGCCAGCCTGGCGTTCCTGGTTCGGGACCTCATTCGCTCGACGGCACCGCCGCCCCCCGCCGCAGTCTCACCGGCGGCGTCCCCCGGCGAGGCAGTCCCCTCGACTGTGGAAAGCCGGGTCATCGCCTACTACTTCCACGGCCACAGGCGCTGTGCGACCTGCCTGGCCATTGAATCAACGGCCCGCGAGGCCCTGAACGAGGCCTTTCCGGAAGCATTCCAGTCCGGCAAGCTCGAGTGGCGTACGGTCAACGTGGACGAGCCCGCGAACGCTCATTTCTCACAAGACTACGAGTTGACGAGCAGTTCCGTTGTGTTGGTTCAAACCCGAGACGGTCAACAACGGACCTGGCGGCGCCTGGACCGCGTCTGGGATCTGGTTCGCGATGAGTTGAAGTTCAAAGCGTACGTGGAAGGCGAGGCCGCCGTGCTGCTGGAGCTTCAGCCGTGACCGGTGAACTGTGGATCGGGGTGGCCACCGCGGCCTGGACGGGCATCCTGACGGCCATCAGCCCCTGCCCTCTGGCGACCAACATTGCCGCGATCTCCTTCATTGCCCGGAGGGTGTCGAGTCCGCGGGCGACAATCCTCACGGGGCTGCTCTACAACCTGGGGCGGTCCATCGTCTACGTGGTTCTGGCCGCGGTGCTGGTGGCCTCGGCGCTCTCTGCGCCGGCCGTGTCGCAGGCCCTGCAGAAGTACATGAACCAGTTGCTGGGGCCCGTGTTGATTCTGGTGGGCATGGTGCTGCTGAACCTGATTGAGTTCCAGGGAAGGGGGTCCGACCTGGGCCAGCGTGTGGGCCGGCGCGTGGAAGGCTGGGGCGTGTGGGCCGGGTTTGTTCTGGGTGTGGTCTTTGCGCTGTCGTTCTGTCCGGCGTCGGCGGCCCTGTACTTTACGGGTCTCATTCCGCTGGCGATCCGGTTGGAATCCAGCCTGCTGCTGCCGCTGGTGTTCGGGATCGGAACGGCGTTGCCGGTTGTGGTGTTCGCGTTGCTGATCGCGGTCGGCGCCAAGGCGATGGCTGCTGTGTTCAATCGAGTCTCCGCGTTCGAGCGGTGGGCACGGCTCGTCACGGGAGTGCTGTTTGTGTGCGTGGGCGTCTACTTCTGTCTCGCGTTCGTGTTCCGAGTCTGTTGATTCGGGCCGTTCGGCCCTGCCTGCGGGGGATTGCCATGCCGACACAGATGGACGGGGAACGCGTGGCGAAGAAACAGGTGGCCATCCTCTGCACGGGCAATTCCTGTCGGTCGCAGATGGCCGAGGCGTTCTGGCGACGGCACGGGGGCGACCGGTGGAACGTGGTCAGCGCGGGCACCCGGCCAAGCGGCGCGGTCCACCCGCTGGCCGTCCGGGCGATGGCGGAGGCGGGCATCGACATCCGCGGCTACCGCAGTAAATCGCTTGAGCCGTACCTGGGCCGGCATTTCGACCTGGTGATCACGGTGTGCAGCGATGCGGACGAGAACTGCCCGCACTTTCCCAACGCGAAGAAGCGCATTCATCACAGCTTTGACGACCCGCCCAAAGCGCCGGGCAACGAGGCGGCGCAGACGGAGGTCGCACGTCGCGTCCGGGACGAGATCGAGGCGAAGGTGAAGGAGTGGGTCGCGGCGGAATCGTGAAGAACAAAGCGGCGCGTTGCCCGCGGCACAAGAGACTCGCCGCGGGTCTACGCCAAACGGAGCCAGTGATATGGATCAGAACTTTACGGACATGGTCTCAGAGAAGTACGGTGAAATAGCGTCTTCCGAGCTCTCCAGTGCTCACGCCGGCGTGCGGGCCGTGGCCGAGGCATTCGGGTACAGTGCCGAAGAGCTTGCGGCCATCCCCGCCGACGCGAACATGGGCCTGTCGTGCGGCAACCCCACCGCCTTCGCCAGCCTTCGGTCGGGCGAGGTTGTGGTGGACCTGGGCTGCGGCGGCGGGCTGGACGTGTTCCTGGCCGCCCGCAAAGTGGGGCCGACCGGGCGGGCCATCGGCATCGACATGACGCCGGCCATGATCGACCGCGCCCGTGCCAACGCCGCGAAGGATTCGTACGTCCGCGAACACGGGAACGCGAAATTCCATCTGGCGACCATCGACAACCTCCCCCTGCCCGACGCCTCCGTCGACTGTGTCATCAGCAATTGTGTGATCAACCTGGCCGCGGACAAGAATGCCGTGTTCCGCGAAATCGCCCGCGTCCTCAAGCCCGGCGGGCGGCTGGCCGTCAGCGACATCGCCCTCAAGAAGCCGCTGCCGGAGGAAATCCGCGACGACGTCATGGCCTACGTCGGCTGCGTGGCCGGTGCGATTTCGATCGCGGAATATCGAATCGGCCTGGCCGCCGCAGGATTCGCCGACGTAGCGATACTCGAGAGCGGCGTCAGCCTGAAAACGTACACCCTGGCGGACACGCCGGCCGGCACGTGCGGATCGGGCGGGGGGTGCTGCTGCGGTTCGGATTCGACCGCGACCTGTTCGGGCACAGCGAGTGACTGGCTGCGTGATGTTCCGGTGGACGACTACGCGGCCAGCATCAGGGTCTTCGCGGTCAAGCCCAAGGCATGACCCGGGACGCAGAGAGCAGGAAAGACTCCGTGTCCCAGACGCGCGGATGTTCCAGGCAGTTGTCGTTTCTCGACCGGTACCTGACGCTTTGGATCTTCCTGGCGATGGCCGTCGGCGTCTTCGGCGGCTACTTTTTCCCCGGCACCGAGGGCTTCATCCATCGCTTTCAGGTCGGCACGACGAACATCCCCATCGCCGTCGGGCTGATTCTCATGATGTACCCGCCGCTGGCGAAGGTGAAGTACGAGGAGGTGGGCGACGTCTTCCGGAACTTCAAAGTGCTGACCCTATCTCTCGTGCAGAACTGGGTCATCGGCCCAATCCTGATGTTTGTGCTGGCCATCCTGTTCCTGCGCGGCTATCCGGAGTACATGGTCGGCCTGATCATGATCGGCCTGGCCCGCTGCATCGCGATGGTCATCGTCTGGAACGACTTGGCCAAGGGCGACACCGAGTATGCGGCCGGCCTGGTCGCATTCAACTCGATCTTCCAGGTGCTGTTCTTTTCCGTCTACGCCTGGTTCTTCATCACGATCCTGCCCCCGCTGTTCGGCCTGCAGGGCGCCGCGGTGAATGTCACCATCGGCCAGATCGCCAAGAGCGTCTTTATCTACCTCGGCATCCCGTTCATCGCCGGGATGATCACCCGCTTCGTGTTGCTGAAGGCCAAGAGCCGCGAGTGGTACGAGAGGAGATTCATCCCGAAGATCTCACCCATCACGCTCATCGCGCTGCTGTTTACCATCCTGGTGATGTTTTCGCTCAAGGGCGAGTACATTGTGCAACTGCCGCTGGACGTGGTGCGGATCGCCGTTCCGCTGTGCGTCTACTTCGTTGTGATGTTCCTGGTGTCTTTCTGGATGGGCAGGAAGCTCGGGGCCGACTACGGCCAGACGACCACGATCGCATTCACGGCGGCCAGCAACAATTTCGAGCTGGCGATCGCCGTGTCCGTGGCGGTCTTCGGGATCGGCTCCGGCGTCGCCTTCGCGGCCGTCATTGGTCCGTTGGTCGAGGTGCCGGTGCTGATCAGCCTGGTGAACGTGGCCCTGAGATGGCGCCGCTGGTGGACGACGGACGCCGTGCTTCCTGGCCCGACACCCCCCGGCCCAGTGTCGCCGCCCGGACCCGTTGTCTCGAGCAACAATCACCCCCCTCGGCTGGAAATGGACTCCGGAGCCCCGCCTGGATAATCCGGCGCCGGGGACACATCACCCGCGCGGCGGGCCGGCGAGATGTGGATGAACGCTCGGTCCACCGCGTCGATCGCCTCGACGGCCTCACGAACCGACTCGCACACATCGTGGGAATGAGTGGTGGACAGGTTGCCGTCCACGCGGGCCGTCAATTCCACGTGCACGAACGTCCCCACGTAGTGTCCTTTCACGTCGCCGACCGAAACCACCTCGGGCACGTCCCGGGCCGCGGTCCGGATGCGGTCCAGCAGACCCGCGCCCGGCGAGCGGCCCATCAGGTAGTTGATGTTCTCCATCCCGATGCGGTGGCCGCTGTAGAGGATGTAAACGCCGACGAACAGGGCCGCCACCGTGTCCAGCAGCGGCAGGCGCAACTCCGCCACGACCACCGCCACGAGCCCCTGCAGCGCCACAAACACGTCGTTGCGGCAGTCGATGGCGGTCGCCCGCAGCGCCGGGCTGCCCAGGAAGCGGCCGCGACGGTGGAAGTAGATGGCCAGGCCGGCTTTCAGGCACGCCGTGATGCAGAGGGCGACGATGGGATACAGGCCGATTCGCTCGGGCAATCGGCCCTGGATGAGGTTCCCGACGGCCGTCTTGCAGACCTCGAAGCCCAGGATGCCGGTGAAGATTGCCAACACCAGCCCGGCGATCGGCTCCGCCCGGCGGTGTCCGAAGGGGTGGTCCTCGTCCGGGCGCATCCACGCCCAGCGGACGCAGAGCAAGACAACCACGGACGACACCACGTCAGCCAACGAGTTCAAGGTTTCGGAAAAGATGGTCAGGCTGTCAGACAGACCGGTGGCGCTGGCCTTGAGGGCCAGGAGAAACAGGTTGGCCCCGATCGCCACCTTCGTCGCCCGCATGGCCACCGACCTGGGCATCGCCACGCCTCCATCGCAAACCGATCGCCGGCCCACATGCGTCCGGGCGTCCGGGATCGGCGGGCTATACTACCGCACCGAACGGCAATACCGAAGTGGTTCTTGCGGGTAGGGCATGGGCGGGGTGGGGGTGGTTCTCGGGCCGGCCTCCGGACAACGCACGGGGCCGCCGGCGACCGGCGACCCCGTGATTTTTCCGCCCGACAGGTAACCGAGCTTCCTGCAGATGGACGAGTCCCTCAGCGCGTACGTCGTCGCCTCCGCAAGGCAGCGACGGCGCCCAGCACCAGCAGCGACAGGGAGGCCGGCTCGGGAATCTGACCTCGGATCGCCCCGGCCGGGTAGTCGGCATTGTGCAGATTAACGTAGAAGGCCGCCGGATCGGCAAGCACGGACGCCAGATCCGGGTCCGCCAGTCCCGACCCGGAAAGCTGTGCACTGAAATTGACGATCACTCCACCGGCCACCCCAGACGCCCCGGTATGTATGTGCGCACCGGTCAGAGGCAATGTGATGTCGGAAACGGTGAACTGCCAGTCAATGGTCAGGTTCACGTCGTCGATCATCAGGGTGGCCATGCCGGAGCCGTCCGGATCACCCGGACCCGGTACCTCCTGGGCACCATCCATCGGGATCGTGAATACCTGGATACCCGCGTTGGCGGTGCCGGCCACGGTGAGAACCAGCCCAATCGCAGCAACCGTCATCCAATCTCCAGCCCTGTTCCTCATAACCTTCCTCCTTTAGAGAGTCTGTAACGCTCCGGCCAACACCACGCTGACCGGGGAGAGGCACTCCACATTCACCTATGGAACACCCGTGTACGTGATCTGAATGAGTTGGAAATCCCCAAGGTCCACGTCGCCATCGTCGTCGGCATCGAACGCGGCGCAGGGATTGGATTGCACCGTCACGGAACCGACCATGCCGAATGCCTCGTGCAGGGAGCAGTAGTAAGGATAGACGGCGCCGGGCATCGGCTTGGCGGCCAGGAAGGCCGAGTCGAACGTCACGTCATACGTGGTACTCGTGTTCGACGTCGGATTCCCGGACCGGAAGTTCCCGTCATGCACCCCGCCGACGCCGCTCTCCACGTTATGCAATCCGCCGGCCCAGTCCCAGTGCACGGTGTCGCCCTCTTCAATCGTCACATCGGCCGGCGTAAACACGTTGCTCGCTCCCCCGACGCTCACCGGAACCGTGGCAAGCCCGTCGGAATCAAAGGAAACGCCCGGCCCGCTCATGCAGTCGCCGAAAGCCGCAATGTCCGCGTCATCCACATCGCAATCTCCGTCCCCGTCACCGAACAGCAATTGCCGAATGCGGTACACGGCGCCGGTGCTGCCCGTCGGACCCAGTACGGTCGATGTCAACACGTACAACTCACCGGCTTCATCGCGACCGTAACCTTTGAGATACTGCCCCAGGGGTTCGTCCGTGAGCCCGTTACGAAGCTCGAAGATCTCGAAAACGTCCGGCCCGGTTTCCTCGAGATAGTATAGCCGGCCGGTCGGCCCGAAATCCGCGGAGAAATCACCGAACAGGTACAACCCGTCCAGGCAGGGAGAACCGGCACCGCGGTACACGTAGCCGCCCACGACGGCCAGGCCGTCCTCCGCGTGCGTGTATTCCGCGATCGGATCAACCAGCCCGACATCGGGACACGTTGCCGGAGGGACGGTGGGGTTGAAAGGATCGAAGCAGAGTGATCCCTCCTTGATCACCCATCCGTAGTTGCCGCCCTTCTCCACGAAATCGATCTCTTCGATCAGGGCCTGCCCCACGTCAGCCACGATCAGGCGGCCGGTGCCGCCCGGCCCGTCGTCAAACGAAAAACGGTACGGATTCCGGAATCCGTACGCGTAGATCTCGTCCAACCCGTCCGTCCCCACGAACGGATTGTCCGCGGGAATGGCGTAGGGCGCCCCGCCGTCCACGTCGATCCGCAGCATGGAACCCAGAGCCGTGTTGATGTCCTGCCCGTTGCCGATCGGACCGTGAGAGGGCGGGCTGTCGGCCAGCCCGTCATTGGCCCCGCCCCCGTCACCCAGCGTGAAGTACAGGAAGCCGTCCGGTCCGAAGGCAACATCACCCGCGTTGTGGTTGAACCCCGGCTCGTCAATCCGGAACAGGATGGTCCCGGCCGGGTTCGCGATGTTCGGATCGGCGGACACGGAGAACTCCGCCAGGATTTCCTCATGGCATCCGCGGGACGTGCCGAAGCACGGTTCCCCCGCTACGCCTGTCCTCGGCGCGCTGTACCGTACGAAGAAACGTCCGTTCGCGGCGTAGTTCGGATGGAACGCCAGTCCCAGCAGGCCACGTTCGTCATAACCGGTGGCCAGCACGGGCAAAGACGCGGTCAGATCCAGGAATGGCGCAGCCAGCAACACTCCGTTCTGAACAACGCGAATCTGCCCTGCCTGGTCCACCACGAACAGGCGTCCCGAACCATCGCCGGCGTGCGTCAGCAGAACCGGCGACACCAGGCCCGTCGCCACCGGCTCCAACTCCACGACCACCGATCCCTTGGGGATCTCGGCCCGCGCCGTCCCCATCGCAATGAACCCCGCCATCAGCGTCACCAACCATGGCCGTTTCCTCTCGTGCCACACCTGCTCGCGCCGCGTAAACCCAGACTTGGTGTTTTGTTCCGGCCCCATTTCGCAACTCCTCATGTCATGAACCTGGATGAACCCTGAACGGGCTGTCGTCACTCAGATGACGCGACGTCGCGCAGGGGCGAAATGCAGATTTCGGCTACCCATCCGCGCAAGGGAGTGATACGGCCCGAACCCGACGAACGACGCGGAGTCACAATCCGCGTCCTGTTGAAGTGTATCCACGGAGACTCCCTCAATTCAAATCGCCGAATTTGCAGAATGGTGGAACCTGACGCCAGGTCTCTGCGAATGAACCCAACGCGCGGGCGTAAGCGAGGCATCTGTGCCGAAAGCGAACCGATGCGCGGCCGGCCGGCCGGACACGTCGCTCAATTGCGGAGTGCCCGAGCGTCAGTGCAGCCGGTTGGCGGCCCGCCAATGGCGCGCTCACCATCACTGGAATCCGATGGACGCTGGGTCGCACCTGATACATAATGCCCGCAGCCCATTGGGAACCATCGTATGAGCAAGAATTCTCAACGCCGTGCCGTTCCCCGCTGGCTGCGGCCGGTCGCCGCGGGAACCGCCTTCACCGTCGTGGGTGTGTTGCTGATGCTGTGGCTGGCCGGCGTGTTTCGACCGAAGATCGACGAATCGGTGTCGTTTGCCCCGCCTCCGCGGCCGGTCGGGGACCGGCCGGTGGTCGAGGTTCGGACCATCCGCGTGCCGAACATCGAATCGGCCGTCGGGACCATTCGCGCCGTGCATGAGGCGGCCGTGGCGTCCAAACTGCTGGCGCGAGTGGTTGAGGTCAGCGTGCAGGCCGGCCAGACGGTGCAGAAAGACGACGTCCTGGTACGCCTGGACGACGCCGACCTCAAGGCCCGGCTGCAGCAGGCACAGGCGGCGGTTGCCGCGGCGTCGGCCGCGCGGAACCAGGCCCGGGTCGAGTCTGATCGCATTGAAAAACTGAGGGAGCTGAACCAGGCCGCACCGATCGAGTTCGATCGGGTCCAGTCCGCCCTCAAAGCGGCCGAGGCCGACCTCATCCGCGCGGAGCAGGCGCGGACGGAGGCCGAGACCATCCTGGCGTACGCCACCGTCCGGTCTCCGATCGACGGCACGGTTGTCGACAAGCGGGTGGAGGCCGGCGACACGGCGCAGCCGGGGCAGGTGCTGCTGAACCTGTACGATCCGACTCGCATGCAGCTCGTGGCCCGGGTACGCGAGACGCTGACCCAGCGGCTGGCGGTCGGCCAGGACATTGAGGTCCGCATCGAGGCCCTCGACAAGCAGTGTACGGGGCGGATCAGCGAGATCGTGCCGGAGGCCCAGACGGCCAGCCGGAGCTTCTCGGTGAAGGTCACCGGGCCGTGCCCGCCCGGGATCTATTCCGGCATGTTCGGACGGCTGCTGATTCCGCTGGACGACCAGGACGTGCTGGTCGTGCCGAAGGATGCGGTCCGCCGCGTCGGCCAGCTTGACCTGGTGGACGTCGTGGACCCGAAGGCGAACGCGCTCCGGCGGCGCATCGTGCAGCTGGGCGAGCTCATCAACGGAGACATCCAGGTGCTGGCCGGTCTTCGGGCCGGCGAGAAGGTCGCGTTGCCGGGCTAGCCGCCGGCGCGTGCATCGGTCCGCAGCCCAGGTCCGCGGCGGGAAGAGCCATGAACCCTGCGCACGCCCCGAACATCGAGAAACACGGATTCGTCAACGCGGTTGTTCGCAGCTTTCTCCATTCCAACCTGTCCATCGTCCTGGTTCTGCTGGCGGCGGCCCTCGGCGCAACCGCGCTGTTCGTGACGCCGCGAGAGGAAGAGCCGCAGATCGTGGTGCCGATGGCCGACGTGTTCGTGTCGTTCCCCGGCCATTCCGCCCGCGAGGTGGAGCAACTGGTTGCGACTCCGCTGGAGAAGCTGCTCTACGAAATNNCTACGAAATCGACGGCGTGGAATACGTCTATTCCATGTCGTACGAGAACCAGGCGATCATCACGGTGCGTTACTACGTGGGCGAAGACCGCGAGCGAAGCCTGGTCAAGCTGTACAAGCGGATTGACGAGCACGTGGATATGGTGCCACCTGGTGTCACTGGCTGGGTAGTCAAGCCCGTGGAGATTGACGACGTGCCCGTCGTGACGCTGACCCTGACCAGCTCCTCGGCCGACGATTACACGCTGCGGCGGCTGGGAGAGGAGATGGCCCGGCGCCTCTCGACCGTGACGGACATCTCGCGGGCCTACGTGATCGGCGGCCCGCCGCGCACGGTGTACGCGTACCTGGATGCCGATCGCCTGCAGGCGTACGACATCTCGCCGCTGGAGGTGCAGCGGGCCGTTCGAGGCGCCAACGTCACCGCCACCGCGGGCTAGTTTGCACGCAATGACGAGGTGATGCGCGTCGAGGCCGGCGTCGCCTTTGCCCGGCCGGACGAACTGCGCGAGCTGGTCGTGGGGGTCGCCGACGACCGGCCCGTTTTTCTGGCCGACGTGGCCACCGTGGTGGACGGACCGGCCGAGGCCAACAACTACGTCCGGCACGGCTGGGGCCCCGCCCGCGGGTTCGAGGAGGAGGCTCGGTTTCCCGGCTCCGTCATCGGCGGGGCCCGGCGCGACGAGCCGGAAAGCGGCGCGGCCGGGCAGCCGGCGGTCACCATCGCCCTGGCCAAGAAGAAGGGCACGAACGCCGTCTGGGTATCCGATCGCATTCTCGAAGCCGCCGCGGAGCTGCAGCGAGAGATCGTGCCCGACAACGTGGACGTGGTCATCTCCCGCAACGCCGGCCTGACGGCCGACGACAAGGTCACCGAGCTGATCGACGCGTTGGCCGTGGCCGTGTTCATCGTCGTCGCCCTGCTGACCCTCAGCCTGGGCTGGCGAGAGGCCCTGATCGTGGCGGTGGCGATCCCGGTGNNCCGGTGGTCTTCGGGCTCACCCTCGCCGTGAACCTTCTGTTCGGCTACACGATCAACCGGGTGACGCTGTTTGCCCTCATCCTGTCGCTGGGCCTGCTGGTGGACGACCCGATCGTGGACGTGGAGAACATCGCCCGGCACTTTGTGATGCACAAACGGGCCACCCGGGCGATTGTGATGGAGGCCGTGGCCGAGATTCGCCCGCCGCTGATCACGGCCACCCTGGCCGTCATCGTCTCGTTCCTGCCCATGTTTTTCATCACGGGCATGATGGGGCCGTACATGCGGCCGATGGCGCTGAACGTGCCGGTCACCATGGTCATGTCCATGGTCGTGGCGTTCACCATCACGCCGTGGTTCGCGTATCACCTGCTCCACAAACGGTTCAGCGTGGGTGAGGCCGCACCGGCCGTGGTAGATCCGCACGACATTTCCAGCGTGAAGCAGACCGCGCTGTACCGGTTCTTCTATCCGCTGATGGCGCCGCTGCTGCATTCACGAAAGGTGGCGTGGGGGTTTCTCGGCGTCATGGCCCTGTTGACCGTGGGAGCCGCCGGGCTGGCCGCCACGCGTCACGTGCCGCTGAAGATGCTTCCGTTTGACAACAAGAACGAAGTGCTCCTGGTGCTCGATTTCGACGAAGGCACCACGCTGGAGCGGTCTGACGCCGCCGTCCGTGATTTCGAGACCTTTCTGCAGCAGGTCCCGGAGGTCATCGATTACACCGCGTACGTCGGCGTGGCCTCGCCCATGGACTTCAACGGACTGGTCCGGCACTACTACCTGCGGCAGGGCCCCAACGTCGCGGACATCCGGCTGAACCTGGTCGACAAGACCGGCCGGTCGCTGAACAGCCACGCGCTGACGCTCCGGCTGCGGGAAGAACTGACGCGCATCGCCCGCGAGCACCGGGCCGCCCTCTCCGTGGTCGAGCTGCCGCCCGGCCCGCCCGTGCTGGCCAGCGTGGTGGCGGAGGTCTATGGCCGACCGGATCAAGGCTACGACGAGTTGATCGCCGCCGCTGAGGTCGTCCGTGAGCGCCTGGAGGCGGAGCCGGGCGTGGTGGACGTGGATGGTACGGCACAGGCCAGGTGGCAGAAGCTCGTTTTTGCCACGGACCGGGAGAAGGCCGCTCTCAACGGCGTGGAGGTGGAGCAGATTGCCGCGACGCTGCAAACCGCCCTGGCCGGCGCGTCCGTCGGCACCATTCGCGAGCGGGCCGAACGGAATCCGCTCGAGATCGTAATGCGCCTGCCACGCCCGGATCGGTCCAGCCCCGCGGACCTGGCTCGGATCCACGTTCGGGGGCGGAACGGGGCGCTGGTGCCGTTGGCAGAGTTGGGGCAATGGCGTGAATCCACAGTCGACCAGACCATCTACCACAAGAACCTGGTTCCGGTGGTGTACGTGTTCGCGGAGACGGCCGGGCGACCGCCAGCCGACGTGGTAGTGGACGTGGAGGCCGACCGGCAGGCGGATTCCCATCACTCCACCGGCCACGTTGCCGACGCCGCGTCGCGCCCGGTGGACGAGCGGACGTTCCTCGCCAACGGAGGCGGGATCGGCTGGTCGCTTCCGCCCGGCACGCGTGTGGACTTCGCCGGCGAGGGTGAATGGAAGATCACGCTGGATGTGTTCCGCGACCTGGGGGTTGCGTTTCTCGCCGCCCTGGTGGGCATCTACATTCTGCTCGTCGGGCAGACCCGCTCGTTCGTCATCCCCGCCGTGGTCATGATGGCCATTCCCCTGACGGTCCTGGGCATCATGCCCGGGTTCTGGCTGTTGAACGCCGTGGTCGGCGGCATGGTCGGCGGCTATCGAGACCCGATTTTCTTCACGGCCACCGGCATGATCGGCATGATCGCCCTGGCCGGCATCGTCACGCGTGACTCCATCATTTTGGTGGATTTCATCCACCTGTCGCTGCGCCGCGGGCGGTCTCTTTTCGACGCCATCATGGAAAGCCGCGTGGTGCGCCTGCGGCCCATCGTGTTGACGAGCGCAACGGCCATGCTGTCGGCCGCCCCGATCACGATTGACCCCGTTTTTTCCGGGTTGGCCTGGGCGCTGATCTTCGGGCTGTTTGCCTCCACCGTGTTCACGTTGTTCGTGATCCCGGTGGCCTACTGGCTGCTCTACGCCCACAAGCCCGGCCACGGCCTGCCAATGGAGGAGGGGGAGTCGTGAAACCATTGGCTGCTCCCTGTTGGCAGCGGCCGCCGAGCCACGCGATGCTGGAGTGACACTGCCAGCGCGGTCCGTTGGGCCGAGAAAGAATTGTCGGCCCAGCAAGGTCCAACCTGTGGGACCGGCTTTCCAGCCGGTCTGGCGCCGGCCCGGGAGGCACGCCGCATCCGCCGGATGACGGATGCGGCGTGTTCCCGCGCGCCACGGACTTGGGTTTGTCAGATCACGATCGGTTTGCCGAGCTTGCGCCGGATCGGCGCGAACTGGGCCGCGTGCATCAACTCGTGCAGACCGATGAGGTTGAACATTGCGGCGATGGTCGGTGCGTAGCTGCGCATCGCCTCGGGCGAGGCCTTATCCAGGTCTGCATCCGGAATCGATTCCAGGGCCGAAAGCGTGGCCGCCCGCTGGCGCGACAGCCACGCAAGGTACTGCTCCTTCTTGTGGAACTTGGCCGGGGTTTCGCTGCGACAGGTTTCCGGCGTGTACGATTCCGCGAAGCCGTTCGGCAGGTTCGGCATCAGGTATCCGGCCTCGCTCGCCATCTGGTGCTCCGAAGCAATCAGATGCCCGAGTTGCCAGGCCGCGTGGTTCGCCTCTGGCGTCGAGCGAACCAGCAGGTCCGCGTCACTCATATCGCTGAGGAAGGCGGTCAACACCTGATGAGACGTCTCGATCGTGTTCCTGATCACATCTTTAGGTGTCATGGCACTTCTCTCCGTAAACACGTCTGCACTCGCGCGGAGGCAGACCACACGTCCTCAAGACTCTCGCGTATAGGTGACTTCCATGCACTTTTGTTCCTTGCCGTCGTGACCGGTCTGGTACATCTCCATAACGCACTTGTCTTTGGACACTTCACGCGTGACGCTGCGCATCTTGGTGGGTCCCGTGATCGGGTCATCCGTCTGGCCCGTCATGGTCAGCGTCTTGGTCGCCTCGTCGTAGGTCCCCTCCATCTGGGTTATGCCGGTGGACATGCTGTCGATCCAGACGGAGACGTGCTTCTTCTTAATGTTGTCGTACCCCATCAACTGCATGCCCTCGAAGGGCATCTCTGTGCTCAGGCAGCGGTAATGCTCCTTCAGGTACCGTCCGTCGAAGACCAGCTCCATCGTGCTGGCGCCCGGGCTGACCGTAGGTTCGCCCGGTCCCATCCACATCTTCATCTCGGTCTTCCATTTGCCGGCGGCCTCCTTGAATCGTTGATGGTGTGGTCCGGGCGCGTTGAGCTCGGCCCATTGCGCCATGATGTCCTTTGCACTCGGCGTCGCCGGCTTGTCCTTCTCCTCCGTCAGCGTTTGGGCCGTTGCCAGCGCGGCCACACCCAACAGCGCCATCAGCACGCACTTCATCGCAGACTTTCCCATGTCAAAATCTCCTTCTTCCGACCCGATTCTCGGTTTGCCCGCGGCGGCGCGCCATGCACCGCCGTCACGATCGGACACCATACCCGATTTCACAAGTTTGGTCAATGTTTGGTTCACGAATTCTTCCGTTGCAGTGTTGCAGGCGGATACAACCGCATTCCATGCAGCAGGTTACGAACGCGGCCCACCGCCACGCCCGACCCGCCGCGGTCTGGTTCCGGGGGTCTGGGCAGGTTCCCGACGTCGCCGCGGCGCCGCCCTGGCCCCTGCCCTTCGCCGTCGGCACGGCTGAGGGTCGTGGGTCTAGTTCCGGTGCAATTCGATCGGGACTCGGCAAGGCGGGCGCCGGGGCGATGTGTGTTGTGCACAATCAGGAGGCGATCCGGGTGTTTGAGGAACTGCTTGGAATCGTAGCCGTTGTTCTGTTCGCCGGTCTCTGCTCCGTCATCTTCCGGAAGGCGGGCTACTCGGGACTGCTTGGAATTCTGATGGTGGTGCCGATTGCCAACCTCATCTGGTTCATCGCGTTTACATTCCTGGAATGGCCGGTTCATCGCGAAGCGGCCCACCTTCGCCTGGCGCTGGGCCAGGGCAGCCAGGCGGACGCAACCAGCGTGCTGGGTCAGGCCGTTCGGCTGGAGAAACGCGGAGACTGGAATGAGGCCATCGCCCTGTGCGACCTGGTGGCCGAACGGATGGAGGGTCAACCCGATGCCGATGACGCGCGGCGAGTCAAGGAGAGCATTCAGCAGAAGCGGCGGCTGGGCGGGTCGTAGGTAACGGCGAGAAGAAGCCACACCCGCGCGTATCACGCATGCCTTGGCCCGCCCCGGGAACATGTGCCTTGACGCTGCCAGGTTGGGCGACATACTGATTCTGTGACAAGTACCTTCGAATCCCAGTAGCCAAGAATACGAGGACACTCATGCCTACCGCCCAGGCTTGCATCAGGGTGATGGTCGTGTCGTGTGCCGTGCGCCTCACCGTCGTTCCCTTGCAGCCGGCCGCCGCGCAAACCTGCACGACCCCCACGAACGGCATGGTCATTGCGCAGGACACGACGCTCTGTGGCGGCACGTACTACCTGCCCGACGGCATTACCATCGGTGCCGCGGGCGTTACGCTGGACGGCGGAGGGGCGGAACTGGTCGGCAACGACACGGGCACTGGCCTGGCCGCCAGCGCTCACAACGGGCTGACCGTGCGCAATCTGCAAATCCGCGGCTACGACTACGGCATGCGGTTTTCCGGTTGCGACACTCTGACCGTCGAATCGTGCGCGGTCGCCCAGACGAAGGAGCTGCCTGAAGGCGACGTCTTTCTGGACGTGTTTGACGGCCCCACGGGCAACTACGGATACGCCATCTGGCTGCGCTACTGTAATGACGCCGCCATTCGCGACAATGACGTTCGCGACCAGCAGAACGGCATCGGCCTGTTCGACTGCTCGCAGGCCCAGGTTGAGGGGAACGACGCTTCCGACAACACCGGCTGGGGCATCGCCCTGTACAACACGTCTGACTCCACGGTGGAAGACAACGTCGCCGACGACTGCACCCGGCTGTACGGCGACTGGAGCGGGGCCGACGCCGCTGCCCTGCTCATGGTGGCCGGCTCCAGCCGAAACCAGGTCCTCAACAACCAGTTCCGCCGCGGCGGAGACGGCGTGTTCCTCAAGGGCTCACGAGAGAACGTCGACCTCCGTCCGTGCAACGACAACCACTTCTCCGGCAATGACTGTTCGGACAGCCCCAACAACGGATTCGAGGCCACCTTCAGCAGCGGAAACGTGTTTGAGGACAACACGGCCGACCGCTGCAACTTCGGCTGGTGGCTGGGATACTCCTGGAACAGCGAAGTCCGCAACAACCAGGCCAGCGACAACCGCACGGCGGCGGTGGCCATCGAGCACGGCTACGATAACGTGATCCGCGACAACACGTTCCGCGGCAATGACGTGGGCATCTGGCTGTGGACGGACGACGACCCCTCGCTGATCGAGGCATTCCCGAACAACGACGACTCCCACGGGTACCTCGTCGACGGAAACACACTGGAAGACAACAGATACGGCCTGTACTGCGGCGCCGAGGCGGTGGATCGGCCGGACCTGGCCTCCTTTGACTACTCGGTCACCGGCAACACGTTTCGCTCCAACGAAACCGGCCTGAAGTTCGTCCGGACGCGGTCGTCGCTCATTCAGGGCAACGTGTTCGAGGACAATTCGACCGCCGGCGTGCATCTGCAGGGCAGCAGCGGCAACACTCTGTACAACAACCGGTTCGACAACAGCACGAACGCGCTGGACGACGACGCCAATACCTGGAGCGTCACGCCCGTCGCCGACACCAACATCGTCGGAGGCGGGATGATCGGGGGGAACTACTGGTCCAACTACACCGGTCAGGACACCGATGGCGACGGGCTCGGCGACACCGGCCTGCCGTTCACGGACGGCGGGCGCATCACGTCCGGTGGCGACCAGGCCCCGCTGATCGCTCCCGAGGACGGCAGCGACGACGACAACGCGAATGCGAATGCGAACGACAACGCCAACGACAACTCGGACGACGGCGACCCGGGTGCCCCCAGCATCCTTGTCGAGGGTCCGGGAGAGGTGGCCGCGGGAGAGAGCGTGCAATACACCGCCCGCGTGGAGTACGCAGACGGCTCCACCGTCACTCCCGACACAGGCGTCACCTGGCAGGTGCTGGACGCAAGCATGCCCATCGAGGACAACGTCACGTCCTATGCCGCGACGATCACTTCCGCCGGCCTGCTGACAGCCCGTTCCGACCTGACGGAGACGACGCAGGTGAACGTTTGTGCAAGGTACACCACCGGCGGGCTGACGATTCGAGGTTCGATTCCCGTCACCCTGGGCGCGGGCACCGGAACCAGCGGGGGCGCTTCGGGCGGTGGCCGGCGTACCGGGTCTTGCGGGGCCGGGATGATTCTGCCCCTGCTCGGCTGCGCGCTGGCGCTGGCCATCGCCTCCGCCTCCCGAAAGCGCGATCGGTGACCTGGGGTCCGAGTCCCCTGGCCGGTTCTCCGAACGGCCCGGCCTCCCCAGCGCTCGGTTCGTCTGCCACAGCGCGGGCTGCGCCCGCAACCCAAGGGACGAAGGAGGAAAGAACCTGCGTCGGCGCGGGCGGGGATAATTGCGCGGGACGCGAAGAATTCGCAGGTTTGTCGTACGAAGGCCGAGAGTGCAGAGAACGAGGGCGATATCCGGATGAAATCCTGGGCAAGAAGCAGAGCTTTATGCCCACCCAGACTCAGGGCCCAAGAAAGACCTGCCGCATGGGTGGCTTCGGGCGTGCAAGCATGTGGCATGGCCTGACTGGCGTGCGCGAACTCCCGATGCGGCAGCGGCCAGATGTACAATCTTGCACGGCTCCTATTGCGAGACACCTGGCGCGATCTTAGGGTTTTCCATGCCCGAGGCGGCGGATCCGCACCTGCAGAGCGCGGTCCGTTGGCAGCCGGAGAGCGCAGGCTGCATATCCCCGGGGCATTTCACGTGACAGCGCGGTCAACATGCCAAGGAGAACAACCATGCATCCCCTCACCGTCTGCGGAGCACTGCTCCTGCTTGTGATTCCGACTTGTCGGATCCCCATGGTCGGCGGCCCTTGTGAGTATGAGAACACCTCCGGCGTGGCGACCATCACTTCGGTTGAGCCCGCCTCGACCAACGGGCTGAACTGCACCAACGACCCGGTGGAGGTGGTCTTCGACTTCACGCCGGACGACGCCGCGGACGCCGGCCTGGCCGCCACCGGCCGGACGCTCACCATCGGTGAGGGTCTGAACCCACCGCTGTCGTGGGTACAGGCGGAAGGGCTGACCGTGGGTTCGCAGCACACGTGCATCCGGCGCGACATCACCAAGGGAACGTGCACACCCGTGCTCTACCGCTTCCCGGATGTTGACACCCAGGCCGGATTGGACGCCTGTTTCGCCGCGGAGGAGCCGGCCGGCTTTACCGTCGCGGTCGTCCCATCGCAAATGAACGATGTCATCAACGGACAGGTTTGTGTGCTTCTGGTCACTGTGGCGAACGAGGAAGGGGAAGAATCGGACGAGCCCGTCCAGATCTCGGCGATGGCCAACGACGCCGAGGTGACGGTGGAGCCGGAGGAGATCCTGCCGGGCGAGGTGTGCGAGGTCACGGTCATCCCGGCGGTGACGTTCCCGGAAGACTGGGAAGGGCCGTCTGAAGGGATGGATGACCTGCCGTACGGCGAGGGCGTGGAGGTGCTGGTGTCCATCGTCGGCGAACGGGACGGCGCTGAGCAGACGGCGGACGTGAGCCTCAACGTTCTGCCCGGCGAGGACACGGTCGAGGAATACGCGACGGAAATGCGCGACCTGTTCATTCCGTGGCTGGCCGAGGCGCATCCCGAGTTCGGCATCACGGCCGACACGGAGTGGACGCCCACCATCGTCAAGCCGCACATTCTGGTGGTCACGCACTACCTGTTCTTCAGCGAGGAATGGGAGATGAGCGTGATGTGGCACGTGATGATTCCGCCGTACAACTGGGCGCACATCTACCTGCGACCGCGCTACACCGGCACCGTGCCCCAGTACGCGTATGAGATTCCGTCGGTCACCGCGGATCCGCTCCCGGACCCGGTGCCGCTGGAGGTGCCGACCGAAATCGACCGCTAGGCGACGAGCCATCCGATCAGCCGCGCAGGGTCCGCTTTCGTCTGGGCGGACCCTGCGCGGTTGACTCTGCCGGGGTCAAGTCCGGTGCCGGTTCTGGCGGGCCCGACCCCCGGAGCCCACTCGACCGGAATCTCCGCCTGCTCCGGACACCGCAGGGCAGCGTCAACGGCATGCCGGATTGATGGACAGGCGAGCGGCTTCCTCTGCCGCGTCCCCCAGGCGCCGGGCAAGAGGACGCACGTCCAACTCTGTTGACAGGCTTCAAGATACTGGCTCAGTCACACCAATCCGCCGACCGCAACGACGGTCCAGCCGCGTCACCTTGCCCGATCGTTGAGTGCATCCGTTTTGAGTGCCTTTCTCCGGACCGACGCGGCTCGGCATGAGGTCGTGATGGGCCTTATTGCGTTCGGCCACAAAATCGGCAACGATTGTGGCTGGGCACCCGGACGCACGAACGAGTCCGTCCAGCGAGGAATCCCCATGCGCTGCCCGACACGCACATTGGCCCCCGAAGACCGTCAATCCTGTTCTAACCTCAGACTGCGGGCCTTGTGGTCGACCTGGCCTGTTCGGGTGGTCGTCGGTGCTGTCTGGCTCTGGACCGCCGTCAGCGCCATGGCGTCCCCTACCAGCCGACCCGCCGATCCGACGGGCAGCTATGCCGTCGTGGTCAGCCGCGCGACGTGGAATGAACCGGCGTGGCGTGAGGTCGTGGACGTGCTGCGAGCGAAATACGATGCGGCCGTGATCGTCTGGGACGGCGACGTCACCGCCGCCCGCAGCGCCCTGGCGGAACGAATGCCACGGTACGTCTGCTTCGTCGCACGGCCCGAAGAGGCCGGGCGCAACTTCGTGGTCGCGATCCACCGGATGACCCGCCGGCTGGACGATGATCCGTACACCGACGTGATCTGGGGGATCCTCACCGGCTACGAGCCCGCCGACGCCCTGCGCATCGCCGGACGCCGCGAACCCCTGATCGTGCGGACGGCCCTGGGCGGCACCGGAGCCTTGAACCTGGACGCCTTCGACGCCGGCGTTCGCTTACACGAAGACGTCGCCGGCGAACGCTTTGTGAAAGAGACGGGCAAACCCACCACTCGCGAGGCTTTCGCCGATGACTCCACCGAGGGCATCGTCCAGGCGCTCAACGAATTCAAGCCGGACCTGTTCCTCACCAGCGGCCACGCCACCGAGCGAGACTGGCAGATCGGCTACAACTATCGCGACGGCCAGCTCCGCTGCGAAAACGGACAGCTCTTTGGGCTCGACACGCAGAATCGCCGTTTCGACGTGCGCTCGCCCAACCCCAAGGTCTTCCTGCCCGTCGGAAACTGCCTGATCGGCCACATCCCCGGCCAAGACTGCATGGCCACGGCGCTCATGCACTCCGCGGGGGTCGAGCAGATGTTCGGCTACACGGCAGTGACCTTCTACGGCTACATGGGCTGGGGCATCCTGGATTACTTTGAGGCCCAGCGTGACCGCTTTACACTGGCCGAATCTTTCTTCTGCATCTCCCAGGCCCTGCTCCACACCATCCAGACTCGCCATCCCCGATTGGCCCAAGTTGAGCCCAAGTCATACGATCTGGATGACGCCCGTCAGTGGAACGATCGCTACGGCCTGGCATCCAAGGACGAAGCCGGTCTGCTGTGGGACCGCGACGTGGTGGCGTTCTACGGGGACCCCGCCCGGGAGGCCCGCCGATCGCCCGCCCCGCCGGCGTGGGACCAGACGCTGGACGTGCAGGGCAACACACACACCCTGACCATCGCCGCGCGGGCCGACGGCCAGTGGCCGGACAAGCCGATCATCCATCTTCTGCCGCACCGCGTCGTGGGCGCCCACGTGACGCACAACGAGGAGTTGATGCCCGTTGTCACCGACAACTTCGTGCTGGTCCCGCTTCGCGGGCCGCGTGCCGAAGGCGACGTGCACCGCATCGTGTTCCGGGCGGGACCGCCGGCTGTCACGCGCACGTCCGCCGACCAGCCACCGGTCTTCGTGGCCGCGGCCTCGCCGCAAGACGACGTGCCGCCCACAACCATGCCGTCGGACGTGGCGTCTCTTGTGCCGGAGGCATACCGGCCTGCCGTGCTCCGGACACTGGCCGGTGCGGGACCCAATCAGGATCAGCTCATCGACGCCATCCGGAAGGCCCCGGAGGGCGACCGCTAATCGATCTGCTTCCTGATCGCCAACCTGCCGCCGCCGGACGTGACGCAGCTCACCGCGGAATACCTCCTGGAGAACACGCGATTGGCGCTGGCCGCTCGCGACCGCGTTCCCTGGGGCCGCGACATTCCCGAGCCGATCTTCCTCAACTACATGCTGCCGTACGCGAACATCAACGAACACCGGGACAACTGGCGGCGAGACTTTTTCGAGCGGTTCTTCCCGCTCGTCGGCGACTGCCGCACCCCGTCCGAAGCCGCCTTGAAGCTCAACAGTGCGATCTTCGGCCTGCTCGGCGTCCAGTACCACGCGTCGCTCCGGCCCAAGGCTGACCAGAGCCCGTATGAATCCATGAAGGCCGGTTACGCCTCGTGCACCGGGTTGTCCATTCTGCTGGTCGACGCCTGTCGCGCCGTCGGCGTGCCCGCCCGTTTCGTCGGCACGCCGCAGTGGACGGGCAGGCCGGGCAACCATAGCTGGGTGGAAATCTGGGACGGCCAATGGCACTACGTGGGTGCGGCCGAGCCGAACCCCGCCGGCCTGGACCACGCCTGGTTCACGGCACAGGCCGCCAAGTCGAACGCGTCTCAGCCCATGAACCGCATCTACGCGGCCTCCTTCCGGAAAACGGACACAGCGTTTCCCCTGGTGTGGAACCTGAACCTCACGTGGGTCTGTGCCCTGGACGTGACGAGGCAGTACACGCACCGGGCGGAGCTTCCGCTGTGCATCCTCGATGGTCCCGACGGCCGGCCCGTTCCCGCGCGGATTGACGTGCATTGGCAAGGCGAGCTCTACGCGCGGGCTCATGCGGACGGCACGAAGGACGCCGCGTTGAACCTGCCGCTCGGCGAGCGGTTCGAAGTGACCCTGACCACGCCCGACGGCAGTACGTCGCGAACGACTCTCGCCACGCCTCTGGAGAATCCGGGGCGCGTGGTGCTCCATCTTGCGGGGACCGAAACACCGACTGGGTAGGGTGACCGATTCCTCCACCATCATCACTCGCGAGTATGGCACGGCCGGGCCGTGTGTGGCCGTCCTGCATGGCGGGCCGGGGGCGCCGGGGTATATGGCGCCCGTGGCGCGGGGGCTGGCGGAGGCGTTTCGCGTGATCGAGCCGTTCCAGCGGGGCAGCGGGACGGTGCCGCTCACCGTCGATCGGCACGTTGCTGACTTGAAGGAGTTGCTCGGGCGGCATTGGCCGGGTGAGCGACCGAGCCTGGTCGGCCATTC
>MTKZ01040126.1_pt2 | contig 30261 bp, 21 predicted proteins | sample 1042781 | NCBI WGS metagenome assembly MTKZ01 (sample SAMN06212207, study PRJNA360539) | anaerobic digester metagenome | biome: Wastewater treatment plant; material: sludge; isolation source: anaerobic digester fed with sludge from wastewater treatment plant | place: Denmark: WWTP Viborg ... | reverse complement strand
AACGATAACGGAAGTGAGAATCTTCCGCGCCGAAAGTCTAAGGTTTCCTTGAGCTCTGTTCGTCATCTCAGGGTTAGTCGGCCCCTAAGGCGAGACCGAAAGGTGTAGTCGATGGGAATCAGGCAACTAATAATATTCCTGAACCACCGAAAACTTTAAACACAGGGACACAGGAGCACAGGTTATAAGAGTTAATGGCTATCTCTTATAGCTGTAGCACACTGCCGAGAAAAGCTGTGTGTATAGTTTAGGTGACCGTACCGGAAACCGACACAGGTAGACAGGTTGAGTATACTCAGGCGCGCGAGTGAGTCGCTGTTAAGGAACTCGGCAAATTGACCCCGTAACTTCGGGATAAGGGGTGCCACGGCAACGTGGCCGCAGAGAAATGGCCCAGGCGACTGTTTAACAAAAACACATCTCTCTGCTAACTCGTGAAGAGGAAGTATAGGGAGTGACACCTGCCCGGTGCTGGAAGGTTAAAGGGAGGAGTCAGCCGCAAGGCGAAGCCCCGAACTGAAGCCCCAGTAAACGGCGGCCGTAACTATAACGGTCCTAAGGTAGCGAAATTCCTTGTCGGGTAAGTTCCGACCTGCACGAATGGTGTAACGATCTGGGCACTGTCTCAACAGCGAGCTCGGTGAACTTGTGGTACCGGTGAAGACGCCGGTTACCCGCACTGGGACGGAAAGACCCCATGCACCTTTACTGCAGCTTATTATTGGGTCTGATTGCATCATGCGTAGGATAGGTGGGAGACTGTGAAGCGGAGCTTGTGGGCTTCGTGGAGTCGCTGGTGAAATACCACCCTTGATGCAGTTGGATTCTAACCTGGCAGAGTGGATCTGCAGGGACAGTGGTAGGTGGGCAGTTTGACTGGGGCGGTCGCCTCCCAAAAAGTAACGGAGGCTTACAAAGGTCACCTCAGCACGGTCGGTAATCGTGCGTAGAGTGCAAAGGCATAAGGTGGCTTTACTGTGAGACCGACAGGTCGAGCAGTTGCGAAAGCAGGTCTTAGTGATCCGGCGGTTCTGTGTGGAAGGGCCGTCGCTCAAAGGATAAAAGGTACGCTGGGGATAACAGGCTGATCTTGCCCAAGAGTTCACATCGACGGCAAGGTTTGGCACCTCGATGTCGGCTCATCGCATCCTGGGGCCGGAGAAGGTCCCAAGGGTTTGGCTGTTCGCCAATTAAAGCGGTACGTGAGCTGGGTTCAGAACGTCGTGAGACAGTTCGGTCCCTATCCAGTGTGGGCGCAAGATACTTGAGGGGACCCGCTCTTAGTACGAGAGGACCGGAGCGCCCGGACCGACGGTGCATCTGTTGTCATGCCAATGGCACAGCAGAGTAGCCATGTCCGGAAAGGATAAGTGCTGAAAGCATCTCAAGCACGAAACCTACCCCAAGATTAGGTATCTCTTAAGGACCCAGGTAGACGACCTGGTTGATAGGCTTCAGGTGTAAGCGTAGTAATACGTTCAGCCGAGAAGTACTAATAGTCCGTCGACTTACCTCTCTCGTGTGTTGTTATACTTGCACTCCCATCGCTCTCTCCTCTTACACAATAGCTCTTTTCGCTTGGTGACCATAGCGTAGGGGAAACACCTCTTCCCATTCCGAACAGAGAAGTTAAGCCCTAACGCGCCGATGATACTGCTACGGTGGGAAAGTAGGTTGTCGCCAAGCTCATACGTAATAAAGAAGCCCGCTATCTTTTAGATTGCGGGCTTTTTTGTTTTGTAATGTATTCTTTAGATTATCAGAGCAATCAAATATTTATTTTCAACGTTTTTTCACAGACAGGAATCTCTGTGCTACCTTAATAAGAAAACCTTCGGAAGGTTCCAAACCTTCCGAAGGTTCTAAGCTAGGTAATTGCGAGACAACCTGACAAATAAAAAAACAATTACACGTATATTTCAATGCACAGACAGGAATGTCTAAGCTACCGACAATGAAATGTTCCAAAGGTTCTATGTAGGGGCAATTCTTGAATTGCCCCTACATTATAATAAAAACCTTTTTCGTGGCATCAGAATACACAGACAGGAATGTGTGTGCTACCAAATATTATAAAACCTTCGGAAGGTTCTAAACCTTCCGAAGGTTCTAAGCTTTGTAATTGCGAGACAATTTGTTTAAAAAATGTCTATTTCGTAAATAGTAGTTCAGACATTCCTGTCTGAAAAATCATATTTTTTTACTTTGCATCGCACAGACAGGAATGTGTGTGCTACCAAATATTATAAAACCTTCGGAAGGTTCTAAACCTTCCGAAGGTTCTAAGCTTTGTAATTGCGAGACAACTGTATTAATAATACATCTATTTTCGCTTTTCGCATTTCACAGACAAGAATGTCTGTGCTACCGTATATTAATAAACCTTCCGAAGGTTCTAAGCATATATACTATTCGACAACTACTGTTTTGATATTGACAAACTCTTTGATACCTTCTTCGGAAAGTTCTCTGCCGTAGCCCGATTCTTTTATTCCACCGAATGGCAAACGCGGGTCGCTTTTTACCTGTCCGTTGACATAAACAGTGCCTGCGTTGAGAACATTTTTAGCTAAATATTCGGCTTTTTCGAGGTCCTCGGTAAATACAGCAGCGCCAAGCCCGAAATTAGTAAAGTTGCAGAGCGAAATAGCCAAATCTTCGCGTTCAGCACGAGTAACAGCAGCAACGGGTCCGAATGTTTCCTGGTCGAATATGGGCATACCTGGCATTGCGCCTGTAATAATTGTTGCGGGATAATAGAAGCCGGGACCTTCGGGAATTTCACCGCCAAGATGCAACTTCGCACCAAAATCAAGCGTTCTCGCGACCAGCGAGTGCAATTCTTCACGCAAGTCTGCTCTTGCTTGCGGACCAATATCAGTATCTTTTTCGAGCGGGTTGCCCATTTTGTATGATTGGATTTCGCGGGTAAATTTTTCGAGAAACTCTTCGTAAACGTCAGCTTCGACGATAAATCTTTTAGCAGCGATGCAGCTTTGTCCGCTATTGACAAGTCGAGCAGCGGCGCAAATTTTTGCGGCTTTGTCGATGTTTGCATCTTTTAGCACCATATAGGGGTCGCTTCCGCCAAGTTCCATAACGCACTTTTTCATATATTTCCCAGCCACTGCTGTAACACGTCGCCCTACTTCTGTGCTTCCTGTGAGCGAAACAGCTGCAATGTTGATATTGCCGATCAATTCTTCTGCCTCGTTGCCTGAAATAACAAGCGAAGTGAGAACATTTTCAGGAAGCCCTGCATCGAGCAATAGGTATTCGATTGCAAGCGAGCAACCCATCACATTGCTTGAATGTTTGAGCAGAACAGCATTGCCTGCCATCAAGGTCGGAACTGCAAAACGAAATACCTGCCAGAATGGGAAATTCCACGGCATAATTCCTAAGATAATCCCAAGCGGATTATAAGTAACATAAGATTTTTTTGCTTCCGTTTCGATATGCTTGTCCGATAGAAAGCGCTCGGAATTTTCGACGTAGTATTTGCAGACTTTTGCGCACTTTTCGATTTCAGCAAGCCCCTGCGAAATAGGCTTGCCCATTTCTTCTGCCATCAATTTCGCATACTCACCCTTGCGTTTAATCAGCAAGTCCGCAACTGCGAGAAACATTTCAGCACGAGCTGAAAATGGACGACGCGCCCATTCAATTTGTCGCTTAGTTGTGGTGGAAATAATACGCTCAATTTCGTTTGGCGAGTGCTTGGAATACTCTTTGATGACTTCACCATTGTGAGGATTAACAGTTGTGATTTTGTTGCTGCTCATAAAATTTTCCTTTAATAATTTTATATATTTGTTATAATTACGTTTTGCATTTGCAATAATTTTATAATGTAAAATTATGAAAATTATCTTTACGAAAATACTCGAATCCAAAATATTTTCAATAATTGCGGCGATTCTTATTATTTCTTTCGGTTTATATAAATGGGGAAGTTTCTCACGAAAAGTCGATGAAATTGGTGCTAACGCACTAAGAAAGAACGCTGTAAATACAGTTTCGGTTGTTTCAAACATTTCATTGAGCGATTTCGACAAATTTCTAACAAATTACTACAACGAAAACGTTTACGAATTCAAGAAATATTCGGGCTATTATCAGTCGCGGGAATTTACCGAAAGCGATAGCCTTTCCTACTTTTTCTCAGTTGCAGACACACCTGGCAAGCCAATCGTTTTGAAAGTGCATTATACCAAATTACCTTCGCATTTCGACCAGCAGAAGCATTCCACCAATTGCCATGCAGCATTAGAGCGAATTATTACTGGGAAATGAGATGTGTTTAGAAAAAAACCTACGGAAGGATCTATGTAGGGGCAATTCATGAATTGCCCCTACGATATTCCCCGAATGTGGATTATTGGCAATGTTTTTGTGAAAAGCTACGGAAGGTGTTATGGTGTTATGTAGGGGCACGGCATGCCGTGCCCCTACAACATGATTAAAAATACATTCCACGCCGGTGCATCGCACAGACAAGAATGTCTGTGCTACCGCTGATTAATATAAACCTTCGGAAGGTTCCAAAACCTTCCGAAGGTTCTAAACGTGGTAATTTCGTGACGACCGAACTACCTTACTACGCTCATTTTTCGCATAATTGAGCTGCCTTCGTCGAACGAAATGTTCACATAATACAGTCCGACGGGCAATTTTGATGTGTTGATTGTAATTACATCATACTGCGAAAGCAAATCAACCGTATTTGAATATACTTGAATACCTGTTGAATTGATTATGCTAATCTTTGCTTTGCCTGATTTTACGTTTCTGAACTCGATAGAAGCAAATTCGCTTGCGGGATTAGGGAACACCTCGCTTATTTCATCATTGCTAACAAAATTATCACGTACCGAAACGTAATTTACGACGAATTTATAATTGCCTTCGGGGGCAACAATAGGCTTGGTTATGGTCTTGCCGTTGTTCGCTTCGGCATAGATGTAGTATTCAACAGTGTCGCCTTCGTTCAGTGCCGAATTTGGAATAAAACCTGCGAATTTGTTGTCATCGCCCTTCTGCAAAGAAACTACGTTCCAGTTTTCGTCATAAGTGCGTTTCCAATAGACGCTTGCGTTTTTAATTCCGCTTCTGTTGGTAATTTCGGCATCTACCCGGAAGCCGTCCTCAAACAGGTCTGCTGCGGAGACGGGATAGTGGAAAATTCGTAATGGATTTTCAGCGGGAATTTGCTTTGTTATGCAGTGAATAGCACCGCCCGAACCATCAAACGAACGAACGTCAATTGGAACAATATTATATCCTGGGTAAGCGTTTTTCAGTGCTGTCATTGCTTCTTCGTAGTCAGTTTTGCTGCCGCCAGCACCTTCGGTATAGAACACGGGTTGAATAATCGTCTTGTTTACAAACAGATGGTTAGAATAAGTCCTGGTGTAATTTTCGTATTCTTTTGAACTTTTGTACCAGGTGCCATCATCTTTTCGTGGAAGAGGAATGTAGCGGCTCAAATATTTCTTCCCATTTCTCGAAGAAAGCGAAAGCAAAGTGTCAACGTTTTTCGATGACAGCTTTGCATCGAAGAACGAGGAAAGTTCATTCGGATATTTTGTGAAGACAAAAGTATTTTCGTCGTAGAAATCGGCATATAAATCAATATGCCCCGTTCCGCCGTCATATTGAAGTCTATTGAGAATTTTAATTTTTTTCAGGTACATCAAATGAACTAAGCTATCACGCACCTGCGAAAGAGTAAGCACAGGTTTTTCCTCAACATTAAACCCGAGCGGACTTGTTTCGTCAAGGTAAAGACGTCCCTCGCCGTCAGCGTTTGCATCGGCTATTGCGTTGGTTGTGAACAAAGTGCCGTCGCCATCTACCAGGATATTACCGCCTTCGAATTCAATTGTAGTGGAATAAACAGGTATTCCGAACTCTTTGCCAATTTTCACAGGAATTTCGTCATCGAGCGGACGCCCGCCATAATATTCGAAATCTAAAAATGCAATGCTATCCTGGTCGCCATAATAGAACGCTACTGGTCCGCAATCACGATACCAGAAGGAATTCCCTTGATTTACAAAAAATCGGTAATTGTAAAGCGGTTTGCCTACTTTTGCTGTGTATTCGAGTATGTCGGTGGTGTCCTCTGCATCCCAAACGTTTATCCACACCTGCGCTTCTTTCTGAATTGCATCGGCAAGCGTTGCGTATACAAACGCATATTCGCTATCATCGAAAACATCGGGAATATTTATAACATCTATTAGTTTATACTCTTGCTTTAAGTAGTCGTAATATAGAGCCTTGCCTTCGAAAAGTTGTTCGAGCGGATACTGTATTTTCATCTCTTTGTCGAATGAGTAGTAAGGCCAGCCAATCAAAATTGCCTGCACTTCCTCGAACTCAGCCGGGAAATATCGCTCGGCAGGCAAATCCATCTGAACGCTTTTCTGTGTTGTTATGTTGTCCTTCGAACTGCTGAATTGTTGGCTTTTGCGAACAATAGATTTAACGCCTTCGTCCAATACCTTATATTTTTTGTGAGCTGAGAAAAAATTGCGAAAATCTTCTTTGCTCAAATGTTTCAGGTTCTCTTTTATTTGAGATTTGTCCGCCGAAAACGCATTGCCTTGCAGAAAGAACAGTCCAATTAAAACAGTAATTAAAAATTTCCTCATAAAACACCAAAAATTTTTAAAATATAATCATTCAGTAATGCATATACACATAAAAAAACACTTTTGTTACTTATAATTTCTAATAAATTTTAAATATTTGATTGGAATATGAAAATTGCTGTTCAATAACGCTTTTCAATTTTAAAAAAAATCGAAAAACCTTCATTTGGCGTCGTTGGTAGTTCAGACATTCCTGTCTGAATAATTTGGTTTTTTCCTATCTGCATTTCACAGACAAGAATGTCTGTGCTACCGCTGATTAATACAAACCTTCGGAAGGTTCCAAACCTTCCGAAGGTTCTAAGCGTGGTAATTAATGCAAGCGAAACACATCTTTCAAGAATAGTGCAATTGCTGAGTTGTAATAATCACGGTTCGATTTTTTGCGGAAGCCGTGCCCTTCGTCTCTGGCAAGCAAATACCAAACGTTACCGCCGTTCTGGCGAACTTTCTCAACAATCTGCTCGGCTTCGGAGGTGGGCACTCGTGGGTCGTTCAATCCTTGAATTACAAATAAGGGTTTCGAGATTTTGTGAGCATTGTTGAGCGGCGAAATCATTTGAAGGAACTGCCTCATTTCGGGGTCACGCTCGTCGCCATATTCCACACGGCGAAGGTCGCGGCGGTATTCGCTTGTGTTTTCCAGAAAAGTTACAAAATTAGAAATACCAACAACATCAATACCTGCGGCAAGTCGGTCGTTGTAGTGCGTCATCATTGCAAGCACCATATAGCCACCGTACGAACCACCATAGACGCAAATACGCTTTGCGTCGAGCTCGGGCTGTTTTGCAATCCAATCAAGCAAAGCACCGCCGTCCTTTACGGAATTTTCACGCAAAAATCCATTATCCAAATCAAGAAACGTTTTGCCGTAGCCATCGCTTCCTCGCACATTCGGGGCAATTATTGCAACCCCAAGTTCGTTCAGCAGAAACTGGAAGTAGGAGGCAAAGCCCGGACGGAACTGCCCCTCGGGTCCGCCGTGAAAATTAATGACAACCGGGAACGGACCATTGCCCCTGGGTTTGTAGTAATACGCAGGTATCATTCGCGGCTTGCCGTTCACCGTATCGAACGTTGGATATTGAATTAGCACCGGCTCGATGAATTTAGACGTGTTCAGTCCGCCAACTTCGCTGAATGTCCACTGCTCTGCTTTTTGCTCTTTCAGCGAATAAACAAACACATCGCCCGGCGAAAACGACGAATTCATTGTAAATGCAAACTTTTTGCTATCCGGCGAGAAGGCGAACCCGCCAATTTCGCCTTTTGGCAAATTTTTCGGTTCGGAATATTTAAAAGTCTTGGTGTTCATTATATAAACTTTGCTCGAACCGTTTTCATTCACCGAAAAAGCAAGGTTTGCCCCATCTTTCGAAATCGTTATTCCTTCCACATCCCAATCTATTGCACCCGTTATTGGCATGATTTTCTTCGTCTTCAAATCGACGTAAAATAGTTTCTTGAACTCACTTCCATAGTTTGAAAGGAAGAAAACGCCTTTGCCGTCTTTGGAAAATTCGGCATCGCCCATTGCAACTTTTTCGCTGTATTCAACCAGCTTTTCGTATTTTTTCGTTGTCAAATCGAGCAAGAAAACAGTGCTTTCGTTTATCGAAATGTAATTATAAATCAATGCTTGCTTGCCATCAGGCGAAAAATCGAGGAAACTCCATTGTCCTTTTGCTTCGAACACCATTTCTGTTTTGCCTGAATTGAAGTCGTAGATGTAAATATCGAAGTCGCGGTTGTTGCGTTCGTTCGATGTATAGGCAAATTTACTGCCATCGGGCGACCAGCGGAAGCTGCCGTAGCGCGACTTTCCGTTGCTCAGCATCCGAATGCTGCCATTTTCCTCATCAAAGTAATAAATCTGATATTGTTCGTTGCCTCCAATATCTTTGCTGAAAAGGAAGCCGCGTTCTTTCGTTGGGCGAACTGCAATGCCCGCGATTGGCTCTTTGTAGAATGTGAGCTGGCGGCGTGCTCCACCTGGCTGCGAAACAAAATGCACCTGTGCTGTTTCCGAAAATCGTGTGATAATATAAACACCTTTGCTATCGCTTGCCCAGCCGGCAAGTGCGGCGGAACGCACATTCTGGTATTGCTCCAATCGCTCCTGCAAACTCGCAGGTATTTCGGGTATGTTCTCAATCACAAGATTACCTATTTCTTTGCGTTGCACCTCCGAAGACGCAATGGCAACCGATAAAAGAAGCACTATTATTGCTAATAAACTCAATCTTTTCATTAATCCCTCCAAATATTATTGAACGATGATTATCCAGATAATAGCAATATAAACAAATTTTTATCGTTTCTAAATATTTAATTGTGGTGAGAAATGGCGGTTGTCCCTGTATATAATTGCTTCCACCCTGTGATGAAACAAAAAACACAGGATGTAGTTGAATTCAATGATGAAATTAAAACGATTGCCGAAAATTTAATCGACACAATGATAAATACGGGCAATGGGGTTGGCCTTGCGGCAAATCAAATTGGCGAGACCAAATCCATTTTCGTTATCGATACTAACTTGAATAAAGAAGAAAAGCCAAACCCGATTGTCGTTATTAACCCAAAAATTATCGCTTTTTCGGACGAAACAGAAATCCAGACGGAAGGTTGCCTGAGCGTCCCCGAATTGTGGGAAGATGTCGAACGCCCGCTCGAAATCGAAGTCCAGTATAACGATTTGAATATGAAGGAATATAAAACGACGTTCAGTGGTTTTCTTGCTCGCGTTTTCCAGCACGAATACGACCACCTGCAAGGCATACTTTTCTTTGAACGCATAGCACCGCTTCGCCGGGTGCTAATCAAAAACAAACTGAAAAAAATCGAGAAAGGGCAAATCCTGCCCGACTACCCAATGGTGCTTCCAAACGGTCAGGTAGTTGATAGATAATTGGTAGAGCGTTTTTTTCAAAAACGAATATTTTGCACCATAGGAAGGTTCTACGAAGGGGCATATCACGATACGCCCCTGATTGAATTATACAACCTTCCGAAGGTTCCAAACCTTCGGAAGGTTATGGCGATTTATGGCGATACGTTTTCCACAGACAAGAATGTCTGTGCTACCGCTGATTAATATAAACCTTCGGAAGGGCGAGAACCTTCCGAAGGTTCTAAGCTTCGTAATTACGAGCAGCCACTTGTAGAACCGCAATCTTCGCAGACGGTGCAGCTGCCGTTTCGTTTCACTTTCATAGAACCGCAATTGACGCAATATTCGCCAGTGTATCCCATAGAACGTGCTTCGGCAGAAGTTTTCAATGCACTTGCAGTTGCAGCCCCATTTGTTTTCGGATTTGCAGCAACTTCCTCAGGAACAAGTTCGGCATCTTCGTTTGTCTTAATATTGCTGATGGTTTCGTCGGGCGTTGAGTTGTTTATTTCGTTTGCTTTATCTTTTTCCTCTAATCTCTCGTCGGTTGCGGGTTCGTCGGTTGTGTGTCCGTTACCGTTTTTGCCGTTACCATTGCCGGGCACTTCGTCGACAGCCTTGACGTGAACAAAGTCCGTGCGGTTGAGATAATCATAGCCGAGCGAGCGGAACACAAAATCAAGGACTGATGTAGCAAATTTAATTGCTTCGTGTCCCTCGACCGGACCAGACGGCTCGAAACGAGTGAAAGTAAAGGTCTCGACAAGGTCTTCGAGCGGAACGCCATATTGCAATGCTTTGGAAGTTAGAATAGCGAAACTATTCATCAATGCACGGAAAGACGCACCTTCCTTATACATATCGATAAAGATTTCGCCAAGCGAACCGTCCTCGTATTCGCCTGTGCGAAGGAACACTTTGTGTCCGCCGATAAGCGCTTCGCGTATGTGTCCGCGACGTTTTTTCGGAAGCTTGTGGCGAACAAGTTTGTAGTGAATTCTATCGGCAATGATTTCTTGCACTTCGCGTGGTCCTTTGGTCTCGTCGAGAGTGTTCTCGTCGCCAAGAGTAACCACTTCATCAATGTTGGCAAAATTAGCAGAATTCAGTGGCTGTGATAGTTTCGAGCCGTCGCGATATAGGGCAATTGCTTTTAGCATATACTTCCACGAAGTCAGGTAAATATCGCCAATATCCGCAACAGTTGAGTTCGACGGCAAATTTACCGTTTTCGAAATTGCACCCGAGATGAACGGTTGCGCCGCTGCCATAATCCTGATGTGCGCCATCGGGCTGATGAAGCGTTGCCCACGTTTGCCGCACTTGTTTGCAGTATCAAATATTGGTAAATCCTCTTCTTTCAGGTGTGGAGCACCCTCTATCATCATTGTTCCGCAAACATAATCGTTTGCTTGCTCGATTTCTTCATCTTTGTAGCCAAGTCGTTTCAGCAAATCGAAATTCGGCGAATTCATTTCCTCTTGCGAAATTCCAAGTTTCAGCAAGAAATCTTCGCCAAGTGTCCATTTATTGAAAGCAAAGCGAATATCGAACACGTTCGCGAGTTCCTTTTCGACGATGTCGATTTTCTCTTGCGTAAATCCTTTTGCTTTGAGCGATTGCTTGTTGATATGCGGGCAACCGGAAAGAGTGCCGTGCCCGATAGTGTATTTTTCAATCTCGTCAATTTGCTTTTTGCTGTATCCGAGCTTTGTCAGCGCTTTTCTGATAGATTGATTTATAATTTTGAAATAGCCGCCGCCCGCAAGTTTCTTGTATTTGACGACAGCGAAATCGGGTTCGATTCCGGTTGTATCGCAATCCATAAGCAAACCGATAGTGCCCGTTGGTGCAATAACGGAAACCTGAGCGTTGCGATAACCGTATTTTTCACCTCTTTGCAAAGCAACGTCCCATACTTCGCGAGCAGAATTGAGCAAATATTCGGGGCAATAGCGAGGATTAATTCCCATCGGCTTGATAGTAAGATTTTCATATTCTGCGCTCATTGCGTTGTATGCGGCGCGGCGATGATTGCGAATTACACGCAGCATATCTTCGCGATTTGCTTCGAAAGCAGGAAAAGCACCTAATTCGCTTGCCATTTCGGCAGAGGTTGCATAGGCTTCCCCTGTCATAATTGCCGAAATTGCACCCGTCCAGGCAAGTGCTTCGGGCGAATCGTAAGGTATGCCGTGCACCATCAGCAAAGCACCAAGATTTGCGTAACCCAAGCCCAGAGTTCGAAAATCGTAGCTCAATTTTGCAATTCGGCGCGAGGGGAATTGAGCCATCAGAACCGATATTTCCAGGACAACCGTCCAAATCCTTACCGCGTGGCGAAATTCATCTACTTTAAAAATATGGTCGTGTTCATCATAAAATTTCAGCAAGTTCAAACTTGCAAGATTGCAAGCAGTGTCGTCCAAAAACATATATTCGCTACAAGGGTTCGACGCATTAATTCTGCCCGAGGCGGGGCAGGTGTGCCATTCGTTGATTGTAGTGTCGAATTGCAATCCTGGGTCAGCAGATTTCCACGCAGCAAGATTAATTCTATTCCATAAATCGCGAGCGCGAACGGTTTTCTTCACTGTTTTAGTTGTTCGCCATTTGAGTTCCCACATTTCGTCATTTTCGACTGCACGCATAAACTCATTTGTTACGCGAACGCTATTGTTTGAGTTCTGCCCGCTTACGGTAATGTATGCCTCGCCTTCGTAGTGAGTATCCATCACAGGGAATTCGAGCGAGGTAAAGCCCTGGTCGACAAGTTCGAGTACGCGGTTTATGTGGTTTAGCGGTATTCCACGGTTAACTGCCTTCTGAACAAGCACACGCAAAGCTTTGTTCTTGTTTATATCTGTTCCGTTATGAACTGCTTCTTCCAGAATAGCATTGAGGAACACATTAGCAACGCGCGAACCTGCAACAAGAGCGGCAACTTTTTCTTCTTCGCGTGCTTTCCAATCGATAAATTCTTCAATATCGGGGTGGTCTATATCCACAATAACCATTTTTGCGGCGCGGCGAGTAGTCCCGCCGGATTTAATAGCACCCGCGGCGCGGTCGAAAATTTTGAGGAAGCTCATAAGCCCCGATGAATAGCCACCGCCGGAAAGTTGTTCGCGTTCGCCACGAAGCGAGGAAAAGTTTGTGCCCGTGCCGCTACCGAATTTGAAAATACGAGCCTCGCGCATAGCAAGGTCGAATATTCCACCTTCGTTGAGCAGGTCGTCTTCTACCGATTGAATAAAGCAAGCGTGCGGCTGCGGGCGAGTGTATGCGTCCTGCGATTTTGTGATTTCGCCTGTTTCGGGGTCGACGTAGTAGTGCCCCTGCGGTGTCCCTTTAATGCCGTAAGCATAAGCAAGGCCGGTATTGAACCATTGAGGTGAGTTCGGGGCACACATTTGATTGAGCAGCATATAAACTAATTCATCGTAGAAAATGTTTGCATCTTCGGGCGTATCGAAATAATCATATTGCTCGCCCCAATGCTTCCAGGTTGCCGCGAGGCGATGCACCACCTGCTTGACTGAATTTTCGCTGCCAAGCACTTGATTGCCGTGCTCGTCCAGAACCGGACTTCCGTCGCTATTGTATTGTGGAACACCCGTTTTGCGGAAATATTTTTGTGCTAATATGTCTGTTGCAAGTTGAGACCAATGGGTAGGCACTTCTACATTCTCCATTTCGAAGACCACCGAACCATCGGGATTGCGTAGAATGGACTTCCGAAGTGTGTAGCTGAACATCTCGTAGGGACTGCCACCCCCACGAGTAAAAACTCTTGAAAACTTCATTTTGTAACCAAAAATTATATAAACATATCTATTTTATTTTGTATAAAATTCAACGCTAACGACGCTCTTAATTGTTTTTTCAATTGATTTAGTGTCGAAGAGCCCCCAGTCGGACACTTCCATCGAATGCTTGTTTGTAACCTGAAATACACCCTGCGAAGCACTTTTCAACCCCGAAACTTTCGTCCCAGCAACTTTTGCAAGTTCTTCGGCACGGCGAAGAGCATCTTTGGTAGCAAGACCAATTAGTTCAATTTTCTCTTTTTCTAATTCAGTATAGTAATAATCAGGTGTGCTGGAAATTAGTTCAATGCCCATACTAAATACTTCCGATGCTTCTTGCGATATGCGAGAAATTTTTTGCACATCTTTCGATTCTATACGGAACGACTGCACAAGCTGATAGCCTGTTCTGCGAGCAAAGTTGTCCTCGAAACCTTGCTTTTCATAAGTAATGGTATTATCGAGACCAGCAAACGATATTTCGTCTTTTGAAATTCCCTTAGAAATCAAGAATTCGTAGAATTTATCCGAATTTTGCTTTATTTTTGCGTATGCATCGCTTAAATTTGGCGACCAAGCTTGTACTTGCGGTTCCCAAACTGCTAAATTCGAAACTATTGTCTTTTCTGCCAATCCTTTCACATATATCCCATTATAGTTTCTTGATTTTAATGCTTCACCAAGAATATAAGCAGAAACGATAAAACCAATTGCAAGTGCAATTCCCAATATTATGTAGCTATTACGATGATTTTTTAGCTCGGACATTTTTGCACCAAAATATTGTTAATTAGATTAATTAGTAATCTAAAACTAAATTTTTCTTTTCTCATAATCAAAAAATATAATATAAAGTTTTCAACATTCAAATCTAATTCATTGATTGATTTCTTGTAATATTAGGTTCCTCAAATCAAATAGAGCATCTTTAATTTTTTCGTTTTCAAAAACATTTTCGATTAAATCGATTTCCTGGCTATCATTTTCTTGCAAAAATTCTTTGATTTTTAAAAAATCCTGCAAGTTTTTCAAAATTAATGAGATTTGTTTGGAAAAAGCGTCCAAATCAATTTCAGTATTTCTACTTATTGTATTTGATAGTTTGCTGCTAATCAAATGAAGAGCATCGGCAAAAATCCAAGAAAAATTTTTAAGTTCAACCATCAACTTGTTATTAATTGCGTCGAGCGAAATTTCTTGCTCTGCATCAGTAATATCTCGTTGTTTGCCATTGAACGCCTTTGTGCGTTCTTCCCACTGCCATTTTTCGCAATATCGGCGAAGTTGTTGCAAATGCTTATCGTCGCTTGCGAGCAATTCCAAATTGCGTGGCTGTGGCAATTGCAAGTATTTTTGGAACTCGTCGAATGCTTTTTTAGGTTCGCCTTTTAATCTTTCAATTTCCATAATTTCACCTATTTATGTGTTGTATGCACACATAAATAGAGAATATTTGCGTTCAATCAAAAAAAACGAGTTATAAAATAGTGCTTACAAAGCGAAGGCAATTCCCGTAAGGGTTTGGTTTGTGTGCATACCCATAAATTGTTCGCCGTAGGTATGAAATCCAACGACATTTTGAAGTCTGAATAAATTATTGACCTCGTTATCAATTTTATCATGTTCGGCAAGATAGCGTCGGTGAATGCAATCGAAAGCAATTAAAAAGTAATTTTCGCCAAGTTCATTTTTTAAATTATCGAATAATTTGCTGTAATCTTGCACTATGTCGGTTGGTTCGGCAACTCTGAGCACAAGCCCAACATCGATAGCACTAAAAAATGATAGACTATAATCATTATTCATTTTTTCAATAGAGCGAACGTAGAGATTATTGCCAATTTGCAGGACAAATGGGTGCTTGGCAAAGGTGTATGGGTTTAGTTCTTCGACGGGAATATTAAGAATGTTGGCATATTCGATAGCGGCACGCTCGCCGTTGATTTCATAGACAATTCTCTGGCGTGGGCTTGCGTCGGTGATGACAATTTTATCGCTCATCGGCTTGAAAAACTGAGTTTTGAACACGCGGAAAGGCGTCTCGCTTCGCAGCAGTACTAACGAAGCCGCATTAGAACGCAACTCGCCATCGTTGAAAACGTTTGTTTCAACAAAGTGCAAATCGTCGCCCGCCGAACCACCGACGATTTTCAACGGCATAAATACTTTGTAAAGCAATGCTATTACTTTATCTTCGAGCATAGATTTGCCATCAATCAGCAAAATCCCCGCGTATTTATCCACATCGTTTATGTTAAAATTGAACTCCTCATCAAAATCTCGACGAATTTCAAACGCATCGTTAATGTTGAATTTAGTCAGGTCGTTTATTTCGTATTTTTTGAATTTAACAATTTTGCTGCTGATTGATGCACCAACTGTTGAGTATTTCGTAAATCCTTTGGGTGAAATTTCGCCTGCGGTCGAGCAAGCCATAACGTTCCGCCCAAACTTGCTTTTTAGGGCGTTCTGCATACGAAATTTGTTGTAATTCGAGCTGAAAAAGACAAATTTCAGTGCATCATCAGAAGTATCAATAGATGCAGCAATTTCGTTTATAGCATCTTCCGAAATCAACTCCTTTGAGTGTGCTATTTTAAAATCTTCCGACATTTTCAAACTCCTACTTACTTAATTATTTACGAAAAACGAAGATATTTGTTTTATTGTAAGACAAAATGAACGGGAAGTTTTAGCATCGGTTGGATTAAAATTTCCCAAGGACAGAGAAAAGATGCAACCGCCAAAAGGTCATTCGTGGTATAGCTTGTAGCACAGACATTCCTGTCTGTGCAATGCATATTAATTTTAAATTAACAATGAAAATATTATTAATAAATATTTATTTATTAATTTTCTTAAATTTTTCCTATGTTATTAATTTTCTATTCATTATATTTTAATCAAAAGGTTATTATGAAGACTTAAACTATGGATACAAGCGACCAACTTACAGCTCTTATAGAGGAACTTAAAGTCGAGACGTCCGAAATTGACAATCTTCTAAACCGAATTCCAGTGGGGATTTATCGTTCGCGTTTGGATGGTTCGATTGTATATGCGAATAAGTACTTTAGAGATTTATTCGAAATAAGAGGTAATATTATTGCTGCAAAAGAACTTTCCTACAATCGGAAAGATTTCTTTGAATTGGTCTCTAAATGTGGATTAATAGATGATTTCACTGCAACTGTTATTCTTCCGAGCGGCAAAACCCTTCATACAATTGAATCCGCCCGCGCAATATACAACGTCAAAGGTGAAATCGAGTTCGTCGAAGGTATTCTTACTGACATTACAAAATTCAAGACTGTTCAAGATGCGCTCGCTGAAAGCGAGGAAAAATACCGCTTGCTTTTCGAACGCTCGGACGACCCAATCTTGCTAATCGATGGCGATAGATGGGTTGATTGCAACGATGCAGCCCTGAAAATACTTGGTTTGAGAGATAAAAGCGAGATAATCGGACGCAGACCTTATGATATTTCACCTGAAACGCAACCCGATAATCGAAGCTCGAAGGACAAGGCTATGGAATACATTAGAGAGGCATATCACAACGGCTACAAAAGGTTCGATTGGGTGCATACTACCGGTGACGGAAGAAATATTTTTCTCGACGTCTCGCTAACGGCAATTCCTTATCGCAAGCGGATTCTGCTATTTACATATTTTCGAGATATTTCTGCAAGAATTGAAAGCGAAAGGAAATTACGCGAAAATGAAGAAAAATTTCGCCTTGTCTTTCATAATATTAGCGACGGAATTTTTCTTATTGACCAGTCGGGGACCGTACTTGATGTAAATCGAGCAGTTGAGAATATTACGGGATATAATTCCAGCGAAATAGTGGGCGAAAAAATATGGGATTTTTCTAACAAAATTGTGCTTAATGAGAATTTCAAAAATAATGATGATAAATTCAATCTGAATTTGCTTGAACTCAAAGCAAACCCCTCCCATCAACAAAAAGAAGATGAATTGATTATTCGCAAAAAGGACGGTAAAATTTCCTATGTGAATTTAACAAGGTTATTAATCAATAGTTCGCAAGGTGTATTAATTTGTAGCATTATACGAGACATAACTGAAATAAAAAACACTACAAGCGAACTAATATTACAGAAGGAACTTTATCAAGGTCTTGTGCAAACACTTCCTATTTCGGTTTATGTGCTCGATTTAAATGGGAATATCTTGTATGCAAACGATGATGCCTACAAGTATTTTTCTGAACTTGATTTTGATTTTAGCACCATCAAAAGTGTTTTCGACTTGATAAATGAAAGCGATTATGAAAGATTGAAAGACGCCTTGAAACTAACAATCAAGCAAGGTTATATAAGACATTTTGAGATTGAATCGAGACCGATTAACGGCAAAATAATTGAAGTTGAAATAAATGCATCGGTAATATACGATACAATGGGAAATCCGCAATCTATTATTACAAGTATTGTTGATATTGGCGCTCGCAAGCAAACTGAACGTATCCGCGAGCAAGCACTTCTTGCTACAATAGAGGCGGCAAAAGCACGCAGCGAAGCACTCGAAATAATTCACAATTCTGCACGCCTTGCTTCGATTGGCGTGGTCGCCGGTGGTATTGTTCACGAAATTTCCCAGCCACTCAATGCCATCAGAATTGGTGCGGAAAGCATTCTCACCTGGGATAAAGCAAACAAGAACCCGCTCCCCAGTCCTATAATTAATATGATACAGGGTATTTCTAAAGCAACCCTTCGCATCGACGACATCATTCAGCATATGCGTTCGCTCTGGCTTAATTCAAACACCGAAACTCTCGAAATTGTTGATTTGAACGATTGCATAAAGTCCGCAATTAACCTTTCAAAAATGAGGGTGCAATCCCACGAAATTATCTTCGAAACATCTTTCACCAAAGAACGATTGCCAATTAAAGCTAACAAAATTCATATCGAACTTATTGTGAATAATTTAATCACTAATTCGGTTAATGCTCTGGACAGTTGCGAAAAGCCCAACAAAACCATTCGAATTGCGACAAAATCAACGGGTGGATACGCTTATATGATAGTTTACGATAACGGTATCGGGCTGCCTGATGTAAAGGAAGAGAAGCTTTTCGACCCCTTCTTTTCAACGCGACAGAGTGCGGACGGGACCGGGCTGGGGCTTGCCATTGTTAAAATGTTCGTCGATAAATACAAAGGCAGCATTCAGCCAATGAACAACGAAGACGGAGGCGCCACTTTTATTATAAACTTCCCGATATGCAAAGGTGACCAATATGAGTAGCGTTGTAATAGTAGATGATGATGACACCAGTCGCGAGATGCTTGCCGCTTATGTTAGAGATTTTATGTCAATTCCTGTCTCTGAATTCTCTTCGGGCTTCGATGCTCTCGAATATTTGGAGCAACACAGCGTTCCAATTGTCATAACCGACATTCGTATGCCGGGAATGAACGGAATGCAACTGCTTCGCGAAATTAAATCGTCGAAAAATATCAAAAACACTAAGGTTATTCTTGTTACAGGATTTGCAAATTTAGATACCTGTATCGAAGCAATTCGGCAGGGTGCATATGATTACCTGGTGAAACCTATCGAAATTAGCTACGTTGCCGATATTATCAACAAAATACTTGCTGAAAATGAACAAACGAAAAACGTATCGCCGGATAAACAAGAGAAAAATCTATCGCTTCACTATTCTTGCTACGAGCATCCCATAATTGGCAAAATCGGTGTCTTTTCCTCTCAAATGCAGAAAATTGTCGAAACCGCTCTGAAACTTAGCCAGGACGATTTGCCCGTGCTAATCGAAGGCGAAAGCGGAACAGGCAAAGAAATTATCGCTTCTTTAATTCACTATGGCGAAAAAGGCAACAAAAAACCGTTCGTAACGATTAATTGTGCTGCTATCACTCCAAGTTTGTTCGAAAGCGAACTTTTCGGCTACGACGAAGGTGCCTTTACGGGCGGCAAAAGCGGTGGCAAACGCGGGAAACTCGACATTGCCCAGGGCGGCACTCTTCTGCTCGATGAAATTGGCGAAATTCCGAACGAACTGCAAGCAAAATTGCTTCGCGTTCTCGAAGAAAAGGCGTTCTACCGCGTCGGTGGCGTCGAGAAAATTCCGCTCAATGTAAGGATTATCGCTTCGACTAATAAAAATCTGAAAGATATGGTCGATAGCAACCGATTTAGAATTGATTTGTATTACCGACTTTGTGCTGCTCATCTGGTGCTACCTGCGCTGCGTCAACAAAAAGAGGCAATCGCTCCGATGGCTCAAATGTTCCTGACAAATTTCGCAATTGAACGCAACAAAAAATTCAGGCTTATCGATAAGCATTCCGCTAAGATTTTGCAGGAACACCCCTGGTATGGAAACGTAAGAGAACTGAAAAATGCTATCGAACGGGTTGTCCTGCTCTATGATGATTACGAACTGCGTCCGCATCATATTTCGTTTCTTGAAGAATACAGCCAGCTGGGCGACACCGATAAATTCGTCCTGCGACCTGGCAGCTTTGTGCTTCCCGACGAAGATATCAATCTCGAAGAACTTAATTACGAAATAGTCCAAAAGGCACTTGCAAAATTCAACGGCAACAAAACCCAAACCGCTCGCTATCTTGGGCTTACTCCGAGCGCACTCCGCAGCCGACTGAAAAAGTAAGCGTTTCCTCCCGCTGCTACAATTTTTTTCAAGACTACCTTCGGTTGGTGTCTTTGGTAGTTCAGACATTCCTGTCTGAAAATTCTTATTATTTTTATGTGGAATATTGCACAGATAGGAATAAGAAAACCTTCCGAAGGTTTCAAACCTTCGGAAGATTATAAGCCTTATGATTATGAGAAAATCTAAGTAAAATAATCTATGTCTCGTATTTTTAAAAACAGACAAGAATGTCTGTGCTCCCTGCGGGACTCGAACCCGCGACCCACTGATTAAGAGTCAGTTGCTCTGGCCAAACTGAGCTAAGGGAGCGTTGCAAAACTATGAAAAAATAATTACATTTAAAAATCTTTTTTATATTGAGTTATTTTTATTATTTTTGTAATCTTATTTTTGGAAAGGTGCAGGAGTGGCTTAACTGGCACGCCTGGAAAGCGTGTGTACCGGAAACGGTACCGAGGGTTCGAATCCCTCCCTTTCCGCAACGACCTTCCGAAGGTATTATCACCGGTAGCACAGACATTCTTGTCTGTGCAATTCACTACAAAAATCTTTGCAGTGCGCTACATAAAAACTATAAGAAATTTTCAGACAGGAATGTCTGAACTACTATAAACATTTTTTTATCAAGTTTTCTCCACATCATCAGGCTTATAACCTTCGGAAGGTTTGAAACCTTCCGAAGGTTTTTTCTACACCCGTCTGTACAATGCACATTGCCATCAAATATATTCTTCGCCGAACTTGTTTTTTACGTCCTCGACGCTCTTGCGCACCTGCTGCACCTTCTCCACCGGGCAAACAAGCACTGCGTCGTCTGTTACCACCACAGCAACGCCGTCCATTCCCAGAACGGATACAACCGCCCTTTCGCTTTCGTTGATAACAATTGAATTTTTTGTGTCAGGAAGCGACGCCCGACCTACGGCAATATTTCCGCTTGCATCAGCCGAACGCGTCCGCCGCAACGCATCTATTGCCCCAACATCGTCCCAGTTGAACAAAGCACGCGCAACAGCAACATTTGGCGTTTTTTCCATAAGTCCGTAGTCAATCGAAATATTCGGGAATTTCTCAAAAATTTCGCCAATTTCGTTTGAAAATGAGATTGCCGTCTTGCTTATTGAGCCCGCCAATCTCTCAGCCATAATATCGATTTTGTCCCCAACTTCGGGCAAGTATTGCTTCATTTCACCAACAAAAGTAGAAAGTTTGTAAAAAAACATTCCACTATTCCAGAGAAAGTTCCCCGACGAAAGATAATGAGTTGCCGCCTCAATAGTCGGCTTTTCGCGAAAACTCAATACGTCGAAAATCAACTGCCAGCCGCCGACTTTTTCGCCGAGTTCAATATAGCCATAGCCCGTTTCAGGACGAGTTGGCGGAATGCCGATTGTGAGTATTTTCCCTTCGCTTTCGGCATATTTCATTGCTTCGTCCACTGTGGCAACGAATGCATCCGATGGATAAATATGCTGGTCGGCGGTAAGCACAGCAACCGATAAATCCTGTTCTTCTCTATATTTTGCACGCAGAACGGCTGCACCAAGCGCAAGGCATGGCGCAGTATTGCGTTTGTATGGCTCGGGAATAACGTTTTCAGGCGGAAAATCTCTGAGCATATCTCGCATAATCGGTGCCAGCAGTTCGCTTGTGATGACATACACATCTTGCTTATCGATAAGCGGCGAAATTCGCTCGACCGATTCTTCGAGCATAGTTTTGTCTGTCGAGACTAATTTGAGCAATTGCTTCGGTTTTTTGCGTCGGCTAAGTGGCCAGAAGCGTTCGCCCGCGCCACCTGCCATAATCAATGCAACTCTTTTCATTGCTGTTCCTTATTTTTTTTGTATAAATATGCGAAACTTTTATAAAATGCAAACAAAGATATCCCAAGAATAATAATTGCCCACATCCAGTATGGCAGAAATAAATATTCCTGCAAATAACCCGTATCGGAATACATTATTTTCCCGTCTATTTCAACTTTATCGATGAAAAAATAACCAATATTCTGGTATAAACTGAGCATTGAAGAAACACCCAGCAATTGAAGCACAAGTTGCTTCGCCCGTTCGGACGATTTTATCCCTATATACATAAGCAAAGCACCCACCGCAATCAAGAACAGCACCCCAAAAACAGAGCGAACCCAAATTAGAACAGTAATAATAATCAACGCACCGATAACGACAAGCAACCGTTGAGTTGCTTTGACTGAGGCAGAAGCATAAATAAAGAGCATACCTGCAAATGTAGGTCCGAGCGGTCCGCCAATGGCAACAATCGCTTGCCCGATTGAGCCAAGAAATTGCACACCTGAATGCACCGCCACGCCCGAACCATCAGGATGCACCAGCAGGTAATGAAAGCTGCCGCCAAGCAGCAATGCCGCCAGGCCGTGCCCCATTTCGTGAAAATATGTTGCCAGAATTGTTAGCGGGTAAAGGTAATAGAAGCCGTCGGGAATATTCCACACAATAATAATCATAAGGGAAAAGCCCGAAAAATACCAAGGCGAGTATTTATTGAAATGCTTCTGTGTGATTTTCTCAGGGACAGTCATATTTTATGCCTTTTTGTTCAACTTCAAAAGATTGCGAATGTGGTTCAATTCCGATGGTGTGAAGAATTTTAGCAAGTATAGAATTACAGCAAACGAAGCAAGAAAGAGAGTTCGCACAACAATTGCCCATTTCATTTCGAGGAACAAAGTTGCTACCTTTGCAACGAAATAGACGATAGCAGTCGAAAAAATAATTATCCACACACGCCGCCATTCGTAAGCAATCGGGTAAATTTTACGCTGGTAAATGTATAAATTGCATGCCCCTACAAGATAGCCCGCAACAATTGCGATAGCCGAACCCCAGTAGGAAATATACGGAATGAGAATTAAATTAAGTATTAAACTAAAAGCCGCACCAAGTCCGACGGAAATTCCCACGTAACGAGTGTTTTTGGTAATTAAAAACCCCGCTGCAAAATGCGATTGGCTACCATTTATGAAAAATGCGAGCAGAATTACAGGCACAATCGCAAGCCCCGTCCAGTAGGACGGTTCGATAAAGCGACCGCCAATGAATGGCAATTGCACAAGGTATTCTATATATAGCGAAGTCGCAAGGAAAACACCCGAGCAAAACAGCACGTAGTAAGTAAACACACGGGCAAAAAGTTCCTTTGCACCTTCTTCGTTGTAGCGGCTCAGATAAAATGGCTTCCACGCATAATCGAAAACAGTAACTACAATCATCATCGGAATAGCAAGGCGGAAATTGACAGCATAAATCGCCAAATCGTTCGTCGAAGCAAGCGCTTTGAGAAATGGGCGGTCTGCCACTTGCAGTATCATTGCCGATAAATTCGCAGGAAGAGTGGGAAGCCCGAATTTGAACATATCTTTGATAAGCGTCCAATCAAAATACTTGACTAAATTTGCCCTAACTTCTTTGAAAACAATCGCTATTCCAAGCGAGGACGCAATAAGCTGCGAAATCACCACGCCCATCGCACCCCAGCCTAACGAAACAACCAAAATCAGATTATTCGCGACTGCGATAATTATCAATAGCAATCTTGTTTGGGCGAATTTCCTTGCTTGACGCGTCATTCGCAAGTAAGCATACGGTATTAGGATTAAGCTATCGAATAGTGGGATTAGTATGGAGATTCTCACAATTGTTGCAGCTCGGGGCAAATCTATCAAATCATAAGCAAAATAGTCAGCTGTTAGTATCACTATCAAAGCAAACGAAGCGGCAATGCTCGAAATTACAAACATAGCGTTCGAAAATACCTTGCGGCACAGCTCGGGATTGTCCTTCTGATAGAAACGAAAGTAGGACGATTCCAACCCGAACGAGAAAATGATGTTCAGAAACGCAAGAATAGAATAAATAAAGGTGATTTCCGCAAGTTCAGTTTTTGTAAGATAATTAGTATACAGCGGTGTAAGCAGAAATGAAAGAAACCGTCCGATTACCTGAAACACACCATATATCACTGTGTCGCTCGCAAGCGACTTGATTTTATCACGCATAAGCCGACGGCAAAAATTAAAATGTAAAATTAAATAAATGTTAACATAAAAAGTAAGTTTTTTTTCTCAATAAAATTATAAATTAAACTTCATAGAGATTGAATATTTGTAAAATTATAAAAAATTCATTTATGAAAACAAAACTTGAAAAATTTGATAATTATTGTCTGATGAAGCTGGACGGACAATTTGTGGGTGGGGACGAAACAGATGAATTTTTCAATCTTGCAATGAGTACACTTTCGGACGGATGCAAAAATCTTGTGATGGATTTCAAAGATGTGCTGTATTTTAGTTCGATAAGCATCGGGAAGCTGATAAAGCTGAATTACGAATACAACTTAAAGGATTCGCGTTTGATACTGACGAATGTGAATAAGACGCTCCAAGAGGTGTTCAAAATCACAAAGGTATCCTCGATTTTGCGAATTACATTGACAATGGAAGAAGCAATGCAGCAGATGAAATAAAAAGACTATCCCTGATTGTGGACAGTCCGAAATTTTACGCTAAGTTTGTCATAGGAGGCATTCTTAATTCTAAATACGCTTTATTTTCAAAAGTGTTTCAATTATTTTAGAATTCCTTTATAAACATAAATAGACTTCTGAAAAGCTGTCACGAAATATCAAGGATTTAAATATTCGGAAGAGCGGGAACCTTCCGAAGGTTTTCCTATATCGGTAGCATAGACATTCCTGTATGTGTAAGAACATTGCAAAATATATATTTGATTAATTTTTTCAGACAAGAATGTCTGAATTACCAACGATGCTTTCCGAAAGTTTGAAATAGCCGCTTTCGAAACAATACCTAAAACAAAGGCTGTCCTTGCGGGACAGCCTTCGTTTGCAAAATCTCATCTACTTTTTCTTTCTTGGTCGGTTTTGATTTGGGCGGTTGCCTTGCTGTGGCTTTGCACCTGGGAACGAGCGCCCCTGTGCTTCGGCTAATTCCTGAGCTTCACGCATTTTGCGTTGCAACCAGCCTTCTTTCTTCGGCATTTTCTTCAAATCTTCGAGCGTTAAGCGTTTCTTTGAGAACTTGTTTATATAAATTTGTTGAGCGATTGAGAGCAAATTAAAGAAGAAATAGTATAAATTAAGTCCTGATGGGAAGTTTGAGAACAAGAAAACGAACATTATCGGCATCATATATACCATTGCTTTCTGGCGTGGGTCTGTGATGGTCATTTTCTGCTGAATGAACATAGTTGCACCCATTAGCAATGCCAAGCCCGATAGATGGCTCATTCCAAGGAATGAAAAACCAAAACTCAAAATTTTGTCGGGCATAGATAAATCTGTAATCCACCAGATAAATGGTTCCTGACGAAGCTCTATTGCCGAACGCAGCACCGCCCAAAGTGCGAACAAAATTGGCATTTGCAGCCGCAGCGGCAAGCACCCGCTCGCAGGATTTATCCCATATTCCGAATAAAGCTTCATTATTTCTTTCTGTTGAGCTTGCTGGTCGTCTTTGTATTTTGTGCGGATTTTTTCCATTTCGGGCGAAAGCAGCTGCATCTTCTGAGCTGAACGCATTTGAGTAATCGAAAGCGGATGCAACAAAATCTTAATTATCAACGAGAAAATTAATATCGCAATTCCGTAGTTCGGAACAAATTTGTGCACAAACTGGAAGATTGGCAGCATAAAGTATTCACCAATCGGGCGAATTAAGAAACGCCAACCGAAATTTATTAACGCATTCATTCCATACGAACGAACAATATTATATTCGAGCGGACCGATGAACACTTTGAAATTGTTCACCTGCTCACCGCCTTTATATGGAATGCGGAAATTTATCGAATATGTTTCGGTAATGCCGTTATTTGCGTGGTGGCGTGAATAACCTGAAATATCGACTGTGCCATCGAAACTTTGCCACGGCTGCGGCATAATCGAGGTTGCAAAATACTTTGTTTTAATTGCTGCGTAATCGATTATCCCGGTAAAGCTTTTTTCAATTGGTTTGGTGTCGGTTGCGTTGACTTCCTCGACTTCGCCGTTCATTTGAACTATTGCCATAGCGTCGCTTGCTTCGTCGACGCTATTGTATTCTTGTGGTGGCAACCCCTTTTCCCAAAGCAGGTTATAGCCACGTGTCGGAAGCACATCTTCTAAATTTGCAACAGTAATGTATTGCTCAATATGATATTTGTCGCCGAAGAATTTGATGACTTTCTTGATTTTGCTATTATTCCCCAAATCAAGTTCAAAAACAAGATTTGCTGATTGGTCGCCCTGGATTTTGATATTAGTTTCTTTTTGGTTGGCAAGCGAGAAATTCAGGTCGCGGGTGTCGATTTTTTTAGCATCAAGAGTAACGAAATTCATAAATAATTCGCCATTGCCGCGGCGGATAAGCTGCACGGGCGTTTTGTCCCATTTTTTGTATTTTTTTAGTTTCCAGGATTTTAAAGCAGCACCACGTGAGGAAATTTCAGCAACAAAAAGGTCGTTCTCAACGGTGTAAATAGTTTCATCCTTCGAAACAAATTTCGAGAAAATGCCGTAGCGTTGCTGGTTTTGCAAAGTATCGGCAATAGGTTTCACGGGTGCAAGGCTATCCCGAGCTTTTTCGGGCAATTGTTGTGCGGTTGTGTCTGCTGTTGTGTCTTTTGGCGGTGGGGGCACTTCCGTAATCGACATATAGAAGAGCCAGCCAAAAAGCAGCAGCATAATCAAGGTCATTCCGATAAATGAATTTCTATCCATATTCTACTTCAATTAATTAATAATTTTCTTTTTAAATAATACATCGGGAACGGGGTCGAACCCGCCTTTCGAAAATGGGTTGCACCGAAGGATGCGTTTTATTGCAAGAAAAGTTCCGAAAATAGAGCCGTGCTTTTCGATTGCATCGATTGCGTATTGAGAGCAAGTTGGGTAGAAACGGCAGGACGGCGGGAAAATCGGCGATATAGCAAACTTGTAGAACTTAATCAATATTATCAGGATTTTCTTCATCAACTTGCCTTTTGATACAAGAGTTACGGAATTTTTCGACAATTATCATAAATTCAGCGAAAACATCGGTCAGTCGAATTAGCGACGGCTTTGCAACGGGTGTCCGCCAGAAAAGTATTATTGCCGATACGGGCGCGCTTCCCACAAGCAGCAAATGAACATATTGACGAAGAACTTCTCTCAGCAAACGCTTTACACGGTTTCGGANNGACAACTGCCCGTTTCGAAACTTTTTTGCTTGCAACGACTGCGTATTCAATCGTGGTTGTCGCTGCTTCGTTGCATTCGATTACTACAAATAAATTAGAAGTCGAAAATTTTTTGCCATTTGCGAAAACCTCCTGGAAACGCTTTTGTTTTTTGATTGTGGCAAGCCGACTGCACGGCATTTTCGACCTCTTAATTTTATTTGCATAACAGTGAGCCCGTTCGCCCAATGTCTATGCTTGTTGTCAATGTACTATCTTTCGTCGCTAACAGTTAAGCGATAACGACCTTTGGCACGACGGCGAGCAAGCACCTTGCGACCATTTTTCGTTGCCATACGAGCGCGAAATCCGTGCTTGTTAACTCTTTTACGACGACTTGGCTGATACGTTCTTTTCATAAATCACCTAAACTCGATAATTTATTATAAATTATAGTTTTACGAAAAAATGAACTACAAATATAAGAATTTTTTTAGATTTATAAAATTATTTATCTGAAAAATATGAAGATAATCGAAATGAACGATAATACAGAAAGCAGCAAAATCGTTACATATTCATTGCTCTTGCCGCTCTATCATTTGGTTCAATTTGCGAGCGAAGCTCTTAGGTTCGGCGTTTTTGTAGCGTGAATGCTCGGAAAATACAGCATAAAATTTGTTTGAGCAGTCGGGATAAATTATCTCCTCGTTCTTATAATTTGAAATATCGAAATACGCACCTAATAGGTATCCCAGCGCAACCGAAAGCGGCAAAATGAGCCAATCGGTTGCTGTAATTTGCTCGTATCGAGCGGCAAGCAGTCCGCCGCCAATGAGAGCGCCAAATGTAGAAAATTTAATGCGTTGCGAAAAGCTTGCAGGTCGTTCAAGTATTTTTGCGTAGTCAATTTCGTTGCAGCGAACAATAATCAGGCTATCGAGTTGCCTGTAAATTTGTCTATCCTCGGCAAATGGTGTGCTTGATAGCACAATCACGCTATCGCGTGCAGCGATAATTTCGCCATAGTAGAGGCTATCGCTTGTAGTTCTTATGAACGCAAGCCGACCAAAATCAGCAAAAATCAATTGCGGTAGAAACAGTAAAATTAAGGAAAGAACGAATTTCCCCATCTTATTGTTCTCGCGAAAGTGCAAGCTGACCGCAAGCGGCTTCGATATCGCGCCCGAATGAATCGCGCACTATTACAGCAATTTTGTGCGAACGAAGGTATTCTGCAATTTGGGCAACACGCTGTGGTGGCGATGGCTTCAATTCGAGCGAAATTCCCTGCGGTTTGGTGAAAGAAATATCGTTGAATGGAATAAAATTAACTCGCGATAGCACTCTTTGAGCGATTTTGCGAAGTCGTTCGGCATCTTCAAGTGTGTCGTTTATTCCATCGAACGGTATATATTCATACGTGATTTTCATTTTCGTTTGTCGGTAATAATATTCAACCGCATCCATAAGCGAGGACAAATCGAATGATTGGGCGATTGGCATAATTTTGTTTCGTGTGCCGTTGGTTGTTGCGTGGAGCGAAATTGCAAGCTTCGGCGGATACGGGCTGTGGGCAAGCTGACGAATGCGAGGGGCAATTCCTGAGGTCGATAAAGTGATTTTTCTGCGGCTTATAACCTTCGTTTTTTCGTCGGCAAGCAAAGATATAGCTCGCACAACGTTATCGTAATTAAGCAGCGGTTCGCCCATTCCCATTAGCACTACGTTGTTGATTTTGGTGCCTAATTCACGTTCGACTATGAAAATCTGGTCTATTATTTCAGATGGTGTCAGATTTTTCTTAAATCCAAGCGTTCCCGTCGCACAAAATGCGCACCCGACGGGGCAACCCGACATAGTGGAAATGCACAAGGTAGAGCGTTCCACTTCGCCATCGTCATTTGCCCAGGGCATATAAACCGCCTCGATAAATTGACGGTCTGCAAGCGAAAAGAGAAATTTAATTGAACCGTCTGCGGAAACTCTCTTTTCTTCCAACTCGATTGATGTTATTTCGAAAACATCGGAAAGCATATTTCGCAAATGCTTCGGCAGTTGCGTCATTTGCTTGAAATCGGTTGCCCGATTGATAAATATCTCGTGAAGAATTTGGTCGGCACGATATTTTTCTTCGCCCGCACTGCGCAAATAATCCAGTAGCTCATCGTAAGATGTGCTTTTTATTTGTTTTTTTGTCGATGGCTTAATTTGAAATCTATTATCAGAATATTCAAACATATTGTTCCCATTTTTATTTTTGATAACGAATAAGTTAAGAAATTATTAATAGTTATATAATTTTCGGTCGGGAAATTACAAGAGAAATTATATCACAGATAGGAAAGTCTGTGCTACCAAATATGAAAACCTTCCTAAGGCTCCAAACCTTCGGAAGGTTCCAAACCTTCCGAAGGTTCTAAGCGTGGGAATATTCAACCAACCTTGAATGAAATATATCTATTTCTCAACATTTGAATTCACAGACAGGAATGTCTGTGCTACCTTCATAGGAAAACCTTCCGAAGGTTCTAAGCCTTGCCATTACAAGACAAACCAAAAATAATTTACATCTTTTAAAAATTATGTAAAATTTACTTGTTAATTATGTAAATATTACTTATTTTTGATTGCGAACTTTGTTCTTTTCGGAGGTGTGTATGAAAGAAGAAGTTGTCCGACAAATTCGGTTAGATGAACTACCAGAAAACTTATGCTTGCTGGCAGAGTACTGCGGGCTCGATGCTGTGCAAAAAATGCTGCTTAATCTCAATGGTGGTGTGTTCTATGTGCCACGCATTTCCCATCTTGACAAGTTTGTTGAGCGATATATCAAGGAAAACTGGGACAAATCCACAAGCGAACTCGCAAAAGATTTGAACGTTTCGCTTGTGCACGTTCGTCGAATGCGGAAAAGAATCATCGAAGAACGCCGCGCAGAAAAGAAATTGTCCAAATGTGTATAATTTAGTATTTTTCCCAGATGGAAAAAGATTACTTAAAACATATCGGACGCCGCCAA